>Ga0307479_10003220_pt1 | contig 14865 bp, 13 predicted proteins | sample atmos_gasesECM4C_FD_203743 | JGI IMG/M metagenome (GOLD analysis project Ga0307479, IMG submission 203743) | Hardwood forest soil microbial communities from Morgan-Monroe State Forest, Indiana, United States - atmos_gasesECM4C_515 | ecosystem: Environmental > Terrestrial > Soil > Temperate... | reverse complement strand
GTGGGTTCTGGCGGAGGTTTTCCTGGTCTCCCGCTAAAGATCGTCCGGCCAGAACTTGAGGTTTTCCTGGTCGAGTCGAACATTAAGAAGGCGACGTTTCTTGCTGAAGTCCTACGTGAGCTGGGAATTTCTGGGTCTCGCGTCCTGGTTAGCCGCTACGAGGAATTGGCCGAGGAAGTCGCGCCGCTGGACATAGTCTGTGCGCGGGCCCTAGGCGAGTATGCGAATTTTCTGAACTGGGCTGGCTCGGAACGAGTCGCGGCAAAACAGGCAGTATTGTGGCTGGGTGGAAACGACTTGGAGGAAGTTGTTTCGATTGACGGGTGGCGGTGGCGCGACCCCATACCTATACCGCAATCGCTGCGTCGGTTTCTGCTGGTGGGCGAAAGAGAGAATTGAAGTCGCGAACCAGGGAGTCCTGACGGGTCCGAGGGGAGGAATGTTCCACGTGGAACATATCTGACGGGCGGGAACAGCGTCTCGCAGAAAACAACATTCATCTTTGATTGATCCTTCTCGACCATGCCTTTCGGCAATTGTTCCACGTGAAACAATTTCGCACGTGTCTAATCAAGCGCTTCCCAAGGTGCGCGCCTCAGCGACCCTAGTGTCTCCGGACGGGTCTTTAGAAATTGTTCCACGTGGAACATTCCCGCAAGTGGTCAGAGTACCCAAATCCACAGATCTCCCTTGCTCCATGTGAAACATCTTGCATCTGCTCAAAGCATTTGCTAAATTTTCGCCCGCGAGGGATTCTTGGCCCGGATCATCGCGGTCGCAAACCAAAAAGGCGGCGTAGGAAAGACGACCACAGCGGTCAATTTAGCCGCATGCCTAGCTGCGGCTGACCAACACACCCTTCTGGTTGATTGCGATTCGCAGGCCAACGCTACCGCAGCTATCGGCTTCCAAAAAGATCCAGCTCGCAGAACTCTCTATCACGCCCTGATTCTCGGCGAGCCCTTTGATCGGATCACCCAAAAATCACAAGTTCAGGGACTTGAGGTTGTCCCGGCAGATAAGAACTTGGCCGGCGCGGCCGTAGAGCTCGTCTCAAGCGAAAATCGTGAGTATAAGCTTCAGGCATTGTTGAACGCAAATCGCGAGAAATATCAATTCATCGTGCTGGACTGCCCTCCGGCGCTAGATTTACTTACGCTAAATGCGCTGGTTGCGTCGGATGCCGTGCTCGTTCCCATTCAATGCGAATACCTGGCCCTGGAAGGCGTTTCGGAGTTACTGGATACGCTGATGCGGATCCGGCGCACTTTGAACCCAACCTTGGAAGTTGAAGGGATTTTGCTCACGATGTACGACGAGCGAACTACATTGTCGCGTCAAGTCGCCACGGACTTACGAAGTTTCTTCGGGACGCAGATATTCCAGGCTGTAATTCCTCGCAACGTGCGGCTGGCGGAAGCTCCAAGCTTTGGTAAGCCTATTATTTTCTATGATATACACAGCAAGGGTGCGGATGGTTATACACAACTAGCTCAGGAGGTGATTGCCAATGCCGAGAAACGCACTGGGTCGGGGGCTCGGAGCGCTCATTCGGGAGGCTGAGCCGCAGCCCCGCACGATGCCTGCGCCACCGCCCGACGATGTCGCTATCGGTGCGGTTTCGCCACCGGTCAAGGCCGCGATGTCGGCGGGCCCACAAGAAATCGATATCGATTTGATCGATCCCAGCCCCTATCAACCGCGCACAAAATTCCGCGAAGAGGCTCTTGAGGAGCTTGCGCGATCCATCAAAGCCAGCGGAATTATTCAGCCCCTCGTTGTTCGGCCACTGGGAAGCCGCTTTCAGTTGATTGCCGGCGAGCGCCGCTGGCGTGCATCGCAACGTGCTGGATTGAGCAGAGTGGCAGCCATCGTTCGCCAAGTTTCGGATGAATTGGCGCTGGAGATGACGCTCGTTGAAAACATTCAACGCGAAGACCTCAATGCGATTGAAGCGGCGCGCGCGTTTGAGCGGCTGATGAGCGAATTTCAGCTCACGCAGGAAATGGTGGCAGAGAGAACCGGCAAAGATCGCGCAACCGTCGCGAATGCCGTCCGGCTGCTGAAACTCGAGGTGGACATTCAGGCCTGGATTGAAGAGGGCAAACTCAGCGCAGGCCACGGTCGTGCGCTCTTGGCGGTCGCCGATGCAAGCCTGCGGATGCGCTATGCGCGCCGTGCCGCTCGCGGTGGATTAACCGTGCGGCAAATTGAGCGGCTTGCTGCAAGGCGCATTCGGGGGACACAGGCAGCTAGCGACGTTCACCCGGATCCAAATATTCGCTCCGCCCTCGAAGAGTTACAGCGCCATCTCGGAACCAAGGTGTTGCTGCGCCAGAAGACGTCGACCCGACCTGGCAATCTTGTTCTCGAGTATTACAACGACTCGCAATTGATGGACCTCTACGACCGCTTAATGAAATAGCAACGACAATACAAGTCCGCGCATCTGCTCTTTGAGCCGTGGCCTGATTCGACAACCCATCGTAAACCCTGCGTTGACTTGTCGGCGGGCACCGCTAAAGTGGAGAAATCTGTCTCCGGGGGATTTCATGGCTTGGAAGTGGCCCAGCAGCGGAACCAAAGATACACACAGTGAACAATGGACCGGGTTCATCGATCAAGGCGTGACTTTGGAAGGCACGCTGACAGTGACCGGCACGTTCCGCATCGACGGGAACATCAAGGGAAACATTATCTCCGAACAGACCGTCATTCTAGGTGAAGGCGCCAAGGTCGAAGGTCAGATTGAAGGTAACCGCGTGGTCATCTCCGGCCGCTTTGACGGCGTGATTTTCGCCAAGGGTCGCGTGGAGATTGAGGCCAAAGGCGTCGTCACCGGGGAAGTGCATTCGCCCTGTATGGTGATCGATCCCGGTGGCATTTTTGACGGACGCTGCCACATGCTGGCCTCGTCCGATGCGGCCTCGGGAGTGACCATCCCAATTCGCGCCGCCAGTTCCGCGTAACATTATTCACTAACTTATGTACTACACTTTATAGGTTAGCAGGCTTTAGCTTGTGGCCTTCACAGAAACCCGAGGCGGTCCCTCACCCTACTTTCACTTCTCGGCAAACATAATTGAACAAGTTGACACTGATGTCGGCGACGACTATCGTTCGACGATGTTGCGGATGAGGCGCACGGCATGAAGATTCTGGTCATCGGCGGCGGCGGGCGTGAGCATGCGCTGGTGTGGAAACTGCGGGAAAGCCCGCGCGTCGAGAAGGTCTGGTGCGTCCCCGGAAACGGCGGAATTGCTGCCGAGGCGCAATGCCTGGCGGCTGATCCCGCGGATGTTGCGGGAATAGTGATGATTGCTGAGCGGTTGACGCCGGACCTGACGGTTGTAGGGCCCGAGCTGCCGCTTGTGAACGGGATTGGCGATGCGTTTCGCAGCCGGAATTGGCCCATTGTTGGCCCATCACAACACGCGGCACAGCTTGAAGGCAGCAAGATCTTTGCGAAGGAATTCCTGCAACGACATGCGATCCCGGCGGCCGAAATGTATGGCTCTTACGATTCTCCAGGGGACGCTTACGGAGCGTTGTGTGCGGTGGACTGGCCCGTAGTGATCAAGGCCGATGGGCTTTGCGCCGGCAAGGGAGTCTTTGTGGCTCCTAATCCAGACGCTGCCACCGATTTCATCGAACGCGCCATGGAGAAGAAAGAATTCGGCTCCGGCGGGCAGCGTATTTTGTTAGAAGAAGCGCTGGAGGGCGAGGAGCTTTCGTTCATTGTCGTAACTGACGGGGAAAGTTATGCGCCTCTAGTCCCAACACGCGATCACAAGCGCGTCTTTGAAGGGAATCAGGGCCCGAATACCGGCGGCATGGGCGCGTACTCCAGCGATGACTTGCTACCCTCTGATCTCCGCCAAAGAATCCTGTCGAGTATCGTCGAGCCTACCCTTCGTGGCTTGGCAACCGATGGCACTCGCTACCAAGGCTTTCTCTACTTTGGATTGATGCTTACTGTCTCCGGGCCCAAAGTTCTTGAATTTAATTGCCGGCTTGGCGATCCGGAAACTCAGGCGATCGTCGCCCGCATGAACTTCGATTTGGCCGAAATTCTTGCCGACACCGCGGCTGGCCGCTTGGATCCGTCCAAGCTCAAGTGGAACGCAGGAGCAAGCGTTTGCGTGGTGTTGTCCTCAGGCGGCTATCCGGGAAAGTTTGAGTCTGGCAAGAAAATCGCGGGGCTAACCGAAGCCGAGCAAATTACTGGTGTGAAGGTCTTCCACGCCGGCACGAGTCGACAAGGCGATTCATTGGTGACGCGTGGCGGTCGCGTCCTAGGGGTGACCGCAGTGGCGGGCTCGCTCGAAGCAGCGCTCGCTGCCGCATACGCCGCCACTGCAAAGATTCACTTCGACGGCATGCATTATCGAAAGGATATTGCAGCTGGCGCGGGACAACTCCGAGCCGCGAGCTCTTAGCGGCATAGGATCTCTGTTCTTCCGGGCGCTGAAGATTACGGTTTGGGCCTCCGCATGAGCGTGGGCGCCTCGGGCGGCCGGTTCTTGTCCTCTTCCTTGGCTTTCTCGACCGGCTCCTCCGGCGGGACGATCCAGTCAAAACCGTGCGCCTCTTCCATCTTGCCGAGGACAAAGGGCTGCTTCCCGGCCATCAGTGGGAGAACCGCGCGCATGAAATCCGCGGCATCTGCCGGAGCCGCTTTTTGCGCCTGACCGTGGTCGACCGCTTCAATCACCTTGGCAAAGCGCGGGTCGCCCGAGCGGAGCTGCGCGATGATTGGGTCGTCGCTCTGAATAAGCGCCTTCAGTGTCGGCTCTTTCGCGTCCTGCGGATAACTTATTTCCACGAGCGTGCGGGGAGCGTGTTTTTCCGGGGGATACAGCTGCGTGAATCGTGGCCGCAAAACGCGCGTCTGCCAGTAATCCTCGCGCGTAGAGATTTGCACTTGCTGGACGCGGAACTCGACAGTCCATACTTCCGGGCCGTACCCGTTCGTTCCGTAGCCAATGATTACCAATTCCAGCAGGGGATCGTCCGGGGCGATATCCAGTTTGTGGCGAAGCTGCCCGACCAGCGGCCGTAGCCTTTCAAGAAAGCCGATGCCGATGGTCTCCAGGTCGGGCTCCGCTTCTCCCGTCGATTGATACTGTTTGCTCTGCCCGATGGAAACGCGCTCAAAATTCTTATCCAGGCGCACGGGTTTGGGCTCCGCGGGAACCTTCCACTCCGAAGCGCCCAGCAAGATGCCGACGTGACGTGCGTCGAGGTCGAGGAGGCGCGGCGGAACCCCACCGATTTCCACGGGCTCGTTGATAGCTGCGAATATGATGTCTCCGTCTTTGGCTACGTGAACGATGATGCGACCGCCGGCGAGGTTGGCGACAATCTCATCTTCCTGCTCTCGCCCCTGCGCGCCTACCGTGGAAGCACAGAAGGTTGCAAGCACGGCTAAAGCAACCAGCGCGGCGCACAAAATGCCTAAATGCCTTCGTCTACTACACTTCATATTCGTCTATCGTAATCGCTAACGGCACCCGCGTCGATACCAGGAGTTCTCTGCGCTTCACCACAATTCTGGTTGGCAACGCGCAACCAGTATCCATAACGCAAGAAGCTCCGATTGGCTTTTCTGGTTGCCCGCAGCTTCGGTAGAATAGGCTTCGCAAGTCTCAGGAGATGAAACGGAACAATATGGGCCTAAGGAACCTGAACAGCCTCAAGCACAATGGCAAACGACTCACGGAAATTCTGCAGGCGCACCAGCGCTTTTTCCAAGGCAAAGATGGCGGTGTGCGGGCGGACCTCACTGGAGCGGAATTGTCGCGCGCCGACTTGAGCGGCGTGAACCTTAGCGGCGCCATTTTGCGAGACGCCAACTTCGAAGGCACCGACCTGCGCAAGTCCAGGTTGCCCGGAGCAGACCTTTCCGGCGCGAATCTGCGCAAGGCCGACTTGCGTAGCGCCGACCTCACCGAGGCCATTCTCCCTGGCGCCAATCTGGCCGAGGCGCAGGCCAGTGGCATTGAATTTTTCCGCTGCGATCTGTCCAACGTAAATTTCCAGGGAGCGCAGCTTCGCAACGTGAACCTGCGCGGCGCCAACGTGAACGGCGCCAAATTCACCGGCGCGGATCTGGGCATCGCCATTTTGCGCGAAACCGATTTGAGCGGAGCCGATCTCTCGGGCGTTGACCTTTCCACCACGCTTCTGCCCAAGGGCTACGTCCCCCAGCAAGCCCGGGGAAAGTCAGCCTGATCTCCCATTGCCGCTGAGGTTCGCCGAATCACGCTTTCGATGGCAATAGCTGCGGCTGCGTGGTAGCCTCGCGGAGAACTCCAGCCATCTCGTGGAGGCCACGTGGCTACCACCACCGCTCAGCTGGACCGCTCGGCCACGCAAGAACGCGTGCTCTGCGTTCTGCGCCGCTTGCTGCAAGAGTTGGGCAGCCATGGCGCGCTGCCTATCCTGACCGCCACCGCACATCTTGACCGCGACCTCGGGCTCGGCAGCCTTGAGCGCGTCGAACTGCTGGCGCGCCTCGAAACCGAATTTGGCGTTCGCTTAAGCGACCGAATCGCCGCGGAAGCCAACACTCCTGAAGATTTGATCCTGGCAATCTTGGAGGCTCCTGAAATAGGGAACGAAACGGAGGCGCACTCGGGACTACACACCTCCGTGGTCACGCAAAAAATGCACCGGGAAGCTGCCGCTGCCGGCATATTTGCGGCGGAAACGCTGCTCGACGTGCTGCGCTATCGCGCCGCCCACGACGCCGAGCGCACCCACCTGCTGATCACCGAGGATACCGACGGCGCGGAGCGCAGCCACACCCTTACCTTTGGCGAACTGTACGCGGGAGCGCAGCGCTGCGCCGCGGAATTGGCGCGGCGCGGGGTCCCCGCAGGCGGACGCGTCGCCATGATGCTGCCGACTTCGCGCGCGTTTTTTGTGTCTTATGCGGGCATTCTTCTCGCCGGCGCCATTCCAGTGCCGATTTATCCGCCGTTTCGCGCCGACCGCATCGAAGAGTACGCCGCGCGGCAATCCGCCATTCTCAACAATGCCGAAGTTTGCCTGCTGCTGACCTTTCGCCGCGCCGAAGCCGTCGCTCGCTTGTTGAAGCCGCGTGTGCGTGCGTTGGCGGCGGTCGTCGACGCACAAAAGCTTATCGAAACCGCGGACCAGGCTCCGCCGCCCGCGCCAGGCGCTCTGCCGGCTCACTTGACCGGCAGCCGCGCGCGCAAGCCCAGCGACATCGCCTTGCTCCAGTACACCTCCGGCTCAACCGGCGACCCCAAGGGTGTGATGCTGACCCACGCGAATCTGCTCGCCAACATGCGCGCCATTGGCGAAGCCGTGCGGCTCGGACCAGGAGATGTGGGCGTAAGCTGGCTGCCGCTGTATCACGATATGGGGCTGATCGGGGCGTGGCTGACCCTGCTGCTCTATGGCGTCCCGCTGGCGGTCATGTCGCCGCTGGCGTTTTTGACGCGACCCGAACGTTGGCTCTGGGCTTTTCACAAGCACCGCGGAACCATTGCCGCCGCGCCCAATTTTGCGTACGAATTGTGCGTCCGCAAGATCGCCGATAAAGACATCGAAGGCCTCGATCTCAGCTCCTGGCGCGCGGCGCTGAATGGCGCCGAGCCGGTCAATCCCGAAACGCTGGAACACTTCGCGGAACGATTTTCGCGTTATGGTTTCCGCCGCGAAGCCCAGCTCCCCGTATACGGTCTCGCCGAAGCGTCTCTTGCGGTCACGTTTCCACCGCTGAATCGCGGACCTGTTGTGGATCGCGTTGATCGCGAGACGTTTACGACGCAAGGCCGCGCGGTCTCGGCCAAATTAGAAGCGGAAGCGATTTCGTTTGTGTCTTCCGGCAATCCCTTTCCCGGGCACGAAATCAACATCGTCGATGAGAAGGGGCAGCAAGTCGCGGATCGCACGGAGGGGTTTCTGTGGTTTCGCGGGCCTTCCGCAACCACCGGCTACTTCCGCAATCCCGCCGCAACAGAGAAACTCTTTCCGCGCGGCCAATCGACCAATGAAAACGAATTTGCCTGGGTCGATTCCGGTGACCGCGCTTATCGCGCCGACGGTGAAATCTACGTCACTGGCCGCGTCAAAGACATCATCATCAAGGGCGGACGCAATCTGTACCCGCATGAAGTCGAGGAACTGGCTTCGCGCGTCGAGGGCATTCGCAAGGGCTGCATCGTCGCGTTCGGCCTCAGGGACCAAGTTTCCGGCACGGAGAAACTGATCGTTGCGGCAGAGGTGCGCGAGCGCGACACCGCGCGCAAAACCGCCATTGCTGCAGGTGTGACTCAGCAAATAATGCGCGGGCTTGGCATCCCGCCGGACCGCGTCGAGCTGCTTGCTCCAGGAAGCATTCCTAAAACCTCCAGCGGCAAACTGCGCCGTGAAGAAACTCGACGGCTCTACCTCGAAGGCAGTCTCTCGGCTACGCGGCCCGCGGCTTGGCTGCAAATCGCGCGCCTCAGTATCCGCGGCGGCTTGCAGAGCCTCGGACCGACATTGCGGTCGGCGTTCGCTCGCGTAGGAGAGATAGTTTACGGAGTCTACTTTGGCATCGTGTTTTTGTTTTGGATCGTACCCACATGGCTTGCGGTGCAATTCATCCATGATGATCGCGCCGCCGGCCGCTTCACATCCTCCGCCATGAAGGTACTTTTTGCGCTGATCCGCTGCCCCGTGCGGGTCATTGGCAGGGAACACATGGAGACGCCCGGCGCAAAAATTTACGCTTCCAATCACACCAGCTATTTCGACGTGCTGCCGTTGATGCTCGGCCTTGGGACCTCGTATCGCTTCGTCGCCAAAAGCGAAGTCCACAAAATGCCGTTCATCGGCACGTTCCTCCGGCAAATGCGTCATCTTTCTTTCGACCGCACCACCGCCAGCTCGCGCCTTCGCCAAGCGGAGCAAATCGAAGAAATTCTTCATCGTGGTGAGTCGGTGTTCGTTTTTCCCGAGGGCACATTCACGTCTGACGAAGGCATTCGCCCATTTCAGCTCGGCGCGTTCAAGGCTGCCGTTGCCGCCGGAGTGCCCGTCATTCCCGTTTCGCTCGCCGGCACGCGCAGGTTCCTCCGTGATGGCACCTATTTGCCGCGCCCGACCAGCGTCGCGATTACCCTTTCTCCGCCCATTTATCCCCGCACTGTAAACACGGCTGGCGCAGCGGCATCCACCGATTGGCATGAACTCATCCGCCTCCGCGACCTAACCCGCGAAGCAATCGCTCGCCATGTTCCCGAGCCGCTGCTCTGATTAACCATGGCCGATCCCAGCGCGTATGAACGCCGCTGGAGCCCTTAGCTTGTCCTGGCCGAAAAATGGAGGCTCCCGATTCGTCGACATTCATAGCGACTGGTTCATTTTCCAGGTAACCTCCGCAGTTCATCCCGCATCTCTATAGCAAACAAAAACTAAATGTAATGCGGGCCGCTGCCTTCCTGCCTAAGGCACACCGCGAAGCGCGCAGCCGCTCAATGCCGGCTTGCGCCAAAATCGAAATCTCTTGGAGGCTTTATGAAACTGAGGGTCGTCGTGTATTTACTTGGTCTAAGTTTACTCTTGGGCACCGCGGCACAAGCGCAGGAGCGCCAAACCGTGGATGTTTTCGCCGGCTACTCCTATGTGCGCGCCAATCCATCCACATCGGGCATTAACAGCTTCAGCCTGAACGGCGGCAGCGCATCCGTGGCCTATCACATCAATTCCTGGCTCAGCGGCGTTGCTGACTTTGGCGGCTACAACAACAGCAGCGTTCTGGGTAGCGGCGTGAACAGCACTCTTTCTACCTATCTGTTTGGGCCGCGTGTTTCCGCTCACCGCTTCGGTCGCGTTACACCCTTTGGCGAAGTCCTTTTTGGCGTAGCGCACACGGGCAACACGTTCCTGAACGTGACGAACAGCCAAACTCCCTTTGCCATGACTGTCGGCGGCGGATTCGATTATCGGCTCAGCAGTCACTTTTCGCTTCGCGCCGCCAAGGTGGACTACCTGCTCACTCGCTTTTCGGAAGTGAACACCGCCACGCAGCAAACGCAGAATAATCTGCGCGTTTCGACGGGCGTGGTTTTCCACTTCTAAGAGCACGCGTAACGAACCAGGGTATCGGTTGCCAAGGTGCAGGCAGAGGGACCGCCGCAGTACAGGCAGAAGCGGTCCCTTGCACCATTTTTGTGAGTCTCTGTGTGATTTGCGTAGCGCAGAGCGGACTCTGCAGCCCAGCGGCGTCTGTTCGTAGTGCAGCTTTATCCTGAGCGCAGTCGAAGGAATGCTTCGTCAGTTTTGTGGACCTTAGCCATGTGGGTCGCGTTTTCAAGCGCGACATAACGCCTGCATTTGCAATGCCGACTTTGGCCCTGAGGTCCCACCTTCATCGCGCCAAGTTGTAGATCACCGTGATGAATGTATCGACCTCCACCGGCTGCCCATTCAACACCGTAGGCTTGTAACGCCACTGGCTCACCGCCTCCATCGCGGACCGATAGAACATGGGATCCCCGCTCACCACCTGCAACGATTGAATCGTTCCATCAGTCGCAATCACCGCACGAAGCTCCACGCGTCCACCGCGGTGGATTTGCGTCGCTAGCGGCGGAAAAACCGGCTCGACACGATGGATCAGCATTGCCGGATCGATTTGCGTCCTGTGAACGATGATGGGCCTATCGGCGTGCGTTTCGATCGGCGGCGGCGCATGGGATGGCCCGAGTAAAGGTATTTGGCCGGGAAACCTCGGCTCATTGCCCAGAACCGTCATGCCGCTGATATCGGCCTCCGGCCCTGTCGTATCGTGAGTCACGATCGTATTCGGAACTCTCAGCGGCAGGCAGAACCGACAGACATTCCGCAACGGATGCGACCGTGCGTGCTCGGTTTCCGGATGCGCTTGTTTAGGGTTAGCCTGCGAGTAGAACGGGACGGGCATGTACGCCTGCACAAGTTTTGCCGGCTTCGCGAACAAGGGGATGAGCACCAGCGCAATCAGCGCCGTGCTTTGCAATAACACCGAGACTAGCAAGGCACGCCGCCGTACGCTGCGTTCTCTCTTACCTTGTTCCGAGTCGCCTTCCACAAGGCACCCGCGCAATGCGCCTAAATTCTCTCTCGTATTCGATGAACGCTCCACAGCCATCACACACCTCCTCGAAATACCGCGAGCCTTTTCCATCACCCGCGGAATGCGCATGATGGGAAAATGTGCGGCGCCGGTCTTGCCTGGTCGTGGCAAGACCAGCGCCGCCGCTCGCAGGGATGTGAGGGTGCGCGCGTCCTCTTTGCTTTGGACACCACTCCACCGTCCAAGTTCCCGCCGAATTTATGGTGCTGATTGGGATGGTTTAGGAAAGAACGTCGTACTCGGTTTGCACCAATCCACTCGGATAGTGCTGGGTCCTGATATGGCGCAGCCGTATATCTCGCGGCAACGCGCCGAACAGCGGAATTCCCTCTCCAATGAGCACCGGCACTCGCGTGATGACCAGTCGCTGAATCAGTCCCGCGCGGAGAAACCCTTGAATCGTGATCCCTCCGTCGACATAAATGTGCTGGACGCCGCGAGCAGCGAGTTTCGCGACAATCTCCGCCGGATTCCCGCCCATTTGCTCCACAACACCTCCGCGCACCGCAGACAAATCGAGGCGCCCGCTGCTCAGGATCACTACGCGCTTGTCGCCATAGGGCCAGGACGGAAAGGCGAGAACGGTCTCGAAGGTCCCTCGGCCGATGACCAGCGCATCCACGCTGGCCATGAACTCGTCGTACCCGTGAGGTTCGCCGCCGCCCGGCGGCAGAAAATCCAGAGCGCCGTTTTTCCGGGCAATAAAGCCGTCGACACTGGTGCCAATAAAGACCGATGCTTTCATGAAAGACTCCTCACGACGCACTAGCCGCGTCTCTGCCACCCGTACGGACAGCCAGTTGCCTCTTTCGGCGAACTCACACCATAAACGCCTGGATGCGTCGACCCGCGATTCTATACACTGGATTTGGACGAATTGCCATGTTTCACCGACCTGAAAAACACATGACCGACGCTTCGTACACCGTAAAGCGCGCCAGTCCGCGCTTCTCGTTTTTCGCGGACGCCGAAGTCACCCTGCGCGACGGCAGCTCGGTGCGCGCACAGCTCGCGGAATTGAGTTCCGGCGGGTGCTATATCGGCGCGCTCGAACCTATACCCATTCGCACCAGGTTACGCCTCTGCATTCATGACGGCTTCAGCACCTGCGAAGTCCACGGCAAAGTAATCTACATGCATTCTGGCGGCGGTGGCCTTGGGATTTTCGGCATGGGCGTGGTGTTCGAAGAGATGGCCGCCGAGCAGCACTCCACGATTGAAGCCTGGATGCGCAGACTCGCCGCGCGTCCTTCCCAAACCTCGGGCAACTCCCTCCCGCAAATCAGAAGCTAACCGCACGAAACGACGCGACCCCGTTGTCATGATATGTGTTCACTCAAGTTGATAATGCGCGCCCCCGCGACAGTTTCGGTACTGCTAAAAGTGACTAGCCGAGAGCCCCGGCTGAACTGTGCGTTTTGCGCAATTCAGGGCTTCGTGCGACCTCTGCTCGGGCCGATTGAGCCTATACTAGAAGTACCATGGAAAGACTTGAGGCATTTCAAGTCGCCGCTCGCGAACGCGGCTTTGTGGCTGTGAAAGACGGCTTCATTGAAGTGGAAAAGAACGAGGCGGGCACGGTCGTGTGGCTCAGGAAAGAGACGCCTGATTCGGCCACAAAGACGCACCAGCTTATCTGCATCGACACCAACGCGAATATCTTGACTGTATATTGGATGACCGCCCCTGGAAAGATCGACTCCAAGGCGTTCCGCAGCGTCTCCAGCTTGCAAGAGTGGTTTGCGTCCCAGCCAGCCGAAATGTCAAATCGTCAGGCCATCCTGCGACTCTCGGTGGACACAAGCGACCGCCTGGCAATCGCGTGGCTGCACGATAACAATGCGGAAGTCATTCGCTCCGCCGTCACGCGCTACTTTGCGGCAGGACCGGCCGCGGACAAGGCCGAGTCCGTCTTGATGGAACGTATGGCCGACCTCGCCCGCTCTTATCAGCATCAGGAAAACCCGGACGAATGGCTGGCCCGGTGTGCCAACTCGGAATGTGATCGCTTGCGTAACGAAGCCATTCACGACAAGGCCAACAGCGATTAGCCCTGCTTCACCAACACCTGGAGTTTGGTCGACATATTCAAAAACGGCCATGAGATGCTCAATGCGGCACGCAGTACGTCTGTACCATTTCAAGATGTGCCAGCTAAGCGGGAAAATGGAGGTCGGAACTGTCCGCAACGCTGGACGGCTCTCCGCAGCCTGGATTTTGCCCGGGACCTCTCGTTCCCGGCACAAGGACGACTGAATTGTCTTCCGCAGAGGACAAGGGTCTGGTGATTACGTCGCCCTCGGCGAGTTCTTCGGGGCCGCAGCTCGAGGAGTCTGTAAACAAGCCGCGAGACGCTGAAGCAGTCCGGCCGAGTCCCAAACCAAGCAAAACGAATATGCTCGCGCGTGAAGTCCGTGTGCAGGCCACGGCAAAGCTTCCCGGCAAGAGTGCCGGCGAGCGCGAGCTATTCACCGAAGAAACGACCTCAGTTCTGGTCCACGAAAATGGCGGAGTGGTGCAGTTATCTGCGACCGTGGCTCGAGGGCAATTGCTCTTGCTCGCCAACGTGGAATCGAAGCGCGAAGTCGTCGCGCAAGTGAAGCGCACTTACAAGCGCGATCGCTATGTGGAATTGGAATTCGCCGAGCCTGCTCCCCGCTTCTGGGGCATGGAGTTTTCCGCGGCGGCCGCCTTGCTGCCGAAGGACGCCAAGGATGCGCAAGCTGCCGCGCTGGTGATCTCAGCGGAAGCCACCGCCGATGAGCCGGGCGAACCGCCTCCAGCGCCAACCGTCGAGGAAGTGCAGGCGCTAAAGCGAGAAATGGAAGCGCTTAGGGAGCATGCATCCGGCGTAGCTGCCACTGAGAAATCCCAGCCGATTGAACACGATCCTGTTCCGGCGCAATTCACACCAGCGGATCAAGCGCAGCTTCCCAAGCCTTCGTTCGATTTCACCGTGTCACTCCCGAAGGCGAGGCCGCTCTGGGCCAAAGGGAATTTCACGCCAGGATTTCGAGGAGGCCTTTTGCGTCTCGCGCTGCTCACCGCAGCGCTGGTCGTTACCGCGGTCGGCGCCGCGTGGTTCAAGCACTGGATTCCGGGGAACTCAGCGGCAAAAAAACCGTCCGTCCGTGTGCCCGCAGTCGCCGTGAACGCAAGGACGTCGCAGCCGCGCGCAAGCCGAGAGGTGGCGCTGGAGAATTCAGAGTTCATCAACACGAGCGTGGCGAGTGATGCGCCAGTGACCTCGCCTAGTACGCCATTGCACCGGACTGAGCCTCCCCATCAACCGTTTGTCTCGGCCGGTTCCGCTGCACAGCTCGCTGTGAGGAGAACGTCTCCTCCGACAATGCTGGCGGAGAAACACGCAATGGTTCGTCCACCCGCCAGAACCACTTCTGACGCCGCGGCGCCTTCTTCCGTGGAGAGTGCTGCTGTGGAGAGCGTCGTGGTGCCGCCGAAGTTGATCAAATCCGTGCGAGCGGTGGCTTCACTCGAGGCCCTCCGCGACTTCGAAACGGGAAACGTCGTGATCGACGCAGTCGTGGGCACGGAGGGCGAAATGCACTTAATAAAGGTGCTGTCAGGACCGCCGTCACTTCGCGCCCCGGCCGTGGAAGCCGTGAAGCAATACCGATACGACCCCGCCACGCGAAACGGCCAGCCTGTTCCAGAGCACGTCACGATCACCATTCGCTTCCGCTTCGAATCGTAAATAGCCTGTTTATTCC
>Ga0307479_10003218_pt1 | contig 14869 bp, 14 predicted proteins | sample atmos_gasesECM4C_FD_203743 | JGI IMG/M metagenome (GOLD analysis project Ga0307479, IMG submission 203743) | Hardwood forest soil microbial communities from Morgan-Monroe State Forest, Indiana, United States - atmos_gasesECM4C_515 | ecosystem: Environmental > Terrestrial > Soil > Temperate... | reverse complement strand
ATGAGGTTATAGACCGGCGCATGGTAGTGCGTGACGAGCCAGTCGAAGGCCGTCTCCGAGCCTGCTTGCAGCTCATGGACGAGTTCGGCTTCATCGCGGCCCCAAGAAAGGGCACTAGCCCAATCGGACACTGCCGGCCTTTCCGGCCCGAGTTTTACCCGCATCCTTAATTAGATGCGTGCTCGAGCCACCCTGCTGATCGGGTCCAGCGTAGCTTAGGGTTTGCAAGTACAAACCTTAAAACCCGTTAGCTTAGGGTTTGTAAGTACAAACCCCAAAAACCCGCGTTATAACGCGCTATGCGTAAAAACGCTGGACCCAGGCACGACTTGCGACCCCGACCGGGTCGGGGCAAACCGGGAACGCCATCGAACGGTTCCCGATGTCCGCTCACTTTCCTTAGACACCAGGGGGAGCGGAGTTGTTTCCCCGGATGGTGAAGAAATCCCGTGCCTTTGCAAATTGTTGCACCAAAGGCTTTGCGCTGCAATGGGACGAAGGGGAACGTCCCGACCCACAACTGCGATGGAGCTTCGATTGAAAAGCTTGAGGTACCCCCACCCCCGGTGTTTTTGGGCAAAGAGTTCGGAAGCGCTTGAAAATAAAGGGGTTGACTTTTGCGCGGTGCCAAAGAGTGCGCAAGAGTATGAAAGGAAAGGGCTTGAACTCAGCTGGAAGATAAGAGCGGCGAGTGGCTCGCTGTAGGTGAGGTAACCCACCCCCGTGTTTTCTGTAAGTGTTGCATCTAAAAGGTTTAGCTTGGCCATAAGTCTTTTGTTTGCAACACTTGCGGGGAGGTCCACAGGTGTTGCAGGCAAAGGACTTAAGGCGATAGCAGACAGCGACCGCGACGGGGGCCCATACAGGTCGGGGTCTTCCCGATAAGATAAGGACAGTATGATCGCAGCAGGTCAGTGGACTGCGGGGTAGAGGGATTTCAACACAGAGGGCACCGGGTCCATAGAGATGAGGAGGAGTGGAAGCACGTCGGGAATAGGTAGCGACAAACACAGGGAATGGTAGCATGCCAGTATCAACTTGTTAAGTGAAAAGCATTGAATAGTAGAAATTGAGGGTCGAATAGCTGTGGAGGCGGGTTAAACGGTAGCGGTTCATCCGGGGCGAAAAGGAAAAAAACAAAGTCAAAAGCCCCAGGTGTGAATCCGACACCCGGGGCACCCGCGCGAGACAATTTGCGGAACAGCCCAGGAATTAGGACTTGGGTGGTTCCTTTGCCGGGGTTTCGGCGGGAGCGGCGGTCTTGCTATAAATGATCTTTTTCGTGCCGCCGTCGCAAGTTCCGACGGTTTTGCCTTCCGCGTCCTTGTCCTTGGCGACGATATCCAGGGTGTAGCCCTTCACGCCTTTTGCGTCGAGCTTCTTGGTGATTTCGTCCTTCAGCTCTTCACAAGGCTTTGCAGTTTGTGCTGGTGCTGGTGCTTGCGCTGGTGCTTGCGCTGGCGCTTGAGCGTGAGCGAGCACCGAGACAAACAGCAGAACGCCGATTGCAGCTAACACTTTCATGGTGTGACCTCCGTGGCTGGATGCCGGATCACAAGGAGCATACATCCGTTCGGGGCATCCGGCGGCCCACCGCGCAACACCTTCACCCTAAGAGATACGGGATGGGTTGAAGTTGCCAAGCGCCTGAATAGGTTGACCAAGAAAAGCACAGTCAGAAGCCCCAGGTGGAAAACCAACACCTGGGGCATCAGGCATTTCACGACAAACGTAACTAAAGGCATCGCTGCGGGACTTATTTCTGGTGCTGCGGCACCCACCACTCCGGGATGATTTTGTTGATGCGCAGCTTTCGCACGATGGGTCCCCACTGCGGTTGAAATTCAGCGGCTATGTTTTGAATCGCGATCCCCGCGAACTGGGCGGCCATTCTTTGCTCTGCGTGCGTAAGATTGTTGTATCCTTGCGGCAGATAAGCCCTGCCCACAAAGCCGCCGGCAGCCGCGCCAGCAAAATTCGAGAAAGCAATCGTGTTTCTCCCCGAGTCGGTCTTATCGACTAGAGTAAACGCAAGTGCGTGCGCGGTTCGCATAAGAGGATTCCTGTTCGTAGAACGGACGTAGCGCGGATCTTCATGTAAGGCAACGCCCGTCAAGAACCGCGCCGTTCGCTGGGAAGCAGCCATGGCGATGGAATCTCCATAGAGCCTCCCGAACGCCCCGGCCCCATCCCTCCATTCGCGAGGGTAATGACTTGTCGGATTGGCCATGCCCATACCGGCTTTGAACGCCGGCAAGATAAGAGCAGGCGGCCCAAATGTTTGATGAGCGTAGATTGTAAATTTATCGCCGAAGGACAGAGTACGAGCACTCTTGACGGGCAGAAACAGCACGGCACTGTTTTCCTCTTGCAGATGAGATGATGAGCCTGGCAGGTTGCTCTGGCCTTGAGGTTGCGGCGCGTCAGGAAGGTTGGCCGCCTGTTGGCCCGGAGTTTCCGGGATTTCTTTCGTGGCGGCGGTGGAAGGGCAAGAAAACACCACATCAGAGGAGCTGCGACAGAGATCAGGCTCCTTTTTCGTTTCCTGTGAAACAGCAAGAGGCGAAGACGCGGCCGAAAGGCATAGCGCGATTAGGGGCATGCCAATAAAACGCTTTGAGCGACACGTTCTTAAAGTCATCTTTTCTCCAATTGAAATGTTTTGGGGGCCCGCGAGATAGATGCGATAAAATTGGGACTCGCGAGCGCCATGCATCCAAAAAACATGACCGATCGTCCAGCATTTGAACACCGCATGGACCCGCTGTCTGAAGTCTTTGGATCGATGAGGATTCAGGACGCAATTTATACGCGCCTGGAAGCGACGGCCCCCTGGGGTTTTCACTACACGGGGGATACAGTTCCGCGCATACGCTTCGCGTTGATGGTTCGCGGATCGGCGCTGCTGAAATTCAAGAACCAGCGGCAAGCCATTTCCCTCTCCGCCGGCGATGTTTTCATTTTCATTCTCAGCGATGAGGCCTTTACATTGGTGGATCATCCGAGTTCCCGCGTCGTCGATTACCGCGAATTAAGAAAATTGGAAGTGGATTGCGTGATTCATTACGGAGGAGGCGGCGCGCCCACAACACTCGTGAGCGGATCGTTTGGCATGAGCGCATTCGAGGCCCCGCTCATCTCCACGATTCTGCCTCGTTATCTGCACCTGCGGCTTGAACAAGATCGAAGCCACGCCTTCCAATCGGTGCTGGATCTTTTGGCGGCAGAAACGGCTCAGCCAGGTATAGCTTCATCGCGCTTGATCAGTTGTCTTTATGAATCCCTGTTTGTCTATGCTGTTCGAGCTTACGCAAGCAGCTCCGCGGCTCCGCCGAAGGGGTGGTTGGCCGCGATCTCTGACAAGCACCTTGGCAGAGCCATACGGGGAATGCATTCGGGCTTTGACAGGAGCTGGTCTGTTGAGTCACTCGCCCGCGAAGCACGCATGTCCAGGTCCGCCTTTGCTTTGAAATTCAGGACCGTTTTGGGCCAGACGCCTCTCGAATACCTTACCCGCTGGCGGATGCACAAAGCAGGCGCGATGATTCGGTCGAACAATGCGTCGTTCTCCGAGGTAGCCTCAGCCGTTGGATATGGATCGGAAAGTTCTTTCAGTCGCGTCTTTAGGAGAGAGATGGGCGTAGCTCCCAGAGAATATCGACGCAAGTGCGGGTCTCTGCAATCGTCCACAGGAGGAGAAGGGACGGGCTAAAGCCTGCCCCTTCACGGACAAGGAGAAAGAAGAGAGAGGCATGATGTATCGTGCCCCTACCAGCATACGTGTTTAGGAAGAGACAGGAGGAGTGGTGCGATAGTGGAGGAGGACGACGCCGTCGGGGAAGGATTTGGCGGCGAGGAGCTTGAGGCGGATGGAGTGATGGCGAGGCTGAATGAGGGGGATGCCTTCGCCGATGAGGATGGGGATGACGTGGATGCGGAACTCGTCGATTTCGCCTGCGTCCAAGAAGGAGGCGATGATTTCGCCGCCGCCCATCATCCAGATATCTTTGCCGGACTGGGCGCGCAGACGCTGGGCGAATGGTTTGACCGGCTCGTTGACGAATTCGAAGGTGGGCAGGGGCGCTTCGCGCGGGTGGCGGGAAAAAACGTAGTTCCTGATTTTCGGGCCGAAGCCGGAGGACTTCATTCTCTTCTCCATGCCCATCTCGAGGCCCTTGGTGTAGGTCTTGTAACCCCAGAGGATGGTGTCAATGGATTTGAAGAAGGCGGAATATCCGTAATTGCCTTTGGGGCGGGGACGGTCGAGCCAGGCAACGTCGCCGTCGGGGCGGGCGATGAAACCGTCGGCGCTGATGGCGGCGAGGGCGATGATTTTTCTGGGAGTCTTCCTTTTTCTGGGATTCTTCATGGGGGCTGCGCCTCGAGGAGTTTTTGGAGAATGATAGCGCTACTAGAACAGGTGGTCATCTATTTGGATTTCTGGGGAAAGAAAACAAAGAGCCAAGAAAAGAGAGATTCCTCACATCCGCAGGCCGACCGCATCGCAGGAGCGACGCGGGAAGAGAAAGTCGGCCTGCTGCGTTCGGAATGACGGGCGAGTGGATGGCGAGCGCTTATGTCGGAGCTGAAGCTCCGACCCCCAAAAGCCATTTATGAGACGGGGTTCCGGTGTGATAAGAGAGGAGGGCGGGCTATCGAATCGCGGAGGAACGATTATGCGATCGGCGAAAATCGTTGGGTGCATTCTCGGTATTCTTGGCGTTTGCGGCGGGGCGGAAGGGGTTTCTGCGCAAGCGGCTGGACAAGAGCCAGTAAAGGACAAACGGATTGTGATTGCAGCGAGCACGGTGCTGGATGGCAAGGGCGGCGTGCTGCGGGACGCGCGCATCGTGGTGGAAGGCGAGAAGATTGCTGCGATTGAGGGAAAAGGGGATGCAAAGGCGGGGCCAGCGGACTACGACTTGCGCGGGTTGACGGTGCTGCCGGGATGGATTGACGCGCACGCGCACATTACGTGGAACTTCGGGAAGGATGGGAAAAATGCGGGAATGGGAGGGACTTCGCAGGAGGACGCGTATCAATCGGCGTCGAATGCTTGGGTGACGCTGATGGCGGGGTTTACGACGATACAAAGCCTGGGAGCGGCGAATGATATTCCGCTGCGCGACGCGATCGCGAAAGGAAAATTGGCGGGGCCCCGAATCTTGACGGCGGTGGAGCCGCTATTCGGGCAGGGAGAGAAAACGGGAACGCCGGAGGAGATTCGCGCGTTTGTGCGGAAACAGAAGGCAGCGGGCGCGGACGTGATCAAAATTTTTGCGTCGCAGAGCATCCGGCAAGGCGGAGGGATGACGCTTTCACAGGAACAATTGAACGCGGCGTGCGATGAAGCGAAGAAGCAGGGCCTGCGCACGCTGGTGCACGCTTATAAGGATGCGGTGCGCGCAGCGACTCTAGCGGGGTGCACGGAGATCGAGCACGGAACGCTGGCGACGGATGAGGATTTGAAATTGATGGCGGAGAAGGGTGTGTACCTGGATCCACAGGCTGGGCTGATCATCGAGAATTATTTGCTGCACAAGGAACAGTATCTGGGCACGCCAGGCTATACGGAAGAGGGATTCGCAGCGATGGAAAAAATCCTGCCGATGAACCACGAACTTGTGCAGCACGCGGTTAAAACTCCGGGGCTGAAAATTGTTTTCGGGACGGACGCCGTGGCGGGGGCGCACGGGCGGAACGCGGAGGAGTTCATCGACCGCGTGCGCGACGGCGGAGTGGAACCCATGGCGGCGATGGTGTCAGCGAATTCATTCGGAGCGGAAGCGCTGGGCATGGCCGACCAGATCGGAACGATTGCGCCGGGTTTGCAGGCGGACGTTATCGCGCTGGATGGCGATCCGTTGAAGGATATTACGGCGGTGCGGCGAGTGGTGTTTGTGATGAAGGGCGGCGTCGTTTACAAGAATGTTTCGCGCGGGGCGATTCCGGTTTACGCGGGAGTGCAGCCGTAAGTGTGCGGCGATTTCTTACCTGAGGAACGACGGATTTCTCGACCGCCATACCACGATTTGCGCTAATGTGGGATTGCTGGAAGGCTGACCAGAGCATCAAGCGGTGCTGCAAGGGTGAAGTCTTCAAGCATTAAAGTGCCTTAGGAGGTTCCCGATGCAAATGACTACAAGCACTCGACAAGTAGGTGGCGTCACTATTGTGGACATCAGCGGCCGGATTGTGCTCGGCGAAGAGAGCGCTGCGCTGCGCGACCTGGTTTGCGACCTGTTAAGCAAGGGACACAAGAAGATTCTGTTCAATCTTGGCGATGTCAATTACATCGACAGCTCAGGCTTGGGCCATCTGGTCAGTGCTTTCACGAGCGTGCGGAAACGGGAGGGAGAACTGAAGCTGCTCAACCTCACGAATAAAGTTCACGATGTGATGCAAATTACAAAGCTGTATACCGTCTTCGACATCATGGACGACGAGGCAGTGGCCGTAAAGTCTTTCGGTCAATCGGCAGCGGCAAGCGGATGATTGTCGAATTGGCTCGGAGCCAAGAATCTCGGAATGGACACAGCTTGAGGTTTATTTTGTAACGCCGCTAGCCGGCCAATTTAAGCGCTAAATCTCTTATTGACTCCCGCGCTCCGCCGGGCTAGTAGTCGGACGATCCGCCGAAGAGGCGGAGGACGACTCCTGCGGAAGCCCAGTAGTTGTTCTGGTGCATGTTGGTGCCGAAGGCAGTCCGGTAATAGTCGACGTCAAACACACGAATTTCCCAGTGGCGTGAGGGGCGGAGATCCAAGCCGCCGCCGACTTTGTACGACAAACAGTTCACCGAAGTCGTGTAGCCGCCGACGCCGGTGATGGTGGTGTCGGCGCGCGAGCCGCCGACCAGGGCTTCGACAAACGGAGTGGCGCCCCAGCGACTTCGACCGCGGTGGAAGTAGCGGGGCCCGAAATGGTTTCCATAGAGGACGTTCTTCGTGTTGCCGACGGTTACGACGTTGTAGCTGCTGTCGGCAACGACCTGCAACCAGGGCTTGAAATTCCACCCAACCGATCCCATGCCGCCATGTAAATTGGTGCCGCTGCCAGCGCCGTTATCCTGCCGGGCAAAGGCGTAGCCGCCAAAGGCTTCTATCAAAGGCGTGCGGCGCATACCGCCCGGGTTGGGTCTCTCCCAGGTTGACCTTGTCTCCTTGGGCCGAATGGCTGGCGCTGCAGGTTGAGCCGGCTCGGGCTGAGGTTGCGCACCTGCGGGCGGATCAGGCTGCGGGGCAGGTGGAGTTGCTTCCGGAACATTTGAGGGAGCGGCCGGCATTGTGGCTTCGGAAACTGGCGCCGGGGCCGGTTGAGGTGGTGCTGGCTGAGGTTGCGCAGACGCAGGAGGTTCAGGTGTCGCGGCGGGGGTAAGCGTCGTCGGTGCCGGCTGCGCGACGACGGTGCTTGTTGCTGAAACTTTAGATGCCGGTGCAGACGATACCATTGTGGGCGACGCCGGCTCAGGCATTTGCGCCGGGGCGGGCTGAGCCGGTGTGGCTAGCTGTGCCGACACGGACTGAACAGGAGCACGCTCCTGTGGTTTGGGTTGGGGGGCGGGCGCCGGAGCAGTCGCAGGCGCCGGCAGAGCCTTGACGACGACTTTGTCTGAAGCCGAGACCATTTGCGGGGAGGACATTTGTTTTACCGAAGCGCCAGAACGATCGACAGTGATCACGCTTGAGTAAACGTAGCCAATCTTGCCGTCGCTGGTCTGAATCCGGGAGAAGACGAAACCGTAAACCAGGATGGTGAAGCGCTCGCCGCAAGGCAGAGATGCCAATACCTCGGGAGTCCTCCGAGGCTTTCCGAAGACTTGCGCACCATCGGAATGGCTGGAGCAATCAATGAAGCCGACGTCGTCGGCCCAAGCAGCGGAAGCCGCAAGAAAACTCGCACCCAAAAGAATAAGGAATCGATTGCGGAGCATCGCCCCCTCCTCGGCCCGGGGACACACCGAGCCCACTAAGACTGTTATCAGGCCTGGAAACGTCAGCGTCAAACTGGCCGGAGGGTCAGGCGTTCCTAAGCAGCACCGGCCAGAGAAACGAGGGAGAGGGCAGCTGGCGGGCTATAGTTCTCAGATAAGACTTTTAGAATGAGTTGTTTGGAGTGGATCCGGCGTAACGCGAGATGTAAACAGAGAACACGAGAAAGCGCGAACCTACCCGAGCAAATCCGAACGGGAGGAGACATCCCGAGCGTTCATCAAATGTAGTAAACGAAGCAATCCTGTGTTAAAGAAGGCGCGCAAGAACAGGAGGGATTATGCGCGGAAAGGGAAAATTCGGGCTCATCCCACTGTTAGCGGTGTTTGTAGTTCCGGCGTTTGTGGTTCCGACGTTTGGTCAAGGGCAACCGCCGGACAAAACGATCACCGTGTTCGGCCAATCGATTCATTATTTCGACATGGGTTCGGGGCCGGTCGTGGTGCTGCTGCACGGATTGGGGAGCCGCAAAGAAGATTGGCTGCCTGTTTTCGAGCCGATGGCGCAGAAATACCGTTTGCTGGTGCCGGACCAAATCGGGTTCGGGCGCTCGGACAAGCCGCTGCTGGACTACAGCGTTCAAACGTACGTGGATTTTTTGAATGAGTTTTTGCGGCAGATGAAAGTGGAAAAGGCGAGCCTGGTGGGCGAATCGCTGGGCGGATGGATCGCGGCGCTCTACGTGGCGGAGATCGGCGGCGGGGCGCACCTGATGCCGGTGGAAAAGTTGGTGCTTGTGGATGCGGCGGGGCTGAAGCAGGACACGCCGATCCCGGATTTGAATCCGAGCTCGCTCGGGGCGATGCGCGGATTGATGGAGGCGGTTTTTTACGACACGAGCTGGCTGAATGAGGATGCGCTGCGGAAAATCTTCACGGACAAGCTGGCGGTGAAGGATAGCTACACGGTGCGGAGCTTCCTGGGAAATCCCGCGCGGGAGAAGGAAAGGCTGGACGACCGGCTGGGAAATATCAAGGTGCCGACGCTTGTGGTGTGGGGAAAGCAGGATAAACTGTTGCCGATCGCGTCCGGGGAACGGTATGCCGCGGGAATCGCCGGGGCGAAATTGGTCAGCTTTGAAAAGTGCGGGCACGTGCCGCCGGTGGAAAAGACGGAAGAGTTCCTGGCGGCAGTGATGCCTTTCCTTGGCGGCGGGGCCGGGTCGGCTCGCTGAACGCCAGAGGTGCAAGCTTTCTCGGGCGACGGTTACTATGGTTCACGCCAACTGTCTGGAGGCGGAGCGATCGATGGAGAGCGCTCCGGAGCCCTTAATCATGATGGCTAAGCAAATGGTAATGGCAAGAATGTGGTATTCGTAGCCTTCGCCCTTCTGAGTGCCGTACCAGTTGGCAAAGAAACCGACGTGCCGGTGGACGAGAGTTACGGCGACCACCATGTCGGTGGCGATGCCGAAGGCGGCAACGCGGCCAAGGAATCCGATCAGCAAACCGATGCCCCCGAGGAATTCAGCGGCTATGGCCAGAACGGCCAGCGCTGCGGGAATGTGCATCTGCTGAGTGAAGAAGCCCAGTGTGGCCTGGAAGCCGTATCCGCCGAACCAGCCCAAGACCTTTTGCGCGCCGTGGGCAAAGAATACGACACCAAGCGCGAGCCGAAGAAGAGTCACCGCGAAATCGTCGGAAGTCTTCATGAGCTTTTGAAGCATGGCCGTCTCCTTCTCTTTGAAGTTTGAGGGAATGGCAACTGGCTGCCAGAGGATAGCATTTTCTTTGCTGCGTGCGGAGTGCTTGAAAAAAAAGCCGCGCGGCTGGCGGAAATTGCCGCCAAACGAGATGTGCATCACACTCCGGCAGGAATTGCTCAGGTCGTGAAACGGTAGAGGACGCGGAAGCGGCGGACGCCAGGTTCTGCTGGCTCTTCGAGAGCGAGAAGATCCTCGAAGGAAAGTTCTTCGAGTCCGGCAGCGTTGAAGGCAGAGAGCTCGGTGCGCGTGAGAGGCCAAGGCATTTGGCCTTCGGGGTCGGATGGCTCACGACCTCGATCGATGACGAGGAGAAGACCACCGGGACAAAGGAAATCCGCAATATTTTTGATCGCCCGGGGACGGAGAGCCGCCGGCAGAGCCTGAAGAGTGTTGGCCTCAAATACAAAATGGAAAGCGCGACGCCAAGTGAGAGGCGGATCGAGGAGGTTGGCGGCGAGGTATTCGACTTTGGTCGTGGGAAAACGTTTGCGGCAAGCGCGAATAGCGGTTTCAGAGATGTCGAAGGCCGTAGTTTGGAATCCCCAAGCAGCGAGTTGCTCGGCGTCGTCGCCCAAGCCGCAGCCGATGGTTAGCGCCATTTTTCCCGCGGTCGGCAGCGGATGCGCGTTCCAGAGATCAAGCAAGCGAGGGTTGGGACAAAGATTGGCCCACGGGACAACGCTCTTCCCTGCTTCGCCTTCCTGGTAAAGAGCCTCGAACCAGCCGGTGGGGTCGCCCCTGCGATGGAATTCCGCGGCTAGTTCTCGCGCGCGCGTGCGATCTTTCATTTCAGAGGATTTTAGCGTGCTCGGCATCGGCAGGCAATTGCGTGCGATTGAATTGTCACTCGCTTGACGTAAAACTTGGTAGTAAATTGCCGGCCATAGAGAATTCACAAAACAGTGATTTGCTGACGGAGGAGCACGATGGCGGGCGATGGGATGGATCGGATCAAGCATCTGGTGGTGGTGATGATGGAGAATCGCTCATTCGACAACCTGCTGGGCTTCTTGTACGCGGATGTGAACAACCGACCGCCGATTAACATTCCCGCGGCGTCGCCAGGAGGGCAACCGACGTTTGATGGACTGGTCGATGCGAAACCGGAGAGCCCGTTCTGGAACCCGTCGAATCCCGAGTATTTCACAGCGAATGCAGCGCCAGTGAAAGTGTTCGCCACGAAGGGCACGAAAGGACCGAGTCCGTTCCTGGCACCGAATCATGACCCGCACGAGGAGTTCGAGCACATTACGTTTCAGGTTCTGGGGCCGCCGGGCTGGAACGGACCGAAAATGAAGGGATTTGTCGTGGATTACATCACAACCGATCCCGGGCATCCGGAAAATGCCAACCAACTGATGGAGTGCTATAGCCCAGAGCAAGTGAGCGTAATCAGCCAACTAGCGAAAAGCTTTGCGGTGAGCGACCGATGGTTCTGCTCGACGCCCAATCAAACACTGCCGAACCGTGCGTTCTTGCATGCGGGAACTTCCATGGGGAGAGTGAACAACGAGCCTGAGCCGCTGTGTGAAGCGGAAACGATTTTCGAGGTGCTCGAAGCCACCGGGCACAGCTGGAAGGTGTACAACGATACGTTTCTCATGTCGCTTGCGCGTCTGCAGTTTCCACAACTGTGGGATCCAAGGCTACAGACGCGTTTCCACGGGATGGAGGAGTTTGAAGAGGACTGCCGAGACGGGACGCTGCCGGAATACTCGTTTGTGGAGCCGAGTTTTCAGCTTAGTCCGAACGATGAACATCCGCCGCACGACATGAGCCTGGGGGAACAGTTTCTTCTGCGCGTGTGGAAGACAGTCAGCGGAGGCAAAGACTGGAACAGCACGCTGCTGGTGATTACGTTTGACGAGCACGGCGGCTGCTACGACCATGTCGAGCCTCCGCCGGCGGTTCCGCCGGATGTGGCGAGCAATCCGGGCGAAAATGGTTTTCACTTTGATCGCTATGGAGTGCGGGTTCCCACTCTATTGATCTCGCCGTATATTGAGCCCGGAACGGTGTTCCGCTCGCCAATCGACGTGCCGTACGATCACACATCCATCCTGGCAACGATTCGCGACTGGCTGCAAATTCCGCAGGAGAAGATGGTGAGCAGTGCCCGGGTTAAACACGCTCCGACTTTTGGAAACGTGTTGACGCGTTCGGCGCCGCGGGCAGAAGTACCGACTATGGCGGCGACTGGCGCGCCCACGAAGCCGACGACATGGATCGCGCGCAACGACTTGCAATACGCGATGATCGTCGGTCATAGGAAACGGCTATTCCACAATCTTGGAAACCTGGCGAGGCTCAAGGGGTTGCGGACTCCCCCGCCGAGAACCAGGAAGCGTTAGCAAATCGAGATGGAGGTTGCAGATTGGTTAAACCCTTAGGCAAGTCTTGAAGTTGCCCGGACAAATCGTCGTATCATATTCGCAGAGTTTCCAGCCGGAGGCAGCCATCGCATACCAAGAGAAACGCCGCGGTCCCCGATATTCATTCATCGCCAGCGCTGAATTGATTGAAGTGAAAGCGGATGTGCGCATCGCGTCGCGAGTGAGCGAATTGAGCCTGCACGGGTGCTATTTGGACATGATGAATCCCTTCCCCAAGGGCACGCTGGTGCTAGTAAAAATTTCGGCGGGGGATGCGTTCTTCGAAGCCAAGGCCAAAATCATCTATGAACAACCGAATATGGGGGCCGGCGTGGGCTTCCTTGAAATCGTGCCGGAGTCTCAGGCAGTCCTGGAGCGCTGGCTGGATGAGGCGGAAAAGGAAAGAGAAAAGCAGTCAAAGTAATGCGGCGTGTGTAAGTCTCGGCCTAGGCATTGATTTACGTTCCATCTGAACAGCGCCATAATTGCGGCGATCCCATCAATAAAAATCTAAGTCGATTCAGGAAATTACACTGCGCAAGTGTGGGCATCGCAGAAGTTTGCCTATTTCGTCGAATGGACGGCCCGAGTTCAGATGGCGTTGCGCTTGAGTTCGGACATGAGGTAATCGCAGGAGCGGACGCACAGGGCCATGATAGTGAGCGTGGGATTCTGGCACGGATTCGAAGTGAAGCCGGAAGCGTCCATGACGAAAAGATTCTTGATGTCGTGGGTCTGCTGAAATTGATTGAGGACCGATTTTTTTGGGTCGCCGCCCATGCGAGCGATACCGGCTTCGTGGAGCGCCCAGCGCGGGGCGGAGGGATGGGCGTAGGTGCGGATGTTTTTTGCGCCGGCGGCTTCAAGCATTTCTCCGGCGGAGTCGCCCATGTCCTGAATCATGGCGCGCTCGTTCTCGCCGTCGGACATGTGAATTTTGAGGACGGGAATTCCGAAGATGTCTTTGACGTTGGGGTCGAGCTCGACAAAATTGTCCCAGCGCGGAAGGACTTCGCCGAAACCGGTAATCTCGATGCTGGTGCGGGGTTCGAGAATAGCTTTTTTGTACGCTTCGCCGAAGCCGGGCGCGCGCCAATTGAATCCCACTGAGGATCCGCCTTCGTAGCCGAAGCCACGTAAAAATTTCTTATATGGAGGACTATTCGGCAGATTGCGGAAGCGCGCGATGTAGATGCCGAGGGGTTTCTTGGGACCACCAAGAGAAGGCTTTGCGCCGAAGGCAGGAAATTCGCCGCTGCCGCCGCCGCTGCGGACATGCGCGGTGAGGTAATGGCCGAGGACGCCGCTGGAATTGGCGAGACCATTCGAATACTGCGGCGTTGCGGAATTGAGCAAAATGCGGACGGATTCCTGTGATTGCGCGCAGAGAATGACGACGCGGGCATAAATCTCGACCGCCTTGCGCGTATTGCGGTCAATGTAAAGAACACCGCGGGCGCGGTTGCGTTCCGGGTCCATTAGAACTTTATAAGCCATGGCGTTCGAAAAGAGGCTGCAGTTGCCAGCGGCGAGAGCGTCGGCGACGGTGGTAAACGCAGAATTGAAATAGGAATGTGTGATGCAGCCGCGTTCGCATGGGCCGCAGTAGTGGCAAGGGCCGCGGCCATTGATGGGGATAGTCAGATTGGCGGAACGCGCGGGCATGACCGTTCGCCCAAGCTTCTCCTTGACGCGATTGCGAAAGAGAGCTTCCTGGCAGGTGAGCGGAACCGGTGGCTGAAACTGGCCGTCGGGAAGATGCTCAAGTCCTTCGGCGGAGCCCGCAATGCCAACATATTTTTCGACGAGGTCGTAGTAAGGCTCGATGTCTTTGTAACCGAGCGGCCAGTTTTCACCGTAGCCGTCGAGGGAAGCCGCCTTGAAATCCCAATCGCTGAAGCGGAGGCTGACGCGGCCCCAGACGTTGGTGCGGCCGCCGGTCATGCGGACGCGGCCCATCCAATTGAAGGGCTTGTCTGCGGGAGTAGTGTAGGGCTCTTCGAGATCGTTGACGAACCACTTGTAGGTGTATTCGTTGCACACGTCGAATTTGACCTGAATGGGGCGCGTCTTGCGGATGATTTCGGTGGCATGGTTGCGGTATTTGAGTTCGAACGCCGGCTGGTGTTCGGTAAAATTTTTGTCGGACTGCGGGTGGCCAGCTTCGAGGAGCGCGACCTTGAGGCCAGCTTCCGCAAGGCGTTTACAGGCCCAGCCGCCGGAAGCGCCCGAACCGACAACGATGACGTCAAAAGAAAGGCTCTTGTTTTGGGGCATACAATAAAAATCCGAATCGGATGCTAGCAACTGCAGTACGACGGGGTCAATCGAGGAAAAAAGAAGAGTCTGTGTTGTTCTTGTGAACGATTGTTGGTGAGTGATACCATCGGCGCGAAATCGCTCGGCTGGAGAAACTAAGATGGCAACAAAGATCGCGTTGACTATGATTAGCGAAGCGATCGCAGCGGATGGGCGGCTCACGCGGCGGGAAATGGTGCGCCGGCTCGTGGCGGGGGCGGCCGCAGGGGCAGCGTGGCCGCTGGTGGCGGCATCGCATCCGATTTACGAACTTTTGAGAAATGATGCTGTTCTCGACGAAGCGGAGAAACTGGGAACGGCAGATTGGAAACCGCTTTTCCTGAGTGCGCAACAACGTGAGAGTTTGACCGCGATTGCGGAGAGCATCGTGCCGGGATCCACGAGGGCGCAGGTGAACCGGTTCATCGACCTGCTGCTGAGTGTGGATACGGAGAATCACAGGACGGAGTTTGTGGCGGGCGTCGCGGCGTTCGAAGGAGAGG
>Ga0307479_10003217_pt1 | contig 14870 bp, 6 predicted proteins | sample atmos_gasesECM4C_FD_203743 | JGI IMG/M metagenome (GOLD analysis project Ga0307479, IMG submission 203743) | Hardwood forest soil microbial communities from Morgan-Monroe State Forest, Indiana, United States - atmos_gasesECM4C_515 | ecosystem: Environmental > Terrestrial > Soil > Temperate... | reverse complement strand
TCAGTGACCTACGCGTTTACTCGCGCGCGCTGAACGATAGTGAGGTTGAGAATCTCGCCGTGCATTTGCCGGCGCGCGTTCTCTTGACCAAGCTTGCGGGCGTCCCCGCCAAGGAAATTGAGGCACTCCAGCCGGACAAGCCGCCGAAAGAAGCGGATATTGGAGAGCTGGAGAAGGCGGAGAGCAAGGAAGAAAAGCAAGCGAGGCTCGAAAAGCGAGACCAAGCCCGACTCAGCGAATATTTCCTGAAGCACGATGCCCCCGAGACTTACAGGCAGGTCTATGCACAGTTGGTAGAGCTCAGAAAAGAAAAGGACAAGCTCGAAAAATCCATCACCACCACGATGGTCATGGCAGAGATGTCCAATCCGCGCGACACCTTCGTCCTGGGCCGCGGTCAATATGACAATAAGGGTGAGAAGGTCATGCCGGGTGTTCCCGCATTCTTGCCGCCGATGCCCGAAGACCTGCCTCGCAACCGTTTGGGGCTCGCAAAGTGGATCCTCGGTCCCTCCAGCCCACTCACCGCGCGCGTTGTAGTCAATCAATATTGGCAACAATATTTCGGGACTGGCATCGTCAAGACCGCCGAGGACTTTGGCTCGCAGGGTGAACCGCCGAGCCATCCTCAATTACTCGACTGGCTGGCCACGGAGTTCGTCCGTACTGGCTGGGACATCAAGGCCATGCAGCGCCTGATTGTCACCTCAACGACGTACCGCCAATCTTCTCGCGCATCGCGCGAACTGATCGAGCGCGATCCTGAAAATCGCCTGCTCGCAAGGGGACCGCGATTCCGCCTCCCCGCCGAGATCGTTCGAGACAATGCCTTGGCGATCAGCGGATTGCTCAACGATAAAATCGGCGGGCCGAGCGTCTACCCCTATCAGCCCGCGGGCCTTTGGGAAGAGATGGCCTTCGGCCAGGGTTTTTCGGGTCAGACGTACACCCGGTCCTCGGGTCCTGATTTGTACCGCCGCGGTCTGTACACGGTGTGGAAGCGCACCGTCCCGCCGCCCTCGCTGACTATCTTCGACGCGCCCGACCGCGAAAAATGTACCGCCAGGCGCGGAGTAACGAACACGCCGCTGCAGGCGCTCACGCTTTTGAACGATCCCACGTACGTGGAAGCCGCTCGCGCGTTGGCGCAGCGCGCGTTGCGCACGGGCGGCGGGTCCGATCGCGAGCGCATAGATTTTGCTTTCAAGCTCGCGACGGCACGCACGCCCGACTCGCAGGAGCGCGACGTGCTGCTCGGCTCGCTTTCGGAATTTCGCTCCACTTACCGCCAGGACCAGGCGCAGGTAATGAAGCTGCTGTCCGTCGGCGAATTGAAGCCGGATTCCACACTGGACCCGAACGAAGTCGCGGCTTGGACCACCTTGGCCAGCATGATCCTCAATCTCGACGAAACCATTACGGCCGAATAGCAGAACGCGAGGCACAGTATGACCGACTCCGATTCCCTGACTCCACAACTCAACGCCGCGATGACGCGCCGCCAATTTTTTCGGCGCAGCACCGCCGGAATCGCCATCGGCATTCCGGCGCTCGCCTCGTTGCTCACCAATGATGGCTTCGCCGCTGACACCGCAACCGACCCCAAAACTGGCGGACTCGTTGGCCTTCCCCATTTCCCGCCCAAGGCGAAGCGCGTCATCTTCCTCCACCAATCCGGTGCGCCTTCCCATATGGAGCTATTCGACTACAAGCCCAACCTCGTCAAGTCGCAGGGCGTCGAGTTACCCGACTCCGTACGCATGGGCCAACGCATTACCGGCATGACGTCGGGCCAATCCTCGTTTCCGGTGGCACCTTCGATTTTCAAGTTCAACCAGTACGGCCGCTCCGGCACCTGGATCAGTGAGCTGCTCCCTTACCACGGAAAAATCGTGGACGACATAACCATCATCAAGTCCACCTACACCGAAGCCATCAACCACGATCCCGCGATCACTTTCGTGCAGACCGGCTTCCAGCAGCCCGGGCGTCCCAGCATGGGCGCGTGGGTCACTTACGGACTCGGCAGCGAGAATCAGAATCTCCCGGCGTTCGTGGTCATGGTCTCGCAGGCCAACGCTTTGAATCCGGACCAGCCGCTGTTTTCGCGCCTATGGGGAAGCGGCTTTCTGTCGTCGCGCTACCAAGGAGTAAAATTTCGCGCCAGCGGCGACGCGGTGCTGTACCTATCGAACCCGCCGGGCGTGCCGTCTCCGACCCGCCGCCGCATGCTCGACGGCATCGCCAAATTGAATCGCTTGCTCGCCGAAAAATACGGCGACCCCGAAATTGACACCCGCGTCGCGCAATACGAAATGGCCTATCGCATGCAGACTTCCGTGCCCGACCTGATGGACCTCTCCAAGGAACCCGAATCCACTTTTGAACTCTACGGCGCCGATTCGCGCAAGCCCGGAACCTATGCCGCCAATTGTCTCCTCGCGCGGCGGCTGGCCGAGCGCGGCGTGCGCTTCATTCAGCTCTATCATCGCGGCTGGGATCAGCACAACGACTTGCCGCGAGACATCGCGCTGCAATGCAAAGGCGTCGATCAGCCCTCCGCAGCTCTGGTGCTCGATCTCAAACAGCGCGGCATGTTGGACGACACTCTCGTCGTGTGGGCCGGCGAATTTGGCCGCACCGTGTATTGCCAGGGAAAGCTCACCGCCACGAACTATGGCCGCGACCATCATCCCCGCTGCTTCGCCATTTGGATGGCCGGCGGCGGCATCCAGCGTGGCTTGAGCATCGGCAAGACTGACGACTATTCCTACAACATCCTCGAAGATCCCGTGCACGTCCACGACTTGCAGGCCACCATCCTGCATTGCCTCGGTATTGATCACCTCCGCCTGACCTACAAATTCCAGGGACGCTACTTCCGCCTGACCGATGTGGCCGGCAACGTAGTGAAAAACGTCCTCGCCTGAGCCTGCCGCGCTTATCGGACAACATCGCCGAAGCAGTCACCTACATCAAGCAAGTACGCAAACAAGGAATGGGCGTAATCAGCATGAAACTCGTGGGAGAGGGTACGTTCAACCGTGAGAACCGCAGGAAGCAATGAGATCCGCGCTCGAGAATGCCGGCGTCGATTGCGTTATAGTCGGCTAGAAGAACGCTACGAAGATCCATGACTTCAACGGAACTGTCCTTCACCTTCTCGGCATGAATCATGAGAGACTAACATTCAAGTTTCAGCGACTCGGGCAGAAGTTGACCGGAGTTGTTCGGGCAAAGATCGTGCCGGACCTCATTGCATGAACTCACTCACTCGACGCAGGTTCCTGAGAGATGGCTCGACGGCGACAGCCGCGGCGATGCTGCCGCCTTTCTTTCTGCAGACATCAAGCAAATCCGGCAGCCGCTTGCCGGTTGTCGGCTCTGGAGTGCACACCTACGAGTGTGTTCACGACTGGCTGGTGCCGCCTGACGGCTTGGTTTGGGGGGACACCCACGGTTTGGCGCAGGATGAGCAAGGTGAGATCTATGTGGCGCACACGGTTAACAAATCCAGCATGCGCGCAGAGGCCGTGGTCGTTTACAACTCGTCCGGGCGGTTCATTCGCGCATTTGGGGAAGAGTTTCGGGGGGGTGCGCATGGCCTTGGTGTGCGCCGCGAGAACGGCGCGGAAGTTCTCTATCACTGCGATATCAATCAGTGCAAGATCGTGAAGACCACGCTGAATGGCGAATCCCTTTGGGCGCACGGCTATCCGCGTGAAGACCCTGCCTATGCAGGGCGACCCATTGATTTTGTTCCGACCAACGTCGCCTTCGCTCCAAACGGAGATTTTTATGTGGGTGATGGCTACGGCTCGCACCATTTGCTGCGATTTTCTTCGGACGGAAAATTTCTTGGAGAAGTCGGGCGGCCGGGCCACGGTGACGGCGAATTCGACACGCCACACGGCCTCTTCGTGGATACCCGCGGTGGGGAGCCAATCCTTGTGGTTGCGGATCGTGGGAACCGTCGCGTGCAAACTTTTTCCTTGGACGGCTCACATCTTCGCACCATTAAGGACGAGTCGCGACTTCGTATGCCTTGTCACTTTCATACGCAAGGCGACTGGATGGTCTGTCCGGACCTCGACAGCCAGGTCTGCATTCTCGACCGCGAGTACAAGGTCGTTATGCAACTGGGAGACGGCCGCGCTTCAAACGGGGAAGTTGGCTCACGCCGCAGGCAGTCGCGTAACGAATTCACTGCTGGGCAGTTCATCACGCCCCACGCGGCAATTTTCCTTCACGGCGGCGATATTCTAGTTGCCGAATGGCTGCCAATCGGGCGCATCACGCTGTTGCGCCGCGTCTGAGTCTGTTACTCTCATTGCGGTTCAGGTTCCGGCTGCGGAGACCCCATAATCACGGCCTGGTCGTGCTCAAGAGAGCTTCGACGAAGATCTTGCGAGCGGGCCAATGCTTTCTGCGCGAGTTCGGCTTGGCCGAGCTTCCGATAGGCCAAGTACAATTGGTAATGGACGTTGCCATAATGGTCTAACGGAGCGGCCTTCTCAAGCTTCGGGATGGCATTGGCAAACTGTCCCAGGCGCACGTACGCGGTCCCCAACAAGCTGCTGGCTTCAGCCGAATCCGGTTGAAGCCGCAGCGCGCGCTGCAGATACGACAGAGCTTTTTCGTTCTCGCGATTTTGCACGTAGAGGCGTCCGAGAAGATAAAGCGCGTGTGTGCGCGAAGGGTCCAGAGCCAGCGCTCTCTGCAGTTCAGTCTGCGCTTCGTCGTCTGAATGATTGTCGAGGTAAAGTTCGCCGAGCGCTTCGTGAAGTTCGGCCTCATTGGGCTGCAACTGCAGGGCTAGTTGAAACTCTTTGAGCGCGTCGTCTAGATCTTGGCGTAGCGCGTAGCTTTCGGCACGCAATTGGTGAGTGCGCCAGGAGTTGGGAAAAGATTCCTCGAGTCGCGCATACGCCTCAGCTCCCAGCGCCTGGTATGTGCGCGATAGCCAGTAGCTAGCCTCGGCGTTTTCGTTGGTGGCACCCTGCACTTGTGCTAACGCGTCAGCCGCAGCTTCGTATTGTCGCAATGTAAAGTGCGTTTTTCCCAGCAGCAGCCGCTCTGAATCGGTCAGATGTTTTCGCGTTTGCAGCGAATCTACGCAGCGAGAGTAGCGATGGGCTTTGCATGGATCCTGATTGGCGGGGGCTCCCGCAGCGCCGTTCAGTGCTTGTTGCCATGCGAGGAAGTCGCTTTTGAAAGATTTCCATTCACGATCCGAAAGGCCGTTTTCGTTCGTCTTGGCGTAAAGAGTGGCCAACAGAAAATGCCTGGCCGGCTCTTCTGGAGCGCTCTGCACGCGCGCTATGGAAGCCTTTGCCGATTCTTGTGGGAGGTCGACGGATGGGAAGCCTCGTTGCACGGCTAAAAATTCGGGAGAGATCACCCAAATCTTCGCGAGAGATTCCAGGGCTGCGGTGGCTTCGCCTTTGGCGAGCTGCAAGTTTGCCAGGCCGAGCCACGCGAGTTCATTTCCCGAATCGAGCTTAAGCTCCAGGTGGAACTCGGTTTCGGCGTCTTCCGATTTCCCGGCGTGCAGGTAGGCTTGGCCGAGGGACGTATGCAAGCCGGACTGCCGAGGCTCGGCCGTGAGCGCCTTTTGGTATTCCTTCACTGCATCTTCCCAACGGTCGCGCTGAAATAGGAGATCACCAAGAAAGCGATGTCCCCAGGCCGACTCTCGGTACAAGTGCGCTCCCCTGTACGCCAAACTGGCGGCCAGGTTCAGGTATTCGTGGCCGAGTTTGAACCAGGCCTCGGGCTTGTCGGTATCCAGCACGGCGATCTGACGGAACTCCTCAGCCGCGCTTCGGAAGTTGTCCTGGCCCAGATATGCCGAAGCCAAAGCCTGGCGGGCCTCACGGTTGGAAGGATCGAGCTTCAGCGCACTCTGGAGGAACGGAATTGCCTTCTGCGGCGACCCCAATTTGAGGTAGTCCATTCCGACGATTACAGTTGGCCCCAGCAGGTTCGGCCTTTCGCGCAGAGCCTTGGTCAGATGGCGTACCGCTAAATCGTATTCAGACAGGCTCTGGTACGCGAGACCGAGGTTGGCCTCCGCCTCGACCAAATTTGGATCAAGCGCCAGCGCTTTCTTGAATTCTTCCGCGGCGCGGACGAACTGCCCCTGCTTTAGCGCCTCCTGCCCGGCGCGAAACGACAGTTCGACTTGTTCCTCGGTGGTCTGGCAAGTCGCCAATATGGGCGATCTCGACCAGACCAAGAGCAAAAATAAAGCAGCTCGCTTCATCGGAACATTTTCACGCGAATCGAGCATTAGGTCAGCAAAATTCGGGCGGGAAGAACACCGAGGCTTTAATCCAAACCGGAGAGAAGTACTGGAAAAAAGTCATGCGTCTGAGCGGGTATGTCCCGCCCAGACGCATGAGCTGCGATGCTAGAAGGTTATCCTCAACGCAAACTGGACCAAGCGTGGAAGATTGTACTGGCTGGTTACTTGACCAAATGAGGTACCACCGCAACAGCCGCTATTGGGCGGATTGAACTGCGGGTGATTGAAGCCGTTGAAGAACTCTGCCCGGAACTCGGCACCGAGTCTCTCATCAGGACCAAACTTCGTATTCTTGAAGAAAGCAAAGTCAAAGTTCTTCTGTCCGTCAGTGCGGATGTTCGGCTCCGTACGCGAATCATTGCCATAGCTGTAATCGTTACTCTTGACGAACACAGAAGTGTCAAACCAATGAGCCAGCCGCTGGTCCAGAGAACCGGAAGTCAGCGACGACGGACCAGTTCGGTCCGGCCGGCCGCAGCCCGCATTGGGAATGCCAGAGTTGCTGAGAGCCCCCGGGCACCCGCCAATGATGATCGGGAAGCCGCGTTGGAAGGTGATGATGGTATCGACTCCCCAACCGCCGATCAGTTTGTTGGCAACTCCGCTCAGGTTATTCGCAAACTTCTTTCCTTTGCCAAACGGCAAATCCAGAACGGAAGCGAGGACGAGTCGCTGCGGAACGTCGAATGTATCCAGGCTCCGCGCGCTGCGCAGATTATTGGCATTGGCATCGTTCCAGCTCACTGGCGAAGCCTCCAACCAATTGATTTCCGAGTTGGTGTTATCGATGAGTTTAGAGACGGTGTAGCTGGCAAGTATCTGCGCACCCGCAGCGAACCTCTTTTCGACCTTCAGCTGCATGGAGTGGTAGATGGAGTCGCGGTTATCCGGCTCGGCCATCGCCACACCATCAAATTGCGGGAATGGCAGGAGCAACTGGCCTTGCTTTACCGTGTTCTGAGTGCCCATGTTGCCCGATTGGAGCGGCCCCGTACAGCCTGTACAGTTTCCGGCGAACGGATTATTGACGATCTTCGTCAGAGTACCAATCTGAGCTAGCGCGGCGGCGTTCCCTACTGTGCCGGTGGGTAGAAACTGGTCAGGCATCTGGTTCAGGTTCTGATCGTGCATGGGCAAATGGGTGCCCTTGGACCCTGCATAGGCTATGTCAAGCAATGTATTGCCAGGGAACTGGCGTTGGATGTCGAAATTCCACTGTTGCACGTACGGTGCCGGGTTGTTAGGCAGGGCTGCTTCGTTGCCATTCCCTTGAACATCGATCAACGCTTGATTCCTGCCGAATGGTGGAGTGATTCCGAGTGGTTCGGGATTGAACAACGTATTCAGCGGGGTGACTCCATCCGTCTGGACCGTCTGAAAGGGCGTGGAGAAGGAATTGATAAACAGGTTGTGCGGCGCATCGTTCCACCGCACGTCCACCGGGAGGTAGAAGATACCGTATCCGGTTCGGATCACGGTGTTCCGATCGAATTGGTACGAAACTCCCAGACGCGGGCTAACGTGGTTCCATGCAGGAAATGCGCTGCGGTCCCCATGCCGGGCCGAGGCTACCAGGTCATAGCCACCCTTTAGATTGGCGAAGGTTTGTCCGGTAGCGGGGTTAACCGCACTTGCCAACGCAGGATCGATCGTCAACAGCGGGCTCGCCTCGGTCGGGTTGTACGCTACGATGCGATTGAACCGCTCCGTCCAATCGCCCTGGAGGTCGACACGTAGTCCAAGATTCACGGTGATCTTCCTGGTAACTTGGTAGGTGTCGCCCACATAGAACGCCTTGTAGAGGTTCTGGTCGGCTGTTCTGGCTGGCTCAACGAAACTGCCACTATCGCCATAGCCCAGAAGGAAGGACGCAAACCCATTCCCCGTTGAACCGTTGATTCCAGCGTTGGGGTTGTTGCCGTTGACAGGGTTCGCCGCCGTCATTTTGGCATTGAATTGCAACAACCCTGCAGGATTGTTGCTCTGATAGTAGTTGTTGCGCAGCATGCGGAACTCAAACCCGGCTTTCAAACTATGCTTGCCCATGATGTGAGAAACCATAGGATTGAAGCTCAGGGTATCGTCCCACGCGCCAATGCCGCTGCCAGTTCCTTGAGCGCACCAACCTCCGCCCCAGTGGTTGTCCCCTGAACCCTCGGAAACGCACACCTGCGGGATGTGCGTGTAGGTCATCTGGGGGGCTAAGGCCGCCCAATGGGGACCAAACTTGGACAAGTCGATGCCTTGGCTCAGCGGCGTGCGCACGTAGATGTACCGCGTGTAGCCAAGATGCAGGTCCAAGATGGTCTTCGGTGAAAACACGATGGTGTCACCCAGGGAAATCTGCTTAGCCTTGGTGTCTTCCGTGCAGCGGTCCGTGCAGATTTGGCTAAACGGAGCATCGGGAAGGGACAAGATATGGGACTGCGTGTAGCGCCCGAAAATCCTCTGCCGGGAGCTCAGGTCGTAATCGATGCGCTCGTTGTACTGGTCAACGTTGCCGCCGGCGCTATAGCTTGTCACAAAGTTCCCATTAGGGTTGCCCACCTGATTGGGCTGTGGGAAGTATGACAAAAGCGCTTGAGCCGTCGGGTCTATACGGTTCGCAGGAATGATGTTCCCGGCGAATTGTGTCCTGCAGGTAGCTGGCGCCGGGTTGGCGGAGCAGCCCGTACTGGTCTTTGGATCGTAAATGGGAAGCACTGAGGTCGTGTTACTTGAGCCTATCTGTGAAAAGTCCCCGGTACGCTCGGCCGCAGTAGGAACCCACGTTGTGAAGCTACTTCCCTTGCGCTGCCGGAAGCCCTCGTAACTCGAGAAGAAAAACAGCTTGTTTTTCAGAACCGGCCCTCCGACGTTGGCGCCGAACTGGTTTTGCGTAAACGGAGGACGCTTGACGCCGGCTTGATTAAGGAAGAAGTCATTGGCGTTCAGCACTTTATTGCGGATGAACTCGTATGCCGAACCATGAAAGGAGTTCGTGCCTGCCTTGGTCGAGAGGTTGATGACTCCCCCGGCAAATCGCCCGTATTCAGGGCCGAGATTGTTGGTCTGGACTTTGAATTCCTCAATGGCATCTTGCGTCGGTATCACGGTGACCACGTTCAGATACGCTCCGTTGGTAGGCACGCCGTCGATGAGAATCTGGCTCTGCCCGGCCATACCTCCACCAACTTGAAAATCTCCCAGAGCGAAGGGATTAGCGCCGACCGGATTGCTCGTCGACGAATTGCCAGCCGAAGGCTGGCCTTGTGGCACCACGCCGGGAACCAGAGCGACCAGCGCCAACGGGTTGCGGCCGTTCAGGGGCAGTTCCGTGACCGATCGCTGTTCGACGACTTGGCCCAACGACTGCGTTTCCGACTGGAGCAAGGGCACTTCGGAGGTCACCTCGACCGTCTCGCTTTGCGCTCCGACTTGCAGAGCAATATCCACTCTCAGTCCGCTTTCGATCTGCACAATGATAGGCTCGCGCACAAACTTCTTAAAGCCGGTCTTTTCCCCCTCTAACTTGTAGCGGCCGGGCAAAATATTCGGGAACGAATAGCTGCCAGAGGCGTCGCTTTCGATGGTGCGCTTTTCACTGGTATCCATGTTCGTCAACGTGACCGTCGCATTGGCAATGGCAGCGCCGCTGCTATCCGTAACGATGCCGGTGATCGTTCCATACACGTTCTGGCCCCACCCGGCCGTAGGCGTGAGCGCCAAAACGACCACAGCCGCTAAAAAGATAAGCGCAAGCTTTCCGAGATTTGGCATTTCTTTCCTCCCCAAGAAGTTATCTAAACGTCCGGGACACTTGCCGCGCGGATGCACCGGCCGACGGCGATCGATTCTCATTTGGGAACAAAGCTGACGATATAAAGGGCAACCGTAAGAAGCCATAAAGACCACCCCAGTTGCGCCCTTTATTAGACCGACTCGGCGCAATAGTCAAGCACAATTTCGTTATTCTTATGAAATGCATCAGGAAAACGAATCTGGGGAGACTTGCCTGTTCTGCCTTGAGTTTCGCTTTGTATTCGCCTCGCGAGTCGCATGTTGGCCTGAATCTGGGTCTGGGGCAATGGGGGAGTTGGTGAACGTCGGTATATCCACTACCCAGGGCGCGCGGTTGAAGATTTTGTGAATCGCTGCTTACGCTTTGGCCCACCCGCGGTTCGGTACGGGACCCACCGCTTCCTTGATGGTGATGAGCCGATTAGCAGGGATCTGCTTATAAGTCTCGTGCAGTCCACTTGGCCAATACACGTCGATGTCGGCCGAGGTGGAGTTCCCCAAACCGAAATGCAAGCGGGAATCGCTGCACGAGAAAAAACTGGATTGACTCAGGACTGCTTGTGCCTGGGTCTTGCCTCCGTAATGGACGAGCACCCTAGCTCCAATGGCACTTCGATTGGACTTTACACCTTCCAATTTCACTTTGATCCAGTTGGACTTGCCGCTGAGGTCATTGCGCAAAAGCGAAGGAGGCTCGTTCAGATTGACAATCAGGATGTCGATATCCCCGTCGTTGTCGAAATCTCCGAACGCGCATCCCCGACTACAGTGTGCCGCCGCTACACCCGGACCAGCCTCCTGGATGAGTTCTTCGAACACACCTTTGCCCAGATTCCTAAAAACGGCCCGCGGTGTCTTATTGGGGTATTGCGACAATACGCGTTCAACTTGGGGGTAAACATGGCCGGTAACCATGAAGAGGTCCGGAAGACCGTCGTTGTCGAGGTCGACGATGCCAGCGCCCCAGCACACGTAACGAGTTTCAACTCCAAGGCGCGAGGACCCCGTAGCGTCCTCGAAATTTCCCTTCCCGTCGTTGTGATAAAGGATGTTGGCGTCGTCCGCAAAGTGCGTCTTGAACAGATCAAGATGACCATCTAGATCATAATCGCCAACGCCAATCCCCATACCCGCCTGCTCCATGCCATCATCGCTCAGGGCCGCCCCTCTCAGTACTCCTTCTTCACGAAACGTTCCATCTCGATTGTTCATGAATAACAAACTCGGAGTGGAGTCGCAGGCGACGTAGATGTCTGGCCATCCGTCTTCATCAAAATCCGCCGCTACGACGGTCATTCCGTAGGTGGCCGCCGCGCGCGTTATGCCCGCTCGTTGCGTTACATCAGTGAATGTGCCATCACCGTTGTTTCTATAAAGGGAATGCCGGCCCGTCGCTAAGCCTCGCGGCCCGCACTCGACGGGAATGCCTTTCCATCTACAGTTCGAGTTTTCGCCTGGAGCAGCGGCATTTTCAAAGGAAAAGCGCACGTAGTTGGACACGAACAGGTCCAGATGTCCGTCGCGGTCGTAATCCACGAAGGTGCAGCCCGCACCAAACCTTTGTTGATCGCTCCAAAGCCCAGCGGCCTTTGTCACATCGGTGAAAGTGCCATCGCCATTATTGCGATAAAGGGTGTTCTGGCCGAAATTCGTGCAAAAGATATCGTCAAAGCCATCGTTGTTGTAGTCTCCGATGCAAACTCCACAGGCCCATCCGAGCGCGTGCAACCCCGCTTTTTCAGTAACATCCGTAAACGTCCCGTCTCGATTATTTTTGTACAGCCGATTCGTAGTGCCCTCGGGTGCGCCTCCGAGGCGAGTGCCGGACAGCACAAACAAATCCATCCAACCATCATTGTCATAATCGATGAACGCGCAGCCACACCCGGTGGACTCTACGATGTACTTTTTCAGGTCTAGATCACCGTAGATGACTGGCGCGTGCAGGCCGGCGGCGGCGGCGACGTCCACAAAGTGCGCATTGAATGGACGCCCGGAAGACACTGGCCTGGGCAACGGCTTGGTCGTGTGCGTTGAAACGCCCTGCGCCAGCAAGCGACTAGCGCGTAAGGAGAGCGCGGCCCCCATCCCAAGTTGGACAAACCTGCGGCGGCTGAAATTCATCGCCCGAAGGATCCCAAGGAAAGAGGCCGACGGGTCATTTCTGCGTCAACGACGCCTTCTCCACGACAGTTTGAGGATCGGCAAATTGTAACCAAAAGCCCATCATCTCCTCGTCGCTAGGTTCGCCCCAACGAACTGCTTTGGACGGATCGGGATTCTGGAAATTCCTCTTGGAATTGTCGAAATAAGCGATGGTCATGAGTTTCGTGCCTTTGGGCAGCAAGAACTGTTTCTTCAGAAAGTATGTCTCCTGCCATCGAAAGTCATAGTGGGGAACATAGAGAAGCACTTCTTCATGACCATCCGGGTAAATGGCCTTGGTCAACATGCTTTTGCCACGAAAATGCATATGGGCTGTGTATGCCACCGCGATCACGTCTTTCGGCAAAGTAAAGCAGGAAGTCACACGGTGATTGTCGTCGTTGGAAGGGATGAGAAACATGTTGTTCCAAATTTCGTACTGCCCGATCTCATGCCGGACGGGTTCCCGCGCGAATACCAAGCCGATGCTGGTGCGATCCTTTACGTCCAGTCCATGATGATTGCTGTAGTGAATCTGAAGTTGCAGATAGCCGCCTGCGGGGATTCGCAGCGCATAGCCCGAAGGTCGCGTCTCCGCCAAATGGCCAGGAAGATAGATCGCCGGCACGATGTTCAAATAGCCGGAGGGCTCACCGGGAATGCCGCCACCATCCGGCGCTGCGCACCCATCGTCAATAACCGGTGCGTCGGGGCGCAGGTGCAACACCTTTCCGGTGCGGTAGTGATATCGGTCTTCGCCTTCGTCGGTCTTAGCGTGCTTTTCCAGATGCTTCGCTACTTCGGCCTGATCGATCACCGAGGCCGTGGCGTGATGGACCACACGACGATCACCGGGAAGCACCTCGGCAGCCTGTATCCATTTGTCTTCCGTGAAATTTGTGGGGAGGTAGATATATTCGTAGTCGTCTTGCGCGGTTTTGGAGACAAGGAATTCCGGAACGGTCAGCACCACGTCCGGCTTGATATGCCAGCCTTGCGTGAGCACCGGGTCCGCTGAGGATGCTTCAGGCTCGCCTCTTTTTGTTCCGTTTTTTACCCAGGCGTCTATGATCGCGATTTCCTCGTCGCTCAAGCGAGCGTCATTGCTGAACTCGCCGAACGCAGGGTCGGCATGCCAGGGGGGCATCTTTCGTTGAACCACGCTCTCCCGCATTATCCGGGCAAATGGAAGCACTTCGTCATAAGTCATCAGCGACATGGGAGCAATGTCGTTTGGGCGATGACAGGCTACGCAGTGCTTTTGCAGAAGGGGCGCCACGTCTTTGTTGTAAGTAATTTCTGGCTTTGCGACCGAGGTGTTTTCCTGGCCTGCGATTGCGATACCGCACAATCCCATACAGAACGGAATGAGTAACGTTTGCCACAGACGCATGTGAATTGCGCCTCCACAGAGGAACGAAGCAGTTACTGCCCGATGCCGTGGCCGCTATAGAGACCACGCGAAGGGCAGCCATTCATTGGTGGATTCTACACCTGTCTAGCGCTTCCGGGAGCAGGGTAATGACGAGGAAAGTGCCGGGGGCTTGGATACCACGACGCGCATATACATGTGATTCGCCAAAACTCTGTCCGACTGTGAAATCAGCAACCTAGACCATTGCCATCCGTAGGCGATGTGCGATTAACCCGCACTGTTTGACACTCTTGGACTCTTGTTTGGCGCCATTCTAAGTTTCTTCTGCACGCGTCAGAGCCTTCTGCTCGAAACCCTAGCTCTTCGGCAGCAACTCACGGTGCTCAACACCGACTCAACATTCTTGTAATCAATAAATTACAGCCATTCTTGGCGCGCCTGCGTTCCAGATTCACCGCAGGAGCCAGCGCGTTGCTGACGCTTTTTGGATCACCTGTCGTTGCCGGAATCTTCTCCTCCGTGAACAGGAGTGAAAAAGCTATCGACGACGAAATCCGCCACCTGACGGCCCAGACGTTGGCCGGTGGCGAGGTCGGAGCGGAAATGCACGCCGGCGAAAATACGGCTTAGTGTTGCTTCTTCCGCGGCGGCCGAAAAACTCGCGAAAGAGCGGTCTACTCCCGGCAAAACTTCGGAAGTAACTGTGAAGTCGAAATGATTTCCTCGGAAGAAAGAAATCAGCACAGAAGCCCCACTAGCGCTGATGACAGCGTGTGCGCCTGGATAGGCGGGATCGGGTGTCGTGTTGCCAACCTCCGGAAGCCAATTCGGGTCGGGAAGTGTTTTGGGGTTGCCGTCGGTTGCAGCCTCGCGGATGGCGGTTACCGGTCGCCAGAAGTTATACGTGTACTTTGCGTCGTAGAAGGCGATTACGTCATCTGCAATCGTCAGGTTTAGGAGGGCGAAGAGACGAGCGTTCTGCGCCGTCGTCAGATTGTGCGCCACGGCTGCGGTCTGGGCGATCTCATTCCAATAGTTCTGAATTGCTCCATTCCAAAAGCGGCCTGTCAGCGCCTGGTCCGGAGTTGCGGTGGTGCTTCCGGCGATTCCCAGTGATTTCACTTCATTGAACACATCGCTGTAGGTATCGCTGGTCAGCGCGGGAGGAGGACCCGGGCGAAACTGGTTCGCGCGCTCCAAGGCGAAAGGGGTGACATCGGACCAGTGCGTGAATTGAGGCTGCTTCGGGAAGTTTGGTGGCGT
>Ga0307479_10003216_pt1 | contig 14872 bp, 11 predicted proteins | sample atmos_gasesECM4C_FD_203743 | JGI IMG/M metagenome (GOLD analysis project Ga0307479, IMG submission 203743) | Hardwood forest soil microbial communities from Morgan-Monroe State Forest, Indiana, United States - atmos_gasesECM4C_515 | ecosystem: Environmental > Terrestrial > Soil > Temperate... | reverse complement strand
CCCGTTACTGCTGTGCTCGATTATCCCGAATACTCGACTGCGCCAGGACTCAATCTCCAGTGCACTCCAGGCAATGATGTGGAATGCGTGACGGCTCAGGTAGGTGCCGGAGCGAACCTGGTTCTGTTCACAACCGGCTTAGGAACGCCGACAGGAAATCCAATCGCTCCAGTGGTGAAAATCTCCACGAATTCGCGGCTACCTGAGAAGATGCCCGACATCATTGACATTGACGCGGGCGGCATAATTTCCGGGCAGAAGACAATTCAGCAAATGGGCGGTGAGATTTTGGACCGCATTATTCAATTTGCCAGTGGGGAAATTAAGACAAAAGCTGAGTTGCTAGGGCAAAACGATTTTATTCCGTGGAAGAGAGGTGTCTCATTGTGAGCATCGACGCTCGCACCATGGAGTCATTCCGCCTGGACGGCAAAGTTGCCGTTGTCACTGGCGGTGCCAGTGGCATCGGGTGCGCTATTGTCCAGAGGTTTGCGAGGAGCGGTGCTTGTATTCGAATCCTGGACATTGACCAAAAACAAGCAGAGGCGGTTGCTCTTGATGTTGTCAGCGTTGGAGGTAATGCGAGTGCCTTCCAGTGTGATGTGGCCAACGCACAAGACGTCAAAACAGTTTTCGAGCAACTATTCCGAAATGAACGCATACAAATCCTAGTCAATAATGCCGGCATATCGCACGTGGGCAGACTCGAAACAACAACGGAATCGGACTTCGACAGGATCTTCCAGGTCAATGTGAAAGGCTTCTATAACTGCATGCAGGCCTCCATCGGGCAAATGAAAGTCAACGGTGGCGGGGTGATCCTGAACATGGCATCGATCGCCGGCTCTTCCGGTCTTGAGGACCGTTTCGCCTACTCAATGAGTAAAGGCGCCATCATCGCGATGACCTATTCGGTAGCGAGGGATTATCTGCAATACAAGATTCGTTGCAACTGCATTTCGCCCGCAAGAGTCCACACCCCTTTCGTCGACAGTTATCTTAAGCGCAATTATCCAGGCAAAGAAAAGGACATGTTCGCAAAGCTCGCCGCCGCTCAACCCATCGGCAGAATGGGAACACCTGAGGAAGTCGCGGCCCTGGTTCTTTTCCTGTGTTCGGATGAAGCCGCCTTCATCACTGGAGTGGATTATCCGATAGACGGTGGGTTCTGTAATCTCCGCGGATGAAACCTTTGATGAACATGAGCAAGCATGTTCCCCGGTCACTTTTGAACGAGAAGCAATCCACTATGACGGCGATCGCCATGCATCCATTCGCGTCCCGAAGGGTGCTCACCTCGTGGACCTAGGGCTGACGAATAAAGTCGTGCTCATCACCGGCGGAGCCAAAGGCATCGGCGCTGCCATTGCCAGGACCATTGCACAAGAAGGGGCAATTCCCGTAATCATAGACCGCGACCAGGATGCGGCAGAAAAGTTACACGCGGAGTTACAACAATTCCATGGCGACAGCTATTTGGTTGTGGCGGAACTGAATACTGCTGAGGCCTGCTTCGCCGCTGTTGAGCAAACTCTTAAGAAGCTTGGTCGAATCGATGCCCTGGTCAACAACGCCGGCGTAAATGATAGCGTCGGACTTGAAAAAGGCAGTCCAGATCAATTCGTTGCCTCGCTCCATCGTAATTTACTGCATTACTACAACATGGCGCACTATGCCCTGACACATTTAAAGCGCACCGCCGGATCCATTGTCAGCATTAGTTCAAAGACAGCGGTCACGGGCCAAGGGGGCACTTCTGGCTACGTAGCTTCGAAGGGCGCGATCCTCGCCATGACTCGTGAGTGGGCCGTGGAGCTTCTGCCTTACGGCATCCGCGTGAATGCTGTCGTTCCCGCCGAAGTTATGACGCCGCTCTATCAGCAGTGGTTGAGCACGTTCTCCAATCCTGAAGAGAAGTTGAAAACGATCGTCGCCAGAATTCCGTTGGGAAAGCGAATGACCACTTCGGAAGAAATCGCTGCCATGGTCGTGTTTCTGATTTCCTGTAAAGCCAGCCATGTCACCGGTCAACATCTATATGTCGACGGCGGTTACGTTCATCTTGATCGCTCTTTAACATAACGGGAAAAAATGAAAAATCCTTCTGCGCCCTTAACCGAGCGACGATACACCGTAGCGTTCGTGCTAGTCACCAGCCTTTTCTTCCTGTGGGCGCTGGGGGTCAATCTCAACGACATTCTCATCCCCCATCTCAAGAAGACATTTCGCCTGACAGACTTGCAGTCATCGCTGATTCAGTCTGCGTTCTTTGGCGGCTATTTCCTGGCTGCTCTACCTGCCGGATGGCTGATGGAACGTGGAGGTTACAAGAAGGGGATTTTGTTGGGGTTGCTCACCTGTGCGGTTGGCGCGTTTCTGTTCATTCCTGCAGCTTCGATCAGGTTTTACTGGTTCTTCCTGTTCGCGTTGTTTGTTATGGCCTGCGGTCAGGGAGTGCTGGAAGTAGCCGCCAACCCGTATGTCACCATTCTTGGTCCACCGGAATCATCGGAGCGCCGGCTGAACCTCGCACAGTCTTTTAATGCCGTCGGTGCTGTTGTGACTCCAATTATTGGTGGCACGTTCATCCTTTCCGGCATTGAGCATTCTGCCGATCAACTCGCAGCTATGACCCCGGAGCAATCGATGGCCTATTCGGCGTTAGAAGCCAGCCGCGTCAGAGGCACGTATCTGGCGATCACCGCTCTGTTCTTACTTGTCGCTGTCCTGCTTTACTTCGCTCGTCTCCCGGAAATCCGCGAGGTTAGTGGAGGTGGAGATACTGCACCCGACCAAGAAAAGGTCCCGCTGAAACATTGGGGGATTTGGCGATACAAACATTTAGTCAAGGGTGTCATCGCCCAGTTTTTTTATGTGGGGGCACAAGTCGGCGTGACCAGCTTTGTCATTCGTTTTACTCAACATCTGTTGCCCGGTACGCCTGAAAGAGTGGCCGCCAATTTCCTAAAGTGGCATTTGATGGGTTTCATGGTCGGTCGTTTTGCTGGGTCTGCGATAATGAAACGAATCGCTCCGTCGAGACTGTTGGGATTCTTCGCAGTATGCGCTTTCATATGCACTTGGACGGCAATCGCCGGGTCTGGCGCAGTTTCCGTATGGGCCGTCGTACTGCTTGGCTTCTTTGATTCGATCATGTTTCCCACGATCTTCGCGCTTAGTGTAAAGGATCTTGGCGTTTACACGAAAATTGGCTCGGCTTTGCTGGTCATGTCAATCATCGGAGGCGCGCTTGTTCCGGCTCTTATGGGCTATATCTCCGACACAAGTTCAATACAGAAAGCATTCGTTGTTCCCCTGATTTGTTACGCATACGTGGTTTACTTCGCTCTTCGAGGTTACAGGCCAATGGCAATATCCTCCTCTGCGTAGGATGAAATAGTGGCCGCCGCGAAACCCGCGGCAGCCCGCTTAGAGCGCCACGGGTTCGCAATTCGCTTAGCGGCTTACTTCTCACCTGGTTCAGCGCGGTCCGCCGCCGCGTCGAGCTCGCCAGCTTGGACCTTGGGCGCGCCACGGGTCTGGGCCACCAATCAAGCAGGAGCAAATAGTCAAAGAAAATGCCGCCATCCCAGCGTTTTTTGGCGTTGTATTGCTAGCTTCCCAAGCTTCTGACATACGTTCAAAAGGGAAACGTCGTGAAGAATTGAGGCCGTCCTATTTTCACTCATTCCAAAGAATTCTGCGGGCGCGTGACGTCTGACCTCCTGGTCCCGAACCAAGGAATGAAATCACATAAGTCGCTGTCCTGGCGTCACTTATGCTCCCTCACGCCGCTCTCAGATTGACAAGTTTGGACAAGTGCTTTTTCCGGTTTTTTTGGCGGGGCAAGCTTTTGCTTGTATAACCAAGCTAGCCGCTTTGTCAAACGTTTTTGCTTCGTTTTTACGGACAATACGGACAACATCGGCGATCTTGGGCGGAAGTTCGAAACCCAAGCCCACCGTTTCTGCTTGTTCCAAACGGAATGCAATATCTTCTTTCATCTTGCTATAGCAGTCTCCGACAGTCTCATTTTCATGTCCCATCCAAAATCGATCACCATTCGTGTGAAATTACTCAGGGATATCTTTATCAAGGATGTGAACGAGAATGCATGACGCCGCGATACGAACATTTTCGAGGCTTTCCATCGGGCATGAGGGAGGCACGGGGCGCTGGCGAAGATTTCTCGCCGAGATGCCCGGGGATAGAGATTGAATGGCTTGCAAAAACCGGCCTCTTGTCTGCTAGAAATTCACAGAGGTAGCAGTAAGAGAAAGCAATCATCTCTAAGTGATAGAAAAAACAAAACATAAAATATTCGGAGCGCCGAGATTTGAGCTCGGTCCTGCGCCCAAGGCAGGCGCGCGCCCGCAGAATTTCAAAGCCCGTCAGATTAGACCGGTTGGCAAACACTCGGTCGTGGCAACTTCAGTTGTATCGGGAGCGACTTGGCTGGCGGCTTTCTTCCCCGGGCTTGCCTCAGTTATGCGATGGTCAGACCCCGGGCGGAGAGCGACAGCATCAAGCGGGCCGCGCCGCTAAACAGCAGACTGATTCCTACTAGCGTGCCTAGCACCCAGCCGCTATTAAATGGCCACGCTCTCCAAATCATGATTGCGAGTATTAACGTGATGATCGCATCCAAAAAAAACCAGCTGGAGCCCTTTATCCTTCGAAGCTGAAATCCCATGGTAAATTCCAAAATTGCCTCGGCGAAGAGATAGACAGTAAGGGCAAACGTCAGCGCCAACAAGCCTACGAGTGGATTGAGTAACAGGTAGGAACCTATCACGACATAAGCAACACCGATGAAAACCTGCCCGATAATTCCCCCTGCTCCTCCCGCGTGCCAAGCAAACAGGAGATGAGCTATGCCACAGAATATGAGTAGCCAACCGAAAAAAACAGTAGTCGCAAATCCAGCGAGCGGCGGCAAGATGATTCCAAGAGCTCCTGCTAAGATGATCAGGACGCTCAGAGCAATCGACCAATTTACAGATTTCTTAACGATTGCCGGAACGGATGTTGATTTGACACTCATGCCATTCCTCCTAAAGTTTCGCGAACTTTCTGCGTTTATCGGTTTTAGACGCCATGCTGTCAACGTACCATTGATCAAGTATCAAAAGGGGAGCAAGCGAATCGATTAGAATCCTTTTATTTGCTTATCGTCAAGGTTCCAGGTTCTGCACCGAATCGCGCCGCGGCAAATCAACGCTAAACAGTTAGCGCGAATGTCGTGCGTTTCCAGCGCAGCTATAGAGTGTGTGACAGGATTTTTTTTTCTTCGGATATTTTGGCGGCAATCTCTCAACGGTGGAAACTTCGGGGGTTGGCCAAAAGTGATTCCGCGATACGTTCTCCGGAACCGCTCCGGTAAATAGATTGCTACCTTCGTAATAACGGCGTAAAACACACCGAGCCAAATATCTCTGGATTCCTAGAAAGCAGAAAATATGGCCGTAAAAACGTTTCCCCGGGCTCGTTTTGCGTGGTGCGAACCGAGATATCTTTAGATGGATCCTCCTACCTCGCTCGAGCCAGCATTCGAGTCGTGGTGTGATTTCGAAGCGATAACTAATTATCGCACGTTCGCGGGTACAAGCCTCCGGAGTGGCAAGCCCATAGCAAAAAGGTGAATTCAGTCATGGCTGTTCTTCCGCAGAAACGATCCTGATCCCGGGCCCACGATGACCCCTCCTGACAAGAAGACCGGGGACCGGAGCCTTTTGTGACAATGCGTTTTCCGGGCGAGCGGCGAGGCTTGACCGGCCCGGAGATCTTCAGAAGTTCTCCACGCCTCACAATTTTCAATGCGGCCAATGAAAAAGATGCGTTTGCAGCTAGCCTCCCCGGGACCCAAGATGTTGCCACTATTGACGTAGGATGCTGGCGGTGTTTCCCATGACGTAGCCAGCGGAGGTGGTTTTTGGACTATGTTCAGCCAACGGACCTGTTGAACGATGCAACAAAGGCGGCGTCGAGAAAAGCGTCTCTCTCCGTTCGCGATCTCTTAATCCGAAGTTTTCTTGCGGGTGGCCTGCTCGGCTATGCCACTTCGCTTGTATTTATTGTGCTCTCACAAAATGTCGCTCCCATTGTGGGAGCAATTCTTTTTCCAGTGGGATTTGTCATCCTGGTATTGCTTGGACTTGAACTGGCCACGGGGAATTTTGCCCTACTGCCCATGGGATGGGCGGCCGGCGAAGTTTCCTTCCTCGGAATGCTCCGTAATCTGGGCTGGGTCTATCTGGGGAACTTGGCCGGAAGTTTGTTTTACGGCTTCCTGTTCTACTTGGCTGTGACGAATTGCGGCACCAGTGGCAGTGGCGCCGTCGGTGAATTGATGAAATCCGCGGCGCAGAAAAAGACCATCGCATACATGGCCATCGGTCTGCGCGGATGGGAAACCGCCTTCATCAAAGGAGTCTTATGCAACTGGATGGTGACACTGGGCGCGGTGCTGGCCATGGCTTCACGCTCGACGATTGGCAAAGTCGCCGCGATGTGGCTGCCGATCATGACGTTTTTCGCACACGGCTATGAGCATTCTATCGTGAACATGTTCTTGATCCCCACGGCCATGTTCTTCGGTGCCCCTATCTCGCTCACCCAGTGGTGGATCTGGAACCAGATTCCGGTCACATTGGGCAACTTGGTCTCCGGCGCTTTGCTCACCGGACTCGCGCTGTATGTCACCAACATGCCCAAGAAAATCGCGGCCATGGTAATTCCTTTGCACGCTGGTGAGACTGTCGGCGCGGTGCCACGACAAGCAGCCGAGGCCAACTAGAAATCCCCAAAACTCTTCGCGAAAGAGGACCGGATGGTAAAGCTCCTCGTTGAATCCATAACTCCCCTGATCACCCAAGCGCTGCGAAACGTTCGCCTCTACAGCGCTGATTGGCTATGTCCCCTGGAGCCATCATGACGCCAGATGCTCAGACCGCCGCGGTCACGGCTGCGCGCATCGAAGCCGGCCAGATGAGTCCCGCTGCCAACGCCGTGGAAGGTTATAAGGCCTCCATGGACGGTGACGGCCTGCGCATCCTTGACCAGCTGCCGGAGATCATCCGGCGAGGAGCGGAATCCCTCACCCCGGCAGAACGGGAATTATTGAAGTGGCTCGGTGTTTTCCACCGCCGCCCGACGCCTGGCAAGTTCATGATGCGCATCCGCATGCCCAACGGATTTGTGCGGAGCGATCAATTGCGCACCATCGCCGAGCTTTCGCGGCGCCTTGGCAATAGCGTTCTGGACATTACGACCCGGCAGCAAATTGAGCTGCGCGGATTCACGCTCGATAGCATACCCGCGATCTGGGAAAAGCTTCAAGGCGTAGACCTTCGCACTCTGCAGACCGGCATTGACAACGTCCGAAACATCAATGGGTGCGCCCTGGCCGGATTGACGCCGCATGAGTTGTTCGATGCCTCTCCTGTCGTGCATGACTTGGATCGCATCATCGTCGGGAGCAAGGGCAACCCGGAGTTCACGAACTTGCCGCGCAAGTTCAACATCGCGGTCACTGGCTGTCTGGACAACTGTACGCATAGTGAGTCGCAGGATATCGCGCTCGTTCCCGCAAAAAAGGGTGGGCGACTGGGGTTTAACGTCCTCGTAGGCGGAAAGATGGGCTCCGGAGGATTCACTATCGCTTCGCACCTGAATGTTTTTGTCGAAATCTACCAGGCCACTGCGGTGGTAGTGAAGCTGATCAAAATTTTTCGCGATCACGGTCCGCGCGAAGCTCGCTCCAAATGCCGGTTCGCGTTTCTGGTCGAAAAATGGGGAATCCCCAGATTGCGAGCGGAACTTACCTCGCGCATGGGGTATGAACTCGCATTTCAGGGAAGGGACATGCGGAGTTCCCATCACGCCGATCACATTGGGCTAACCTCGCAAAAACAGCCCGGGCTTATGGCCGTTGGTCTCTGCGTTCCCATCGGCAGAGTGAATCCTGAGCAGCTCGACGAACTCGGGCATCTCGCTGACAAGTATGGCAACGGCGCGATTCGCCTGACTACCGGGCAGAATGCAATTATTCCCAATGTTCCAGCCGATCGCGTCGCGAAGCTTTTCCGCGAACCGCTGCTCAAGCAATTTTCGCCTCGCCCGTCTCCCTTTATGGGTGGTCTGGTTGCTTGCGTCGGCACCGATTATTGCAATCTGGCGCTCATCGAAACGAAGAGCCACGCGGTCGCGCTTTCCCAGGCTCTCCACGAAAAAATGGGTGCGGGCGCGAAGCCTCTCACAATTCATTGGTCCGGCTGCCCCGCTGGATGTGGCAACCATGAGGTTGCGGATATTGGTTTTCGCGGGTTCAAGACAAAAATCGACGGAAAACTTGTCGATGCGGTGGCAGTCTACGCAGGAGGTCGGACGGGCCCCTACGCGGTTGCCGGCAAGGAGATTCTGGCAACCGTGGCGTGCGATGAATCGTTTCCGGATGTGATTGCAAATGTCATCCAGTCGTCCCGTGCTGAATGCGAATACACTCAGCAACCGTCCGCGAATGATCCTCTTTTCACAGCCGCTGCAACAGCGGGACTCGCCTCATGGCGTCTGGTGGGTCCTGCGGGCCATCGGCCCAGCGCCGGTTGAAAGCAAATAACCTTTGCTCGCTCGCTGAAATCCGCAATGTTCCTCAAACGCTCAGCGCTCCCATTTGTGCCGCGTCATAGGTATCGTCAAATAGAGAAACCTGCAAATGCGTGTAACTAATTTTCAAGGACGAACCGTCCTGACGCTGGAGAGTCGACGCGGCCAGGAAATGAGCCGTCTGATTGAAACGTACGGCGGCAAGCCACTTCATGCGCCAGCGATGCGCGAGGTGCCGCTCTCCTCTAATCTAGAAGCGTTGAAATTCGCTGACGCATTGTTGGAAGGAAAACTCGACGTAGTGATCTTCTTAACTGGGGTCGGAGCGCGGGCGCTTTCAAAAGTTCTGGAAAGCGTACATCCCACGGAGAAGTTTTTTGAGGCCTTGCGAAAGGTCTCTGTTGTCGCGCGCGGACCGAAGCCGGTAGCTGTCCTGCGCGAATGGAACGTGCCGATCGCGATAGCCGCGCCGGAACCTAATACGTGGCGCGAAGTGCTCCGGGCGATTGACGACAGCAAATTGGATTTGCGCGACAAACATGTCGCTGTACAGGAATACGGCATTTCCAACCCGGAACTTCTCGAAGGCTTGCGCGAGCAAGGAGCCCGCGTTACACCTGTGCCAGTCTACCAGTGGGATTTGCCGGAGGATAAAGCTCCACTGCGGGCCGCGGTGAACTCAATAATCGCGCGCGGTATCGACGTGGCCCTCTTCACCACGAGCGTCCAAGTCACGCATCTCTTCCAGATTGCCGAACAGATTGGAAAGAAGGACGCGCTCAAGGCCGGCTTAGAGAATGTTGTGAAGGCTTCGATTGGGCCCACCACGTCCGAAGTTCTGCGGAGTTACGGTCTATCCATCGATCTTGAGGCTTCCCACCCCAAGATGGGCTTTTTAGTGAAGGAGGCCGCGGAGCAGTCGGAAGCTCTCCTTCAGCAGAATCCGTCGCGTTCCGGATGAATCCGCGCTGCCGCAGAGGTCCTCCACAAGTTGGTCGAAAGTGCGGCCGATAACGCGGGCGGTCTCAAACGGTCGACGCAACACTAGCCCGAAGTCTACTTGCAGGAGTCTAGAAAGCCAAAAGCGTTTAGGGGCGTTAATTCAAACGGCACACTACCCTGTCTAGGTCTGACTGGGTAGCTGCTGACAGAGAATCATACGCACCCGCGACCCTCATCTGGTATATGAGGAATACTTGGAGCGAAATAGAATGAATGAGTCCATCTACTTGCGGCAACGGCAGCCGCCGCGCCGGCGTGTGCTTTTGCTAATCTTTTCCGTTCTTGCTGTCATCTTCTTCAGTAGCCGCACGGTATTGTCTTATTACGTCGACGCTCTCTGGTTCGGGTCACTTGGTTACGCGGAAGTATTCCGGAAAACCATAAGCCTGCAGTGGTTAGTGTTCGCGGGATTTTTCGCAGCTACATTTTTCGCTCTGTACGGATGGTTCCTGGCTTTGTGGCGGATGTATCAGCCGCACTTGCTGGGAGGCGGGCCGATTTTCGTAGGAGGGCGGGAGTTACGATTGCCGGTCGAGCGCATGCTGCGTCCCATCGGGCTCATTGTGTCGCTTGGAATTGCCTTCGTGACCGGCACGAACATGATGTTGGAGTGGTCAACGTTCGCGCTTTATTGGTATGCGCCACGCACCAACGGAATCGTGGATCCAATCTTCGGCAGGCCGCTGAATTTTTATCTATTCACTTTGCCAGCATGGCAGTTCATCACCGGTTGGCTGCTGACGCTTGCCGTGATTGCCAGCGTCGTCGCTATTTTCTTTATTTTTATTACCGGCAGTACCGGAGCCTTTGGTAGGCGCGCAAGCGGCCACTTGCCGTCGCCCTGGAGCGGATTCTCCATTGCGTTTGCATTCCTGCTGCTTAGCCTTGCAATGCGCGTGTATATCGCCCGGTTCGAACGATTGCTCGACGATCACACGATATTTGGCGGTGTGACTTATACGGATGCGCACGTAATGCTTGCGGGTCTGCTCGTCGTGTGTGTAGGGCTGATTCTTGGCGCTGCGATCGCCGCTATCAATGTCGTATCAGCACCGCGGGTGCGGTGGCTGCTCGCAGCGGTCGTTCCGGCCGCGGTCTGTTATCTCGCAGTGCAGATAATCGCCTGGTATGTGGGCAATTTTATCGTTAAGCCCAATGAATTGGTTCGCGAGCGGCCTTTCATCGCCTACAACATTGATATGACTCGGCAGGCTTATGGATTGGATCGCGTTGCGAATCGCGAGTTCCCCGCGGAGACGACCGTCGAGGCCACGGAGCCGGCGAACAATCAGGCTACGCTGCAAAATATCCGGCTGTGGGATTGGCGCGCACTCCAGGATACTTTGCGTCAGATTCAGGAAATTCGCACCTACTACGACTTTCCCGACATCGACATCGATCGTTATGAGATCGATGGCACCATGCGCCAGGTCATGCTCGCCGCTCGTGAGCTTAATATCGAGAAGCTCCCAGAGAGTAGCCGCAATTGGATCAACGAGAAACTTATTTATACGCACGGCTACGGTATGACCATGAATCCCGTACATGGATTCACGTCGGAAGGACTACCGACGCTGATTCTGAGTAACATGCCGATCCAGAGCACGGTGCCGAATATTTCCGTAACTCGGCCCGAAATTTATTTCGGCGAGCTGACCAACACTGACGTGTACGTGAAGACGCGGCAGCAGGAGTTCAATTATCCGCAGGGGCAGGCCAACAGCCTTACGTCGTACGACGGGAATGGCGGTATCGTTCTCGGCGGATTCCTGCGCCGCATCCTCATTGCCTCAGACCGCGGCGATCTCACTAAGGTTCCGTTCAGCGACGACATCACCTCACAGAGCCGCCTACTTATGCGTCGCAATGTACGCGATCGCGTTGCGGCGCTCGCGCCATTTCTGACCTACGACCTGGATCCCTACATCGTCATTGGTGACGACGGACGACTGTCGTGGATTATGGACGCGTTTACGACCTCAGACAGTTTTCCGTATGCGACCCACTACGCGCTCGGCAAAAATTTAATCAACTACATGCGAAACAGCGTAAAAGTGGTCATCGACGCCTACGACGGGACCACCACGTTCTACGTGTTTGACACGCAGGATCCCATCCTCTCGGGATACCGCCAGATTTTTCCGGATCTGTTCAAAGATGCGGCGACCATGCCGCCAGCGCTGCGCAAACATGTTCGCTATCCGGAATTGTTGCTTACGCTGCAGGCCGCCGTTTATGGCCTTTATCACATGAGTGATCCGCAAGTGTTTTACAACCGCGAGGATTTGTGGACGGTCGCTTCCGAAGTCGGAATGAGCGAAAACGGTCAGCAGAAGACGATGGCCATGGAGCCGAACTTCGTGCTGATGAAACTACCAGGCGAAACAGGTGTGGAGTTCGTGGAGATTCTGCCGTTCACGCCAGCTAACCGGAACAATCTGATTGGGTGGATTGCGGGGCGCAGCGACGGCGCTCAGTATGGGAACGCCATTGTCTACGACTTCCCAAAAACCAGGCTCGTCGATGGCCCGCTGCAGATTGAAGCACGCATCGATCAGAACGCGCAGTTGTCGGGACAATTGACGTTGTGGAATCAGCAAGGCTCCCACGTGCGACGCGGAACTCTGCTTGTGATCCCATGCGGGCGCGCTTTGTTATATGCCGAGCCCATTTACCTGCAGGCCGAGCGAAGCCCAATGCCGGAGTTGCGTCTTGTCGTGTTGGCGCTACAGGATCGGCTCGCATATGGCCCAACTTTTGAAGCGGCGATGCGGTCTCTCTTTGGCGGAGAAGCGTCGTCGCTAAGCGCCGTCGCGGCACCTACGGAAGCGGGACGAAGCACGGCGGCAACGGTCGCCGCCGCTAGGCCCAGGACAGATCTCAACGCAATCATCGCCGAAGCGGCCAAAGATCTCGCTGACTATCAGCGATTAACGGCGGAGGGCAAGCTCGGCGAGGCAGGGCAGAAGCTTGAACAGTTAAAACGGACGCTCGATCAGCTAAACTCGCGAGAAAAATGATCGCCACAGGGTGGGGTAAGTGAGAAGTCCGAACCTCTGACCGTTCTCTATCTGTGCATCGGCTTCTTGGTGCCGGTCCCGGATAGTTTGGCGACGAAGGTGGAAGCGCAATCCCGTAACCATGGAGCGAGCCCATCGTCACGAGCGTCTGAAGAACCATAAGATCCAAGGTTCCCTGGAGTAGATCCGGCTTCCATTCAACCACGTGCTCCTGTGGTATGACCACAGTACAGAACAAAGCAGTTTTCGGACTGGCTGCTGAGCGTCGGGGATGAGTTATTTGTCAATTATTTGTTATAACGACTATCGTGATAACGCATCTAATGCTATGGCTAGAGCAGCAACTCAGACACGATGGTTCCAGAAGTTCGGAGAGTTCGAATCGGAAAGTGGAGGATCAAATCATGCTCGCATTACAGGGGAAAATCGCCGTCATCACCGGGGGCAGCAGCGGTATCGGACTTGCTACCGCTAAGCGCTTTGTGAAAGAAGGAGCCTACGTTTTCATTACGGGCCGCCGACAGGCGGAGCTGGATAAGGCCGTCGCCGAAATCGGAAGCAATGTGACTGGCGTTCAAGGGAACGCCTCCAATGTCGACGACCTAGACCGGCTGTACGAGGAAGTAGCTTCGAAGAAAGGCAAACTCGATGTGCTGTTTGCCAATGCGGGCTTCGTAGAGCCGAAACCAACACCAGCCGTGAGCCCGGAACACCACGACAAGACTTTCGACATCAACGCACGCGGGGTCTTCTTTGCGGTGCAGAAGGCAGTGCCCCTGATGAAAGACGGCGGATCGATCATCCTGACCGGCTCCGGGGTCTGGCAGAAAGGTATTCCGATCTATGCAACCTACGGAGCCAGCAAGGCGGCTCTGCGCTCGTTTGTGCGCACCTGGACGGCGGAGTTCGCAGGCAAAGGAATCCGTGCGAATATGATCAGCCCCGGCCCCACCGAGACAGCTATTCTCAAAGGTCAATTTGGCGAGAACACGGATGCGATGAAAGAACGTTTCAAGACAATGATCCCGATGGGGCGGATGGGGAAGCCTGAGGAGATTGCTTCGGCAGCGGTGTTCCTGGCTTCCGAGGAGAGCAGCTTCATCACTGGAATCGATTTGCCGGTCGATGGCGGCCTTGTGGCCGTATAAGCAATTCTTCTACCACTGAACCTCCACACCACTTCCGCGCGAAACCGAAGAGATCGGTTTCGATAGGAACGCGGAAGCTCTCGACGCTGAAGTCTTCAACCGCAGGTCTGCAGAGCGGGCCGCGTTGACCACCACGTCGAGACCGTCAAAGGCATCCACAGCGATTTGCAACGCCGTTGCTGCCACCGAGGCGTTTCTTATATCGTCTTGCACGGTACGGATTCGGCTTCCGTAGCAGTGCACCAGATCTTGCAAGCGTGCCGGTTCGCGCGCGGTGGGGAGCACTTTGTCCGCGGCTGCGAGCGCTGGCTTTGCGATGGGGCCGAGGCTCCCGGAACTTCCAGTGATGAGCCAAACCTTAGGCACATTGCTTTTCGAGCCTCCTTGTTAGAAATTCCAGCCATCGTTAACAGTCCCGGGCGGCGATAGGATTGAATTTGCAGGTCAGAACCGCGGCCAGCACACCCAGACGGTTCTCGCGGATGTTGCGGGCGAGGTTCCCGATGATAATCGGGAAGTCCGGACCAATGACAACCCCGAGGTTCGGTCCGCTGTGGGGTGGAGCACTCATAACAGCGTTGAACCAGTCGAGCGCGGTTTGCGTGTCGTCGCGCCAGAGGACCGCCTGGAACCCAGCTTGTTCAAGCGTTGTACGCGTGTCGCGCTCGGTGAGCAGAAAGCTGGTCGAGGCATCACGCGCCCAAGGGGTGGGATACACGAGCTCGCCCTCGCGAAGCACCAGGTCGTAGGTGGCAAATCGGCCACCCGGTGACAAGACCCGGCGCACCTCAGCATATAGCGAGGCGCGATCCTCGATGTTCATCGCCACGTGCTGCAGAAACACCGCATCGAAAGCCGAGTCTTCGAAAGGCAGATGCAGGGCATCGCCGACCTGGAACGTGACGCGATCTGATAGTCCACAGCTGGCCGTGAGGTAAGTAGCCGCATCGACGAAGCTGGAGCTCAGGTCGACGCCTATCACCTGACAGCCGAAAGTGGCGGCCAGATAGCGTGCCGGGCCGCCGATGCCGCAGCCGATATCCAGCACGCGGGTCGATGGCTCGAGCCCTGCGGCGGTTGCCAATTCTGCGGTCGCGA
>Ga0307479_10003215_pt1 | contig 14873 bp, 13 predicted proteins | sample atmos_gasesECM4C_FD_203743 | JGI IMG/M metagenome (GOLD analysis project Ga0307479, IMG submission 203743) | Hardwood forest soil microbial communities from Morgan-Monroe State Forest, Indiana, United States - atmos_gasesECM4C_515 | ecosystem: Environmental > Terrestrial > Soil > Temperate... | reverse complement strand
TGGCAAAGAGTCGGTGGCTCGAGTGGTGGGCCGCATTGTAAGAGGGTCTGAGGCCCATGTGTTCGGAGTTGCTCTACTCGACCCGGCAGCCAATCTGTGGGACATTGCTTTTCCCGCCGCACTCGACTTGGAAAAGGCGGTGCTACGAGCCTTGCTCCGGTGTATTGCCTGTGGCCGATTGGAGGTAACCTACCTCAGCGAATTTGAGACGGATCTCTTCCTCCGCCATCACTCCGTCTCCCGGATTTGCGCGAGTTGTGGAGGCTGGACCACGTGGACCCGGCCGTTCGGCCATCCTTCCACGGATCCTCATGTCCCGGTTGAACTGGATAGTGGGCTTCAAGGTTCACAGCAGTTCTTGAACAGCGGGAAGCAAGACCTGAGGTCCCACGATCGTATTCGAGTAGAGGCGGTTGGATGCGTCCGGCATTCTACCTTTGGAAACGAAGTCGTGCTGGTCAGAGATTTGGCGCGTGGTGGCTTAAGCTTTTGCAGCGCTAACCATTACCCCGAAGGATTACGCATGGAAATGGCGGTACCCTACGCTTCCAGGGCCCCGAATATCTATTCACCCGCCAGGATCGTAAGTTCGCGGAAGGGAGCGGAAAAAGGTTTGATAGAGTATGGAGTCGCCTATCTCCGGTAACCGCTCACAGAAACTCGTTATCGCAGCTCTCACCCGATTTGTTCACTGTCAACTCATTGCTCGCCCATAATTGCGAGTGATTCGATCCCTGCAAGTCTTTCTGGATAAGACACATTCCCAGGCGGCGGACTCTCTCCCCGCCGCGCTCGGGCCAGTGTGGTATTCTTTCTGTGTAGGCTCGCGGCGGTCGCTTTCAAGATCATTCTTTTCCACGCGCCGCTTGGATGCATTGAGTGCGCTGCGTTCCTCCGGGGGAATTCCACTGAGGACTTCTGTTCTCATCTGGGACGACCCAGGCATTTACAGGGGAAGGGCGGGGTAATTCATCGTTATGTCGACCATCACCGAAGTTCCGCTGCCGAAGCACAAGCGCGAAGTTATCGACCAGGCGGTCATTCGCTTTGCCGGAGACTCCGGCGACGGCATGCAGATCACCGGCAGCCAGTTCACCAACACCGTCGCGCTCTACGGCAACGACATCGCCACTTTCCCCGACTTCCCCGCCGAGATTCGCGCCCCTGCCGGCACGCTCCCCGGCGTCAGCGGCTATCAATTGCATTTCGCTTCCAACGACGTCTACACGCCCGGCGACGCCGTCGACGTTCTTATCGCCATGAATCCCGCGGCGCTGAAAATGAACGTCGCCGACCTCAAAGCCAACGGCATTCTCATCGTGAATTCCGATGCCTTCGCAGCAAACGACCTGCGCAAGGCCCAAATGACTTCGAATCCTCTCGAAGATCATTCGCTCGACAAGTACCGCCTCTTCTCCGTCGAGCTCGAGCGCCTCACAAAAACCGCGCTCGAACATCTCGGCCTCGATGCCAAGTCCATCAGCCGCTGCAAAAACTTTTTCGCTCTCGGTATGTGTTATTGGCTCTACAACCGCTCGATGGACCCTACCGTCCGCTGGATCGAAACCAAATTCAAAAACAAGCCGCTCCTTGTCGAAGCCAACAAGCTGGCCATGAAGGCCGGCTACTCCTACTGCGAAGCCACCGAAGCGTTTCAAATCAGCTACGAAATTCCTCCGGCCAAACTTTCGCCCGGCGTCTACCGCAATCTCAGCGGCAACCAGGCGCTCGCCCTCGGCTTCGTCACCGCTTCGCAAAAATCAGGTCTCCGCCTTTTCCAGGGTAGCTATCCCATCACGCCCGCTTCGGACATTCTTCACGAGCTGTCGCAATACAAGGATTTCGGCGTAATGACCTTTCAGGCCGAAGACGAAATCGCCGCCATCACCAGCTCCATCGGCGCGGCCTACGCCGGCGCGCTCGCCATCACCACCACTTCCGGCCCCGGCATGGCGCTCAAGACCGAGGCTCTCGGTCTCGCGGTCGCCGTGGAAATACCGCTCGTCATTTGCGATATTCAGCGCGGCGGCCCTTCCACCGGCCTCCCGACCAAGACCGAGCAAGCCGATCTGCTCCAGGCGCTCTTTGGCCGCAACTCCGAGGCGCCGATTCCGATCATCGCGCCAGCCACGCCCAGCGATTGCTTCTGGGCCGCGCTCGAAGCCAGCCGCATCGCCATCAAGTACATGGTGCCGGTCATTATTCTTTCCGACGGCTACCTCGCAAACGGCGCCGAGCCCTGGCGCGTTCCCGACGTCGCCCAGATCCCGGATTTTCCCGTGCGCTTCGCCACGGAACCCAACTCTCCGGAAGGCTATCTGCCATACAAACGGAATCCGGACACTTTGGCGCGTCCCTGGGCCGTGCCAGGCACTCCAGGACTCGAGCATCGCATCGGCGGTCTTGAAAAGCAGGATGTCACCGGCAACATCAACTACGAACCGCTCAACCACGAGCACATGGTGCGCATCCGCGCCGCAAAAGTTGCCGCTGTCGTCCAGGAAATTCCCGATGTGGTTCCCGTCGGCGACGCCGAAGGCGGTCTTCTCATTGTCGCGTGGGGCTCGACCCACGGCGCCATCACCGCCGCGATGAACGCGCAGCGCGCCCAGGGCCGCAAGATCGGCCACGTGCACCTGCGCTATCTCAATCCGCTGCCCGCGAATCTCGGCGATGTCCTGCAGCGTTACAAGAAAGTGCTTGTGCCCGAACTCAATATGGGCCAGCTTCTTTGGGTTTTGCGCGCCAAATATCTCGTGGACGCCATTGGCCTCAACAAAATCCAGGGCCGCCCGTTTAAGCAAGCCGAGCTCGAGCAAAAAATCGAAGAAGTGCTGGGACTTTAGGAGATTTCGGAATGAGCACTGCCACGCTGCCGCCCATAACGCCACTCACAAAAAAGGACTTCCAAACCGACCAGGAAGTCCGCTGGTGCCCGGGTTGCGGTGACTACGCCATTCTCTCCGCTGTGCAGTCGGTTTTCCCTGAACTCGGCATCAAGCGTGAAAATTTCGTGGTCGTCTCCGGCATTGGCTGCTCCAGCCGTTTCCCCTATTACATGAATACGTTTGGCTTTCACACCATTCACGGCCGCGCGCCCGCCGTGGCTACCGGCATCAAAGCCATCCGTCCCGACCTCGAAGTCTGGGTCGCCACCGGCGACGGCGACGCTCTCTCCATCGGCGGGAATCACACCATCCACATGCTTCGCCGCAATGTCGGCATCAAAGTTCTCCTGTTCAACAACCGCATCTACGGCTTGACCAAGGGCCAGTATTCCCCCACCTCCGAATTCAACAAGAAAACGAAGTCCACGCCCTTCGGCTCCGTCGATCGTCCCTTCAACCCCATTTCGCTGGCCATCGGCGCGGAAGCGACTTTCGTCGCGCGCAGCGTGGACGTCTTCCAGGCGCATCTGAAGGACACGCTCAAGCAGGCCGCCGCTCACAAAGGCTCCGCCTTCGTCGAGATTCTCCAGAACTGCAATATCTTCAACGACGGCGCCTGGTTCTCTCTCACCGAACGTGACGCCCGCAGCGAGCACGTCATGCAGCTCGAGCATGGCAAGCCACTCATCTTCGGCAAGAACCGCGACAAGGGTATTCGCCGCAAATCCGACGGCGACATCGAAGTCGTCCAGCTTGGCAACGGGATCGCTGAGTCTGACCTCGTCGTCCACGACGCGCACCACCCGCGTCCCTCTTACGCTTTCTTGCTCTCTCATATGGAACATCGCCCCGGCTTCCCCACTCCCATCGGCGTTCTACGCGCCTGGGACGATCTTCCTCGCTACGAAGACGTCATGAACCAGCAAATTAAGGACGTCATCGCCAAACGCGGGCCCGGCGACCTTGCCAAGCTCCTCCGCGCCGGCGACACCTGGGAAGTTCGTTAGTCCTCCGCCAGGCTGAAACGGTGTCTGCGATCTTTCGCCTTCCCTAGTCGAAGGCAGGCAGACCGGGTGTAGAATGCCAGCATGCCCAGCCCACGGAGGGTAACCGTGATGACGCTCGGGAGAATTGTAAGCTTGAGTTTCGGTGGAATCGTCGCCGTGGCTTTGATCACCGGCGTCTACACTTTTGGTCAAACCAGATCAGCTCCAGTAGACCCAGGCGTGCGCGGTGGCCCGGCGGGTGCCGGCACTCCGCTGAAGGGTCTTACTGCGGACGAAACTGCGTTCTTTCAGGATGGGCAGGCGAGGTTCGCTGATATCGAGGTCGTGACCAAAGGCTCGAACAATGGCCTGGGTCCCCGCTTCAACTCCAACCAATGTCTGTCTTGCCACTCGCAGCCGGATTTTGGCGGATCGAGCCCAGCGCAAAATCCCTTGATCGCGGTTGCCACCTTGAATGGGGCGAAGAACACTGTGCCATGGTTCATCACGCAAAATGGTCCGGTCCGCGAAGCGCGGTTTAAGAAGAGCAACGGAGCCAGCGACGGCTCAGTGCACGACCTCTTCGTGATCACCGGGCGAACTGACGCCCCCGGTTGCAACATCGCCCAATTCGACTTCCTGCCCGCGGGAACTCCGCTTACGGGCAAAGGCGGGAATCCGAACATTATTTTCCGAATCCCGACTCCCGTGTTTGGCGCGGGGCTCATCGAAGCGATTCCAGACTCGGTCATCCTTGCCAACATGCACTCCAACGCGTCCGAGAAGTCGGCGATGGGTATTTCCGGGCACGCGAACGCTCACCTAAGCGGAAATGTGAACCGCAGCGCAAACGATGGGACCATTACGCGTTTCGGGTGGAAGGCGCAGAACAAATCCCTTCTCATGTTCGCCAGCGAGGCTTACAACGTCGAGATGGGAGTCACCAACGAGCTTTTCCCGCAGGAGCGCGACGAAACCCCTGGCTGTCTCTTTAACGCCACTCCTGAGGACACACTCAACTTCACGCCTGCTCCCGCGACCACCGGCAATTCGAACACGGCGGTCATCTCGGACATCGAAGCGTTTGCCAACTTCATGCGGATGCTGGCCCCGCCCACTCCCGCACCCGCCACACCGTCCAGCGAGAAGGGACGCGCCACCTTTGCAAGGATAGGCTGTGTCCACTGCCATACGCCCTCATTGACCACGGGCACAAAGATTGCGAGCGGCTCCTCGACCAGCCCGAGCGCTGCGCTTTCCAATCAGACGGCGAATCTTTACTCTGACCTTATCGTCCACCACATGGGCAGAGGCCTCGCCGACGGCATCACGCAAGGTGGCGCCGGCCCCGACGAGTTCCGAACCGCTCCTCTCTGGGGCGTCGGCCAACGCGTCTTCTTCCTCCATGATGGACGGACGACCAACCTGGTGGAAGCCATCGGAGATCACCGGAGCCGTGGCAGCGAGGCAAATAGGGTCATCGAACATTTCAACAGGCTGACAACCGAGGAGCAGCAGGAAGTCATCGATTTCTTGCGGTCGCTTTAACGAGCACAGCGTTACAACGCCATTGCCGAACCGCTCCCTCAAAGCCCGGCCCTAGGCATAGCCTTCTAATTTGAGAGACAAGCGCAAAGGGTACAACCTTCTTTAAAGGAAAATGACCCGATTTGAACAGGCTAAGAGTCTGCTCAGCATTGACGACAAACTACTTTCTGTCATATCGATCTTCGAATTCGACCTCGGCGTGATCGCGAACGTCCCAAATGACAACTCCCCCGACTGCGATCTTGAGCTGCTGATGGCTGGCTACAACCTCGATGGGACGCTGAACTAAGCGGTAGACCTTACTCTACGAGGTGTGTTTCAATCTCGACAATCACATTGTACGGGATAGTGCTTGTTCGCAAAAACACGCCGGGGAGATGAACCTATGAAGACGAACCACAAACTGGTGCTGGCAGTGCTGGCTGGCGTCTCGATCGGCGTTGCTGGCGCCAAGGTGATTCATGCGCAGCAAGTCAAGACGCCACCTGCCTACGTCATCGCGGAAGTCGATGTAACGGACCCCGACCTTTCAGAAATATAGGGAGAAGATCCCGGAAACGCTGGCGCCTTTCAATGGCCACTATCTCGTTCGTGGCGGCAAGACCCAGGCTCTCGAGGGCGAACCGCCAAAGCGCTTCGTGGTGATCGCCTTCGACAGCATGGAAAAAGCGCAGGCCTGGGAGGATTCGCCAGCCTATGCAGCGATCAAGCCGATCAGGCAAAGCTCAGCGAAGAGCCGCATATTTATCGCCGAAGGCGTCGCCCCCCAGTGAGGTGACAGGACAAGTGGTTTTCAGACGTCCGGTAACCCAACTTACCAGGATTTAGCCGCGTTGCCGGTGGCGCGTCCACCGGTGATGAGGATTTGACGGCAGCTTCAAACGCACGGCCTCGGGCAGACCGGGGCCGACAATACCTTCTGAGTACGCGACCATCCGGGAGTTATCGAGTTGTGGCTTTGAACCAAAATGCCGAGCACGGCCAGTTCTGTGGATGGCCCGTTTATCGCCCAAGTTCTCTCTCCCGAAATCTCGGCTTCAATTGTAGCAGCCTGCTGATCCGTCAATTTGGCGCGAGCTTTTCATTCCCTACAGGTTAGGATGGACGGGATTTCCCATCCAAGTTATTGAGGAGGATGCGTATGGCTTCCTTGCCAGACAACGGGCTCGTTCACCTCAAGAGCCCCTATGCAGTTGCAGAAACACTAAAACGGCTTGAGTCTGTGCTGCATGCCAGAAATCTTACTGTATTTGCGCGCATCGATCACAGCGGCGAAGCCGAGAAGGTCGGCTTGACGATGCGCCTCACTCAACTCATTATTTTCGGGAGCCCGAAGGCTGGCACGCCTCTAATGGTCGCCTCTCCAACACTCGCAATTGATCTGCCCCTAAAGGCGTTAGCGTGGGAAGACGCAGATGGCCAGGTCTGGCTCTCTTACAACGACCCGGACTATCTCAAGCAGCGGCACGGGATCCCAGACGAGTTGGTGAAGAACATCGCGGGTGTCGGCGCAGTGCTTGAGAAGTCTGTAGAATAGTCTAGCCGTTCACTGTAGCCGTCCTTCTAATTCCCAGAGGATGTATGCCGGAGCTAGGACCTAATGACAATCGGATAGGTACCAGCGAAAATTCCAGTCGCGCGCGCGATCATCTTGCGAATGAGCGCACCTTTCTCGCTTGGGTACGCACTGGCGTCGCTATCGTCGTGTTCGGTTTTGCCATTGGGCGCTTCGCAATTGCCATCCGGCAATTCATGCAAATGCAAGGCCAGGTGTCACGAACGGCAGGGCTTTCCGTTTGGTTCGGCACAATCGCCATCATCGCGGGTGTGCTTTTGAATCTGGCCGGCTTGGTTCGCTACCGCCGGACGCGAGCTCAGTTGGAATCCGGACATTTTGAGCCGGCCGGCTTCATTATCAATCTCGTTGGTATTCTCGTGGCGTTGTTCGGCTTGGCTCTGGCTGGTTATCTGATCCACATCGAAGGGCGGCTCTAAATTCCAGTTGCCGTTCGTTCCAGTAGAAGTTTAGGAAACATTCCCCCATATGACGTCAACAACGCAAACGGCCGACTTCTTAATCCGGGCTGCAGCGATCTGACGGCGCACTCGGAAATAATCCACTGGCCGTTTAACGCGCGCTAATCGGAAACTAGCGCCTCAACCGGGGCGGTCCCATGCTTGGAGCCTTGCGTAGCCGGGTGTATACTCCGCCCAGTCTCGCCATTTTGGAATGCTGTTAAATGACGGATTCCGCCACCTCACCGGGTCAGATGTCGGAGCCTCCCGCCAACGAACCCCGTCTCGAATCGTGGGGCGAAATTGCCGGTTACTTGCGCCGCGATGTCCGCACTGTCCAGCGTTGGGAGCGATATCACGGACTCCCCGTCAGGCGTTTGCGAGTCGGAAAGCTTCCCACCGTATACGCCTATCGCTCCGAATTGGACAAGTGGTTTCTTGAGCACCAGCCTAAGCCGGACGCGGAAGATCCTCATGACGAATCTTTTCCCAGCGAAGACCCGTCGGACGATCAAGCCCCTTCCGCTCCCGTCGATGACTCAGGCGGTAATACATTCTTGGAATCGTTTGGGCTTCGGAAAGGAATTCTTGCTGGATTGATGCTGCTTGTCCTCGGCGGCACTTATCTCTTTCTGGTCTACAAACCCCGTCTGCCCGGCCGGATCCCTGAAAAGAACCGGCTCTTCGTTCGGCCCTTTGCTAACAGCAGTGGGAACTCCCAGCAAGACGAGTTTATCGCTGGCCTGACCAACGAAACGATAACGCAACTTGGCAGGATAGATCCTTCGCAGCTTGGCGTCATTGCTCCTACATCATCCACACTTCTCGCGACAAAATCGATCGGTGAATTGGGGCGCTTGCTCAACGTTCAATACGTCCTGGAAGGCAGCGTGAGTCGCAGCGGCAATCAGGTCCGCATCGACGCGCAGCTGATTTCCGTCAACGACCAGACCCATGTTTGGTCTGAATCCTATAAAAATGATCTCAGCGACATTTTACGCGTCCAGGATGAAGTGGCCAGAGCGGTTGCGCAGGCGATCCGCACGAAAATTCCCGGAGTCGCGAGCGGCCTGCCCAAGAGCCCGAATGCAAAGCGCGTCGATCCTGAAGCGTATGACGCCTACTTGAAAGGCCGTCTCTATTGGGCGAATCGCGATCTTTTGCGCAGTCTCAACGCCTACCAACAGGCGCTCCAAAAAGACCCGGAATATACCCTGGCTCGCACCGGCCTGGCTAGCGCTTATCTGCTCTTGGGCCAAGCGCCCAACGATGCCATGCCTCCAAACGAAGCGATGCCAAAAGCGCGCGATGCCGCACAGCGGGCGCTGCTCGCGGATCCGACTATCCCAGAGGCCCATTGCGTCTTGGCAAATATCGCGGCGACCTACGATTGGAATTTTGACGCTGCTGAGCGCGAGTATCAACGTGCCATCAGCATGGATCCCAATAACCCGACTGCTCACTATTGGTACAGTCAAGTCTTAACCATGCGCAATCGCCTTCCCGAAGCGCAACGGGAGATGAGCACGGTGTTGGATCTCGATCCAGTTGCGCCCACGATTCGCGCGGAAAATTTCTATTACGCTCGAGACTATGACAGCGAGATAGCTCAGGCTCTTCACACTCTTGAACAGTATCCGACCTTCATGCTCGCGCGCTTTTGGCTTGCCTCGGGCTATCGTGAAAAGAAAATGTACCCTGAGGGCATCCAAGAATTTCAGCAGGTGCTAAAACAGGCCGGGGATAACCCTGCCATGTTGACGGTCTACGGCCACGCCCTCGCTGTTTCTGGCGACAAAACAGGTGCAAGGAAAGTTCTGGCCGAGTTGCATGGGCTGGCTCAAACCCGCTACGTACCGGCTGTTTACTTTGCGGTGATGCATGTCGGACTGGGTGAATACGACACAGCTTTCAAATGGTTTGACAAAGCTCTGCAGGAACGTAATGACCGCCTCGTGTACCTCGCCGTTGATCCCTTGGCTGACCCTCTCCGCTCCGACCGCCGCTTTCCCAATTTACTTACGCGCATTGGTCTTCCCTTAACCGCGATACAGTCCCGCTAGATTTTCCTGTCGAGTAGTGTGTCCAATCGGACACAATGCCTCGTCCGCATTCCGCTCCTATCCTTATTGACGCATAAACAAAACGACAAAGAGCGGCATTTCACGCCACCTCTCCCGCATCGCTCCTTGTCGCTTGCGCGCCGTCTCGCCTCCCCTGTAGCGTCTGCTCACGGGGCCAAAATCATGAATTTCTTAAAGGAGACCTCCGATGCCGAAACATTTTCTGCTTCCCCTTGGACTCCTTTTTCTGGTCAGCACCACGCTGAGCTCTTTCCGCACTTTGTTGCGCCAACTCCTTTGCGCGCTGGTGCGCTAGTGCTTTCTGCAAAGGAGAGATGATCATGTGCCTCGCAATACTCAGTGTTACTTTCAGAGGACTGCTGTTCACCCTCACCGGTTCCTGCTTCGTCGCGGAGTTTTCCGGCTACTGGCTCCATCGCCTGCTCCACAGCGACCGGTTCCCCTCGCTCAGCCGCGGCCATCTCATCCATCACTTCCTCATCTACGGCCCGAATCAGCCGCTCCGCGCAGAGAAGTACAAGGACGCCACGAAGGATCGATTTTCACTGGGAAATATCGGGCTTGAATGGCTCGTTCCGTCGGCCCTGATCCTGGCTTCAGCTTGGAGTGTGCTGTATTGGCTGCACGTATCGCGCGCTTACCAGGCCATTGCTCTTTCCACTCTCCTGATCTGGCCTGTTTTCATGTTCAGTTACCTGCACGACCGCATGCACCTGCGGAATTTCTGGATGACGCGAGTTCCGCTCCTCAAAGCCTGGTTCGTGCAGGCGCGCCGCCTCCACGTCATTCATCATCGCTCGCTCAATGATCAGGGCCGCATGGACCGCAACTTCGGCATCGGCTTCTTCTTTTTCGACCGCCTCTTTCGCACTATTTCAAAGTGCCATTACCCCTTCAACTGCAAGGGATACCGCGCCGCCCTCGAACGCCACGGTCTCGAGCAAGAGGAACTCTTGTCGCTGCGAAGCTGCAGCCAGGCCCTATTCCATAAGCACGATTCACAGGTGAAAGCGTAGGCACTTATGTCATACCCGTACAATCGCGTTCAATTTTCGATCTTTTCGCAACGCCGGATGGCGGGCTTTTTGCCCCCTGCAAACAGCCTCTTCGCGCTGCGCCTCGGTCTTCAGTTTTTCCTCGGCGGCGGAGAGCTGGAATTGATTCGATATTGTGCGTGGAAATTCTTCTGCTTCCCGCTTCTTACTCGTCGCAAAGAACGGTCTTCGCTTCGATCCTGGCTCCAGCGGGTCTACAAGTGTGCGTTCACGCGCGAGTCCCTCTGGATAGCAGGGATGGTTCTCCTAGTGGCCCTGGCCATGAGCGGATGTTCCGTCCGAAAATATGCCATCAACAAACTTGGCGACTCGCTCGCTAACAGCGGTACGACCTTCGCATCGGACAACGACCCTGAATTTGTTGGGCAAGCCATTCCTTTCAGCTTGAAGCTCATTGAAGGCCTGCTGGCCGAAAGCCCAAAACACCGCGGATTGCTGTTCGCCGCGGCCAGTGGCTTTACCCAATACTCCTACGTCTACGTCCAGCATCCTGCCGAGGAATTGGAGAGCATCGACGTGGGAAAGTCCGTCGCCATGGACGCGCGCGCGCGCAATCTCTACCTGCGTGCGCGCGATTATGGCCTGCGCGGCTTGGAAACGCGCCACCGCGGATTCACCGATGGCTTGCGCGAAAATCCAAAGACGGCGGTAAGCACCGCGAAACCGGTTGACGTTCCGCTCCTCTACTGGACGGCAGTCGCCTGGGGCGCCGCGATCTCGCTTTCAAAAGACCATCCACAAATCGTTGCCGAGCAGCCGCAAGTTGAGGCATTAATCGACCGTGCCCAGGAACTCAACCCTGACTACGACCACGGCGTCATTGACCAATTTCTAATCAGCTATGAATCTGCCCGCCAGGGAGTGAGCGGAGATTTCGCCGCGCGCTGCAAAGAGCACTTCGATCGCGCGGTGCGCCTCTCGGACGGTCAACTCGCTTCGCCGTTTGTCTCCTACGCGGAAACTGTCTCTGTTCCAAAGCAAAACCGCACGGAATTCGAATCGCTGCTCAACCAGGCTCTCGCCGTTAACCCCGATGCCCGCCTGGAGTGGCGACTCAGCAATCTGATTATGCAGCGTCGTGCGCGATGGTTGCTTTCGCGGGAAGACGAGTTGTTCCTGGACGCAGTCGCACAGGGAGAATCGCAATGAAAGTTCTGAACGTGCCTGCGAAGATCGTTTCCGCTTTGCTGCTATCGGCACTCTTTAGTCTCCTATCGGCAGAAAATGCCGAAGCGCAAACGCGTATTCGATTAGCTACGTTGCTGCCGACTGGCTCTTCTCAACATCACCTCCTCGAACAGATGGGCCAAGAATGGCGAACGAAAACGGGCGGAGCCGTAACCCTCACCATTTATGGTGGCGGCACCATGGGCAGCGAAAATGACGTTGTCCGGCGCATGCGCGCGGGCCAACTCCAGGCCGCCACTCTGTCCGTGGGTGGGCTCTCGGAGATTGATCCCGCCGTGGGGGCCATCCAGAAAATTCCTCTGCTCTACCACTCTCTCGACGAAATGGACTACGTGCGTTCCAAAATGCAGGCCGACATGGAGCGCCGCTTAGAGCAAAAGGGGTTCGTGGTGCTCTCCTGGGCGGACGCAGGATGGGTCCACATATTCTCTCGGCAGCCGTTGACGCGGCCGGACGAATTCAGGTTGAAGAAAACCAAAGTATTCGTCACCGCTGACGACTTGAAAGAGGTTCAAATTGTTAACAGTCTTGGATTTCAGGCTGTGCCCCTTGAGTGGACCGATGTTCTGGTCAGCCTGCGGACCGGGCTCGTAGATACCGTTCCGGCGACTCCCTTCCTCGCACTCGCCGGCCAGTACGACCTCGTCGCGAACAATCTGTTGCAGTTGAATTACGTTCCGCTCGTTGGGGCCACCGTCATTACAAAAAAAGCTTGGGACCTGCTCACACCCGATCAGCGCGATGTCATGCTGAAAGCCGCCATCGAAACGGGCAATCAGATCCAGACCGAAAGTCGCTCCGAGAGCAAAGAGGCGATTGAGGCCATGAAAAAGCGCGGGTTGCGCGTCCAGCCTGTGCCGCCCGAACTCGAAAGCGAATGGCGTCAATTCGCCGAAAGTGTTTATCCAAAGATGCGCGGCACAATGATTCCCGCGGATGTCTTCGACAAAGCACTGAGCCTGGTGGCCGAATATCGCTCCGCGCAGAAGGGCAGCCGCCAATGAGCGGCGCAACCGCATCACTCGCCGAATTGCCGGCTGCTTTCTTCCGCGAATCCGGCGGATGGGCCAAGCGATTCGCGCGTGCGGAAAACTTGCTGATCTCCCTTGCACTGGCGGTCATGGTCCTCCTGCCGCTCGCGGAAGCCGCCCTTCGCCGCACCTTTCACGTATCGATCCCTGCTTCCACTTCGATCGTGCAGCATATGGTGCTGGTCGTGGGAATGCTCGGCGGCGCCATCGCCGCGCGTGAACAAAGACTGCTTTCTCTCTCCACTCTTGGAGAATCGAAGTTTCGCGGCCGCTTGAAAATTATTTCGCAAATTTTTACCAGCGGCATCTCCGCCGTGGTTTCGGGCCTTTTGTGTCTCGCTGCGTACCAGTTTGCGCAAACCGAACGCGGAGCAGGAAAGATTCTTGCTTATGGAGTGCCCCTCTGGGTTGTGGAATGGATTCTCCCCCTTGGCTTTGCTGTCATCACCCTCCGCGTCCTGTGGCACACGTCGGCAAATTGGCCATCGCGGCTGGCAGCGGCCATCCTGGCCCTCCTGCTTGCGAGCTCGGTCTGGCAGTGGGCCTCGCCCGGTCATCACTTCGTCGGCATCTCGTTGAGCGTTTTGTTTCTTGCGTCGCTTCTCGGAGTGCCGGCTTTTGTCACTCTGGGCGGCGCCGCCCTGATTCTTTTCTCCGGCGTGGACCAGCCCATCGCCTCCATCCCCATTGATCATTATGCCTTGGTCACCAACCCCACTCTTCCGACGCTTCCGCTCTTTACCCTGGCGGGTTATTTTCTTGCCGAGGGGGGTGCACCAAAGCGTTTAGTGCGCGTGTTCTATTCACTGTTCGGGCAATTTCGTGGCGGACCGGCGATCGTCACCGTGCTCGTATGCTCTTTTTTCACCTCGTTTACCGGCGCTTCCGGTGTAACGATTCTCGCGATGGGTGGCCTGCTCATGCCCGTCCTCGCCGATGCCCGCTACAAAGAGAAAGATGCGCTTGGCTTGATGACCGGCGCCGGTTCCCTGGGACTTCTGCTTCCGCCTTGCCTTCCGCTCATCGTCTACGCCATCGTTGCCAAAGTTCCGATCGAGCGGATGTTCCTCGGCGGAATCGTTCCGGCATTAGTAATGATGACCGCGACATCGATCTGGGGCATCCGTCGAGGTCCAAAGACCGAGGCATCATCCGTCAAATTCGATTGGAAAGAGACGCGGCAAGCGCTATGGAATGCAAAATGGGAACTCCTGATGCCGGTCGTTGCGTGTGTCGCCCTGTTCAGCGGGCTTGCTACTCCGGTTGAAGCCGCTGCAGTAACCGCGTTTTACGCGTTTCTGGTCGAAACGGTTTGCTATCGCGAATTGAACGTTTTCCGTGACGTTCCTCGAGTCATGGCCGAATGCGGCCTTCTTATCGGTGGAGTCCTTCTGATTCTTGGCGTTTCTCTCGGATTCACGAACTATCTCGTCGACGCCGAAGTGCCGGCCCGCGCTGTCGCATGGACAACGAGCACGATTCATTCGCCGTTTCTTTTCCTCTTGCTTCTGAATCTCTTCTTACTCGTCGTCGGCTGTCTGATGGAAATTTATCCCGCCATCGTAATCGAGGTTCCGTTGCTTGTTCCACTCGGTGCGGCTTACGGAATTGACCCCGTGCGCCTGGGGATCATCTTTCTTGCAAATATGGAGCTGGGCTACCTTACGCCGCCGGTCGGATTGAATCTCTTGATGTCTTCTTATCGTTTCCGCAAGCCCGTACCGGAAGTCTTACGCGCCGTCGTTCCCGTCATCGTGGTGCTCTCGGTCGGGGTCCTGCTGATCACCTACATCCCTGCACTGACCAACGCGCTACCGCGCCTGTTTGGACGGTAAGAAATCTCCCTTCTGGATTGTAGTATCTTCAATCAAAACGGGAAGCTTCTACGCAGTTGACCACCCACCTACCCATAGTGGATGCAGCGGTGTGCACGCCTGAAAAAATCTGTCTGTCGTTCCAACGACCGCCTGCCTTCAGTTTTTTCCCCTGCTTTCCGTGCCGTGGTTGCTACTCCTTCTTTTTTCCGTAGCGCCCTCCGAAGAAGTCGCCTTTATTCCACGTCTGCCGCCCTGTCTCT
>Ga0307479_10003214_pt1 | contig 14877 bp, 13 predicted proteins | sample atmos_gasesECM4C_FD_203743 | JGI IMG/M metagenome (GOLD analysis project Ga0307479, IMG submission 203743) | Hardwood forest soil microbial communities from Morgan-Monroe State Forest, Indiana, United States - atmos_gasesECM4C_515 | ecosystem: Environmental > Terrestrial > Soil > Temperate... | reverse complement strand
GGGTAGAGATAGAGGCTGTGACCGGACGGTCCCCAAAACCGGCCGCGGGAAGAGTCGCCAAAAGGAAAGGGGGCTCTCAACAAATGAATCGGATCCCGGTTTCCTCCAAAGGCATCACTGAAGTCGGATACCATGAAGAAGCAGATAGTCGTGGGACCCTCGAGCTGAAGTTCTCGAACGGCGGGGTGTACGAATTTTTCAACGTGCCGACCAAGCTCTATGACGAATTCATGCACGCACCCTCGCGCGAGGACTACTACAAGGCGAAGATTGGTGAGCGCTTCCCCTGCACGCGCGTGCGCTGACTTGATTGCGAAGAACGAAGACTGAACCTCGCTCGCGAGCCTTGCGGCCCGTCGATGTTGTGGTGTACTAAAGGCATAGAATCGAGATTATAATCCCGGCCATGGCCGCCGAACGCGAAGCTACTAAAGCCCCTGGAATGGTGCCCGACGAGCAGAAGCAAGAACCTCGCTCGAAGGGCATCCTCACCGCGCGCAAGAAAAAACCGAAAGAGCTTGCGGTAATCACCGAATGCTGCACCGGCTGCGCGGGGTCGCCGGCCTGTGTGGAATACTGCCCGGTGGAAGACTGCATGTTCTGGGTGCCCGACGAAGATCACTATCCGTTTGGCCGCATCCAGGTGGATCCGATTCTGTGCATCGGCTGCAAGAAGTGCGTCAGCAAGGGACCCGAAGGCTGCTTCCTGGATGGCTGCCCGTGGGATGCCATCGTGATGGTGGACATCGCCGAAGTGGAAAAAGCCGTCGGGGCCATGAGCTACTGAGCTCTGGACATTTATTTTGCTGCCCGAGACAGAATTGATTTTTCGGTGAGCGCGGCTTGCTGTCGCAGGCGGTCGGGAACCTCGGGGACGTTGCGCTCGTAGGCGCGAATCGCCGGGAGATCGTCGGGCTGGCCGACGAGATAGAGCGCGCGCAGGGCCTCCCAAACTTGTTCGGAACCGGGATCGATAGTGGCGATTTCCGCGCCGGCCGGAACGGCAGCTCCAGTCCCGACGTAGAGCGCGCGAATGCGGCCGGCGATTGGCGCGCGAATTTCCGTGGTGCGCTCGCCGCTCTGTAACTTGGCGATCAGGCCGCCCTGGCGCACGGAAGTTCCCGCCTTGTCGACATCGATGACGCGGCCCGCTTCGGGAGCGGCAACGCTCGCAGTTTGCAAGAGCGCAACGATCTGAGGCCGGCCTGCGGCGTCGCCGAAACGCACCAGCGAAAGCGCGGCGTTCCCGCGCACCGTCGGCGAAGAATCCTGCAACATCCTTGCTAAGGCTTCGTGGAAGGCGGCGACCGAAGTGTCCTGACCCATGACCCAGGCGTCGGTGTTGCGCACTTCTTCGACGGAATGCGCGGCGAGGCGCAGCAGTTGCGGATACCATTGCGCTGTTGTGGCGTCGTGCCCGGCCATGCGCTCGCCGAGTTGCACCAGCGCGTGCTGGATATGCCGGGGATGCTTCTCGTCGTTAAGGTATTCGCTGATCTCCGGATTGGAAAGACGGCGGCCGAACCAGGTGCTCCACCAGAAAAGAAACGGCATCAGCACGATGAGCCAGGCGACAAAGAAGAAGAGCAATCTGTTGCGGGTGGACATGCGATGGCGTGCAGCGGCAGCGCGCGACGAAGCATTTTCTGCGATCGCCGGCGAGCCTGCTGTTTCTGATGTTAGTGGGTGGCTGGCCATGTGGGTTGCGTGATTAAGTTTTATTCCGTCTTCGCGGTCAGGCCCTTGGGTGTTTCCTTGTCTTTACCGGCGGAGCGATGGTCGCGCAGCTCCAGTAGAACATTGAGGAAAAAGACGCCGGCGATGGTGAGCAGGATCAGGCTCATGAACAGGCCGTCGACGCTGAGGAGAGAGCCGACGATGATGATCCAAGCGACTCCGGCGAGCGAGAGAAGGCCGAGCAGCAAGGAAAGCAAGAGCATGATTAGAAGCAAGCTAGCTCCTTACCTGATTCGATGACCGCGTAACTTCGCCAGAGATGCGCATCTGGCAACGCCTAGATCTTGTGACAAGCGTAAAAGCTGCGGCCCGCCTGCGGCAGGCAGGCAAGACCGCCGCACTCCAAATCAGGTGCCGGGCTTGAAGGTTACGTCCACCGTTTTGCTGTCTTTCGCGGCTAGGGTCACCTTTTGATCTTGCTCGCCTAGCTTTTCGTGCACGAAGGCGATGGTGTAGTCGCCGGGCGGCAGGCCCTTGATTTCAAATTTGCCGTCCGGACCGCTCACCGCGTAAAACGGGCTCTTGACCACGTTGACAACCATGCGCATCCAAGGATGCTGGTTGCACTTCACCGGAAGCAAAATTTCTTCGCGCGCAAAGGTCTTTTCGAGGGGGGCGGCTTGCGGAGCCTGCGACTCGTTCCACTCGCGATTGTCCTTGGGAGTGGGATGAATGTTGTGAGTGGTGGGATCGCCGTTGACGATCTTAATGGTTTGCCCGACCATCACCCCGAGGACATGCGGTTTGTATTTGCAGCCGCTCTGCGTGAGTGTGACGGCGTCCGTAGGAACAGCGAAGGTGCGGCTGCCCAGGCCCTCTTTCACATAGATGAAGACGTTCTCGAGGTGGCCGCCGCTGACGACCACATTTTCGGCGGTGTTCGAGCCGGAGCAGTTGGCATCCTGGCTCATGTCGATTTTGGCGGCCTTGGGCGCCGCGCCATCGAATTTTACGGTTCCGCTCACGCTTGCCGCCGTGGCGGGATCAATCGGTGTGGCCGCCGGGGCCGCGGCCGGCCCGGAAGCCGGTTGCTCCTCGGCGGTTTCCTTTTTGCCGCAACCTGCCAGGAGAGTTGCTCCGAGCAAAAACGCCAGGCTCCCGGTTGCCAGCGATTTATTTATTTTCATTTTGTTCCTGCCTCTCTCTTGAAATAGCAAATTGGTTTAGGGCGCGTCACCTATTCGCGAGCGTGCTGCGCGGAGCGACCGTTGCGCTTACCGGATTAGAGCCGCCGCCTGCAGCGGCTCGCGCGCGGCCCATCGACGCGCTCACCCGGCGCTGCTCCTCCGGGGTGAGTTGGAAAATATATTCGACCAATAGTTTGGTGTGGTCCTTGTCGTAGCCATTGAACGATGCGGGGACGGGGCCGGAAAAAGTCCAGCGATTGTTTTCCCGCTTGAACAACCCGGAAGGCATGGAGGTGCCGGGGCTTATAGCTTGGGGGTCGATGATCCAGCGCTCCACCCAATCGGGTTTGAGGCGCCCCTTGGCTTGCAGGAAGTTAGGCGCGGTGGCGGTTTTATCGTGGGCGGGATCGCCGGTGGCATGGCATTTCAAACACGGCGCGGCCGGGCTGCTGAAAAGGCTGCGCGCCATATCGGTTTCTTTGGCAGTGAGTGCTGGCGCAGGTTCCGGAATGTACGGGAAGGGCTGGCGTGATAGCGCCTGGAAGAAACGCACCAGCTTGCCCAATTCATTTTCCGAGAAAGAGAACGTGGGCATGCGCACCTGGAGATAGGCGCGGATGCCGTTGCGGTTGGTGTCCGTTTCGCTGAGAGCAGGGTTCTTGAGGAAACGAAGCAGCCAGTCCGGATCCACACGCGAGCCTTCGGTGAGAAGTTTGGGGGGAAGCTGCTCTTGCGCGTCTTGATAGCGAGGCAGCCGCATCAGGACCGTCTTCTGACTGGGGATTATCTGATGACAACCCGTACAGTTATATTTGGCCACGACCCACCAGCCTTCTTGAATGTCGCGGCGATAGTCAAGCGGTTTGTATAGATACGTCACGGGTAGCGCGCTCTCCTGGCTGCCCATAAGGAAGGTAGTGAGGGCCTGGACCTCCTCTTTACCAAGATGGAGATTGGGCATACGGAGCTTTTCTTCTTCCGGCTTGATTTTGCCCTGGTCCCAGATATTAGGCTCGGCGAGTTTGTGCTCAAAGAAACCTTTGTGGTCGTACCAAGGCTCTTTGGCCGGACCTTCCGGTAAGCGCGCCAGATCGTCGGCATCGGTGATGGGTTCATGGCCGCCGCGCTGCGCGGTTTCTGTGAGCAGAGCGAAATCGAGGCGCTCGATGGGCTTGCTGCCTTCTGTGGTCAACTCGGTGCCGATGCGGCCTTCGTCTTCCAGGCCGGAGATTTCATGACAGCCAGCGCACCCAAAGTGGCGAATCCACTTCTTGCCTTCGTCCTTGAGCTTGGGATCGTCCATGAAGGAGGCGTCGGCGTACGAGGAAGGCTCCTGCTTCTTCAAGGTGACAAGATAGCTGGCGATGTCTTCCGCATCTTGTGGAGATAAGCGCAGGCTGGGCATTACCGTCATGTTCTGGACTTCCAGTTCGTGGCCGTCGTTGGGGCACCTGCTGTGGTCCAGATCGAAGACATAGGGCAAGCCTTTTTTCTTGTAGTCCTCCGGGCCGATATCTTTCTTCTCGTAGGGGCAGTAGGGGCGCGTGCGTTCGCGAGCGTTATGCACCCAGCGGACAAGGTAATCGTAATTGTCCTTTTCACCGACGCGCGTGAGATTGGCAGCGAAGGTTCCGCCTTGCACCTGGTCGCCTTCGCCAATGGAATGGCAGGCGAGACAGCCGCGCGATTCGAGGAGTTCTTTTCCGTGGGAAGCGCTGCCGGGCTTGTGCTTTGGCAACGGATCAGTGAGAGCCGACTGCCAAATGTATGCGGAGATGGATTGGATCTGTTCATCGTTGAAACGGAAGTCGGGCATTTTCGTGGTGGCACGGAAGGCGCTAGGCTTCTTGAGCCAAACGGGAATCCAGTTCTTATTGAGCTTGAGACGAATGTCCTTGAGATTAGGACCGACTTTCTTCATGTCCTGCAACAGGCTTTTGTTGGTGCGATCGAGCTGAACGATGCGCAGATCGAGCTTGCTGTTGGTAACTTTGAGTGCGACGGCGCGATCGTTGAGGTGGTTGGCTTCTTCATTGCTTTGGGCGGCGTCAGCCTGCTTCATCAGGTAGTTGGCTTGCTTCAGGTTGTCCTTTTTGTCCTGCTCGATGAGCTTGATTTGCTGTGCGATGGAGAGTAAGTCTTCAGGCTCCTTGTCGTAACCTTCGTAGCGATGGCAGCCGACGCAGCCGCGCTGGCGGAACAAGTCTTTTCCCTTCGATAGGGTCCAGCCCACGTCGTTGGTGACCAACACCATATCCGCGGCGTGGCAAGTTTGGCAGCCGGCTTCCATATCTCCGCGCGGGAACAGCGGCCAGAGCCAATGCTCGTAATTGCCGTGCGCTTTCTCAACGCTGGTAGTAGCGCGTCCATTGCCCTGATGGCATGGTGAACAACCAAATTTGTCGGGGTCGTGGACCTTCAGCAGATCGGGTTCCGGATGGCTGGTGAACGCGCGAGCATACTCGTCGGGCTTCTTGCCCTTGAGGGACATGGCCGCGGCCGTCAGCTTGACAGGCTCGCGAATGCCCATGTGGCAAGATTCGCAGCGGTCGACGATGTTCGCTTCGGGCACATTGATCTGGACGATTGCCGGGTCCCATCGTTTCGTTTTGTCCTGCAAGCCGGCGATCTGCGAAGGGGTGAGATTGACCATGTGTTCGGAAACGTAGGCATCCAGCTTTTCTTTCTGCTCGTTGACAGGCTTAATGAGCTCGCCGAGTTCGGCGCTTAGGCTGGTGCGCTCGTTACGCAGCTCGTTGTAGGTTTCCTCGAGCTGCGGGAAATTAAATTTTTGTTTGCTGCCATCGGGGAATTCGACAGTCGTGACTTCCTGCTTGTACGCGTCGAGATTTCGTTGTTTGCGTTGCTTGGCGGAGCTGCTGGTTTCCGTTTCGATGTCGTAGGTGGAGGCGTTGACATAGGCGCGGCGGTCGGTGAAGACGTTCTGGACCGCAAGGATTTTGGCGCCGACGTCGCGCAACTTCTCGTTGATTTCCTTGTAGCGCGGAGCGGCGGCTTGGTTGGCCTGGTCGAAGGACAACTTCACCGCCTGGTATTCGGAAGCCGCTTCGACATCTTTTTGCGATGCGTTGGACTGCGAGCTTGCAGTCTTCAGGAAGGCCGAGTAGCGCGTTTTCCATTCCTGCTGAAAGGATTTCCAGGGACGCTGGCCGAAATCTTCATCCCACAACGCCCAGAAGAGCGTGGCCATGAGGATGACCACCGCTATGACGTAGTGCGGCGCCAGCGATTTGCTTACTATCGGATCGTCATCGGGAATGGGCTTATCGGGCACCAGTTTCTCCTAGCCGAGGTTTCCTTGCTGCTCTTGCATCGGAGCTAGGCTCCAAAGACGACACGCGTGCCCGTCGAGGGCATGATCAGCTTCTGTGGCATCTCGCGCTGTACGGCCATCATCGTGCGGAAGCCGGTACAGTGCATGGGAATCAGGTAATCCGGGTCGATTTCCTTCAGCGCTGCCACGGTCTTGTCAATGATGTCATCCGGGTATGGAGCCAAGTGCCAGCCGCCAACTACGGCGTGCACCTTCTCAACCCCCGTGGACTTCTGGAGCTGGCGAACCGAGTTGATGATGCCAGCGTGGCCGCAGGATGAGATCACGACCAGGCCTCGATCCTTCACGTTGTAAGCGGTTGCGTGCTCGCCCCAGAAGATGTCCTTTATTAAATCTCCCGGCTTGGCTTCGACCTTTATAGTGCCAGGAGGGAAATGGAACGTGGCATCACAACCGGAGCCGGTTGCGCCGGCCTCGAGTCGAGCGGCCGGAGGAGACGTCTCGAAATCGGTGATGCGCGGGATGTGACCTGAAGTCATCGCATGGCCGGCCACAGTGGTGGGCTCCTCGGCGAGCGCGACCTTTAGTCCTTGCGCTTCGAGCGCATCCTGTTTCAGCTCGCCGTAGTCGAGGTTTTTTCCATCCGGCTGCACGACCCAGCGATGACAGAACGTGTCACGCCCGCCAGCATAGAGGGTGAGCCCCGGTTTGCCGTGCCCCTGGAGGCTCCGCGCCAAGTCGAGCAGGCCGCCGTAGTGGTCGACGTGACCATGGCTAATGATCAGGGCATCAGCCTTAGCAGGGTCGACTTTCAATCCTTGGTAATTGTTTGTGAGGGTGTGAGGAGTGAGCGCGAAGTCCACCAGGATCTGCTTTTCCTCCGCTCCCCGGAAGGACTGAAGGTGAAAGGCCAGCCCATGCTCAGAGAGCAGGGCGACGTCCGAGCCGTAGGGGAAGGGCAAATTATTTCGGGTGACCATGAGGCTGCCAAGTTTTCCGCCTTTGGCGAAGATGTCATAAACGTTGTCGACCAGATTGGTCATGACCAGCCGGTCTACGGTAGGGATTTCCTTGGGCGCGGCCACGAGACTCCGAAAGCGACCTGTGCCTCCCAGCAAGATCGTTCCACTTGTGACTGCTCCCAGCTTCAGGAAGTCACGCCGTTGCATGATTAGCCTCTTTCATCTCCGCCTAGACATTGAACCATGGGGTTATCCAGACATATTTAATGTGGAACATCAGGCGCAGGAGCATCTTGATGGGCAGGCCGATCATGGTCAGGAAGAAGACCATCAGGATGGAATATTGGAGCAGGCTTTTGCGCTGATAATTTTTGGCGTTGTAGCGGCGATACAGAGCGTGGACCACGAAGCCGCCGATGGCGAAAAAGCCGCCGACCACTACGGCGCCGAAGATGGCTTTGCCGAGGTTGGAGGTGATGCCGAAAAGGTCCGGCAAATCGCGATTGACTTCGTAGATGAGGCGGTTGTGGTCCCAGGTTTGTCCGGGCCAGAACCATTGCCAGCCGGGACCGCGAATGAAGGTGCCGATGGTGATCATGGACACCCACAGAACGATGAAGCCGAAAAGGAACGTGCCGATCTCGAATTTACGCTGCTTCCAGGTGTAATAGCCGGCGCCCAGCGGATTGGTGTCTATATAAGGTATGACCATCAAGCCAAAAATGATGAGCGTGGGCATGACCACACCGGCAATCCACGGGTCGAAGTACACCAGCATTTCCTGAAGGCCAAGGAAATACCACGGCGCCTTCGCAGGGTTCATGGTGAGATTGGGATTGGCAGGCTCTTCGAGAGGCGCGTTCAGCGTAATAGACCACACCATGAGAATGATGGTGACGATGATGGCGGCCAGGAATTCGATACGAAGAAGAAAGGGCCAGACGTGGACTTCCTTCTGCCAACCGGGCTTGAAGGGCCAGGCTTTGCGGTGGTGGGTCTTGGCTAAAGCGGCGTTGCCTTCCAGTTGCTCGATGAGCAAGTCGTTGGCGTGCGCCTGCCGCCAGGCGAGAAATATGTAGAAGGCAAGCAGCGGAATGAGCGCGATGATCGGCACATTGTCCGGCGCGGACATGATTTCCCACAATTGCCGCCAGTCCATGGCTATTTCCTTGGCTCCTTAATCTCTGAATCGAGGATCACTTGCGCCGGACCGGAGATGCCGCCGTCTTTGCGGACGCGCCAGAAGTGCACCACCATGAAAATCAAGGCGATGATAGGAATGCCGATGCAGTGCCAAATGTAGGAGCGGAGGAGCGCGTTGGCGTCGACGATGGAGCCGCCGAGCAAACCAAAGCGCACATCATTATAAGGAGTCATGCCCATCTGCGCGCCGAACGGACCTTCGTGGCCAAGCAGCGGAGTGGCGCGAGCCATGTTGGTGCCCACGGTGACGGCCCAGAAGCCGAGCTGATCATCGGGCAGCAAATAGCCGGTGAAAGAAAGCAGCAGCGTCAGGACTAGAAGAATCACACCGACGTTCCAATTGAACTCGCGCGGCTTCTTATACGAGCCGGTGAGAAACACGCGAAACATGTGCAGCTCGACGGCGATGACCATCAGATGAGCGGCCCAGCGGTGCATATTGCGGAGCAGTTTGCCGAAGGGGACGTCGTGCTCGAGGTAGAGGACGTCGCGGAAGGCCTGCACTTTGCTGGGATGGTAGTAAAACATGAGCAGCACGCCGGTGAAGGTCAACACCAGAAACAAATAGAAAGTGATGCCGCCCATGCCCCAGGTGTAGCTGTAGCGAACCGCGTCGCGATTAATCTTTGCCGGATGCAGATGCAGGAAAACGTTGGAGAGCACGCCGAGGGCGCGATTGCGCGGAGTGTCGTCGTGCTTGTGGCGGAAGATGGAAGTGTAGAGCTGCGTCTTGGTGGGATTTTTGAGGACTTCGACCTGTTCTTTGGCTTTGGCGGGAAGATCGGTCCTTAGGGAATTGAGATCGTCTTTCAGGCGCTCAACAAGTCCGATTGACTTCCCGTTCTTGCCGTTTGCATTTTTCTCGTCGGCCATGAGTTATACCTGTAAGAACGAGCCCGGGTCGCTGAAATGGCTGGGTTGCCCCTTGGGCCATTGATAGAGACGCGAAGTGTCGACAACGATCTGACCGTCCGGAGCGAGTTCGACGTGGGCGCGATCCATCGGCCGCGGCGCGGGTCCCTCAAAATTCACGCCTTCACTGTCATAGCCGCTGCCGTGACACGGACACTTGAATTTGTTTTCGCTGGATTTCCAGTCCGGGGTGCAGCCGAGATGCGTGCAGCGCGCGTAGATGACGAACACCCGGTCGGGCGTGCGATCAACCCAGATGCGATATTTCTGCTGCCACTTGGTGTCCACGCCGAGCGCGTAGTCGGAGGGATAGCCAATTTTGAAGACGGTAGGCGGCTCAAACAAAGTGCGGGGAAGAAAGAAGCGCAGGAAGGCGATGAACCAAGCGCCCAGAAAACCAGTGACTGCGCACCACACTAAACGACGCCGGCGGTTGTTGACTTGATCGTCCTTGGGGCCAACGGTTGGCAAACCGGCCGCGGCCGCCGCTTTCGAGGTACCGACCGCAGGCGTGCCCACGTACTTGGTTGCGTCATCGGCACTTGCCGATGTTTTCGACGCATCCGGTTTCGGTTTGTCCGACAGAGTCTCCGGGCCCGCCATGCCATTACCTCCCTGGACGTGGATCTCGAAATTAGAATGCGGCCAAAGCAGCCGCGCGTTTCCTCCCGTGAATGGAACTGAAAATTTGCTGTGCAGATCGAAGTGGAGCAAGCGTGGAGAGAGAATCAGCGAGGCTCAAATCGGAGAAGCGCTGCTGGCGTGCTAGCGCGTGGCCCCCGACGAGTTGGAGAAAATTTGAAGCTGAACATCGCGAGGTCCTTACCATTACAAGGGACCCCCCAGGAAACGAGCCGGATGTTACTCAAAATGGAAAAGGACGTCAATGCGTGTGTTGGTCGATTTTTTTGAGGAGCGAGTTGTGGTTCGCCTGGCTGTAAGGAACGACGACTTGCTCGACGGATCATTTGTGGGAAAAGTGTGTGACCGAAAAGCGGCGGCCCTTCGAGGTTCAGGGTAAACAAGACCGCCGCACTCCACAAAAAGAAGAACGCGCTTGCACTCGCACTGAGCTGTGGTAGACTCGCGCCGATTGGAGCCCCACTGTTGTAACTCCAGGGATTCTAAGCGCTACCATGGTGGGGCGAGCCGAGAATCTTTGCTCGGAGGTCGCGCTGCATGGGCCTCGTTGTTCTCGTTGTCATCTGGCTGATCACCTTCATCAGCACGTACTTCTTTATCGCCAAGACCTGGTGGTTGCCGACCGCTGCCTCCTCCGCCGCCGCGGGCATTGACCATCACTTCGCTACCACGTTCCTGCTGATGGGCATCGTGTTTGTGGCCGCACAGGTCCTGCTGGGATTTTTCGCGTGGAAATATCGCGAGCGGCCCGGCGCACCGCCGGCGCGCTACGTGCACGGCAACAATATGATGGAGATTGTCTGGACCGTGCTGACGGCCATCCTTTTTATCGGACTGAACCTGATGAGCAGCTCGATCTGGGCTTCGGAACGATTTCGCGCGGCGGAGCCCGGCGCGACGCAGGTGGAGGTCACTGGGATGCAGTTCGCCTGGTACTTTCGCTATCCGGGCCCCGACGGCAAATTCGGCGCAACCAAGCCGGAATTGATCGATCCGTCCGCGGGCGGAGAGAGCGCGATCGGACTGGACACCAGCGACCCGGCGTCGAAAGACGACGTGGTATCGGGAACGATGTATGTGCCGGTGAATCGCGAAGTGGAATTAATCTTGCGCGCGCACGACGTGATCCACAGCTTCTTTATTCCCAACATGCGCTTTAAGCAAGACGCGGTGCCGGGCCTGGCCATCCATATGCATTTCACGCCAATCGCGACCGGAGACTTCGAGGTCACTTGCGCGGAGTTGTGCGGACTCGGTCACTACAAAATGCACGGCATGCTAAAAGTCGTCAGCCAGGAGGAGTTCGACAAATGGCTGGCGGCGCGGGAGGCGGAAAAACAATAATGGCTACCCGGGAATTCGCTGCGCACGAAGCGCACGCTCATGCGGCACCTCAAGGGTTCATTCGCAAGTGGGTCTTCAGTCTCGATCACAAAGTCATCGGCCTTCAATATTATTTTTTGGCGCTGACCGCGGTGCTCGTCGGCATGTTTTTGTCGCTGCTGATGCGCATCCACCTGATCTGGCCAAACATTACTTTGCCTCTGCTGGGTGACATCAAACCGGAAACGTATCTAACGCTGGTGACCATGCACGGCACCATCATGGTGTTTTTTGTGCTGACTACCGCGCCGCAAGGAGGTTTCGGTAACTATTTTTTGCCGATTCAAATCGGCGCAGCGGACATGGCTTTCCCGGTACTGAACATGCTGTCGTTTTGGGTGACCGCGCTGGCCTTTGTCGTGATGCTTGGCGCGTTTTTCGTGACCGGCGGAGCGCCGCTGCACGGTTGGACCGGCTATCCGCCGCTGAGCGCGGTGCAATCGGCCGGACCGGGCGAGGGACCGGGCGCGGACTTGTGGATCATCAGCATCGCGCTTTTCTGTATCGGGGCGTTGATGAGCGCGCTGAACTTCATCACCACGACATTGGATATGCGCACCAAGGGCATGTCCATGATGCGCATGCCGCTGACCTGCTGGGCTTGGTTCATCACCGCGATTCTGGGGCTGCTGGCCTTCGGCGTTCTTTTTTCGGCGGGCATCTTACTGCTGTTGGATCGCAACGCGGGCACGAGCTTCTATGTGCCGTTGACAGTGTTCAGCGGACAGGTCGTCGCGCACAAGGGTGGGTCGCCGCTTTTGTGGCAGCACCTATTCTGGTTCTTCGGGCATCCCGAAGTGTACATCGCGATTTTGCCGGCGATGGGATTGTGCTCGCAGTTGGTATCGGTGTTCTCGCGGAAGCCGATCTTCGGTTACAAAGCGATGGTTTACGCTATGTTGTCTATCGGGTTGCTGGGCTTCATGGTTTGGGGCCATCACATGTTCATGAGCGGGATGAGTCCGTATTCGGCTTTCGCGTTTTCGATCATGACCATGGCGATCGGAGTGCCTTCGGCGATTAAGACGTTCAATTGGCTGGGGACTTTGTGGGGCGGACGCATTCGCTTTGCGTCACCGATGTTGTTTGCCATCGGCTTTGTTTCTTTGTTCGTGTCGGGCGGCATCAGCGGGCCGTTCCTGGCGCAACCGACGCTGGACATTCCGCTGCACGACACCGCTTTTGTGACCGGGCATTTCCATCTCATCATGGGCGTTGCTTCCATCTTTGGAATTTTTGCGGCGACCTATTATTGGTTCCCGAAAATGTTTGGACGCATGATGAACGAGAGCCTGGCGCGATGGCATTTCTGGCTGACCTTTGTGGGCACCTATTGCATCTTCATGCCCATGCACTACGCGGGGATGGCGGGCCAGCCGCGCCGGTACTCCCAATTCACCGAGCTGCATTATTTGGAGAAGCTGATTCCGCTGAATACGTTCATCACTTTTTCCGCATTTGTCACCATCGCCGCTCAGCTCATCTTCGTCTTCAATCTGTTCTGGAGCATGAAGGCCGGCAAGAAGGCGAGTGACAATCCCTGGGAGGCCACTACGCTCGAATGGACCACCGCGACGCCGCCTCCGCACGACAATTTCGGCGGTCACCCGCCGATTGTATACAACGGTCCGTATGAGTACGGCGTGCCAGGCGCCCCGCAGGATTTCGTGATGCAGACCGACCCGCGAACCGTAGCGGCACACTAGACCCGTATGGCGAGTTATACCCCCACGGCAACGATCGACGATCCCACCACGAGCGCCGGCGCGAATGGTGGTTCGCCGCCAGCGTGGATCGACGGCGGTGATGATTTTGACTCGCGGCCGTTGGATGCGCGATTGCGCCGCGCGCGTTTGGGACTTCTTGTTGGCGTGGTGGGGATCGTGATGATTTTCGTGTCGTTCACCAGCGCGTACGTGGTCAGGCAAGGGTTGCCGACGTTCGATTCGCGCACGAACAGCATGGTCCACGATTGGATTCCGGTGCGCCTGCCACGATTGTTGCTGGTGAACACGTTGGTGCTGCTCCTGAGCAGCTTTACTATCGAGCTGGCGCGACGCCGGGCGGCTCGCGATGCCGCACTGGCAGACGTCGCCTCCGTCCAGGAAGGCTCCATTGGCGGCGATGAGAAGGTTTCGTGGCTGGCCTTGACCGTGGTGCTCGGTCTTCTCTTTCTGACCGGGCAAGGACTAGCTTGGCGCGAACTCGCCGCTAGTGGCTTCTACATTTCCGCGACGCCCAGCAGTTCCTTTGTTTTTTTGTTGACCGGCATGCATGGCGCACACCTGCTCGGCGGCGTGATCGCACTGCTGATTGCAGGGGCCGCTTCGCTATTGCGCCGGTCCGCGCAGTCGCAAGTGATTTGGCTGGACGTCACCGGATGGTATTGGCATTTCATGGCCATTCTTTGGGTCTATATTTTGGCGCTGCTGGAATTCGTGCGGTGAAGGGTTTCGCTGGCGGACCGGGTAGCAGATGCGCACGGTAGATACGCAGAATCTTGATGGTCACTGGAACGAGGAGACTTGATGCATGGCTGATGCGACCTTAACGCACGACCTCCCGGCAGCGTACGAACCATCGTTGTTCGGCACCTACTCCAAGAAAATTGGCATGTGGCTGTTCCTGCTTTCGGACTCGCTGACGTTCGGTGCGCTGCTTTACGCCTACAGCTACGGGCGGATTTCCACACCGAACTGGCCCACACCGTTTCATTCCGAAAGCATCGTGAACGCCACCATCATGACCGCGTTTTTGCTGACCAGTTCGTTAACCATGGTGCTGGCCGTGCGCGCGTCGGTCCAAGGTGACGCCAAAGCACAACGATTGTGGCTGCTGGCCACCATGGCCTGCGGGCTCGGTTTCGTCATTCTCCACGGCCGGGAGTGGAGCAAGCTGATCGCCGAAGGTCTCACGCTCCCGGTATTTCCTCACGCGCCGGGCAGCGAAACGACCGGTGAGTTTGCGAACGTGGCCAAAACGGTGCCGCAATTCCCTGCGACGTTCTTCGGCCTCACAGGCATGCACATGCTGCACGTCACGCTGGGGGTGGTTTATCTCGGCGTCGTAGCGCTGCGGCGCAAGTTCATTCCCATCTTGTTGGCCCTGTGGCTCGCTGCTTGGCTGCTAACCCCCGCGTATAGCCCTTTCCACTACGGGGCGCACGTTTTACTTTTGGCCGCGATTGTTTGTTCGATTGTCTTGTGGCTGAAGCCCAAGGTTTACGATTCCTCGGACGTCGAAGTGGCCGGCTTGTACTGGCACTTCGTAGACCTGGTGTGGATGTTCATTTTTCCGTTGGTGTATTTGATGTCCGCCAAGATCCTCTAGGAGCTGAATACATGGAAGCGTTCCAGGTGGCTATCGCCGAGCGCGTCGCGGAACAACACCGGCATCACGGCAAGACTCAATTTTTCATGGTGTGGGCCGCGTTGCTGGTTATGACCGCCATCGAAGTGTACTTGACCTATCAAAACATGCAGCCGGTGCGCATGCTGACGATTTTGATGGGCTTGTCGCTGATCAAGGCCGCGCTCATCATCGGCTACTTCATGCACATGAAGTATGAAGTTTCGCGGATGAAGTGGTTGACCATGTGCTCGCTGGTGGCTTGCCT
>Ga0307479_10003212_pt1 | contig 14881 bp, 11 predicted proteins | sample atmos_gasesECM4C_FD_203743 | JGI IMG/M metagenome (GOLD analysis project Ga0307479, IMG submission 203743) | Hardwood forest soil microbial communities from Morgan-Monroe State Forest, Indiana, United States - atmos_gasesECM4C_515 | ecosystem: Environmental > Terrestrial > Soil > Temperate... | reverse complement strand
GGACAACGAGACCGTCATTATTAATGGTGAAGGTGCCATGACTGGTGAGGCCTTTGGCGTGAAAATCGTCATAGGGAAGCGCGATGTCGCGGCCGGCATAGATACCTGTGCCGTGGAACTGGCCGTCGGCGAATGTTCCTTCGCCGTGAACATCAGCGCGGCCAGTAGGGACGAGTGGGTTCCGCAAAATTTCGCGAAGATCAAGGAGCTCAAGCCAGCCGCGGCAGCGCATGTTCCATCGCGGACCGGTAAAGTTGATGAGCTCGGCTTGCGCATCCAGGTGAGAACGGCCGGCCCTTACGTCGCCTTGTTGCAAAGTGAAGCCATCTCGAGAAATTGTGAACTTCGCAGAAATACCGATGGGAATTGGAAGAAAACGCTGCGCTGTGAATGTTACGTTTTGCCAGTCAAGATTGCCGTCGTACACCGAGTGATCAAGTGGGCCGCTGGCGTCCAATGCGAGATGTAAGTTGTTTCCTTCAACGGCCAAAGGAGTCTGGACATTGTTATAGAGAACCCAGCCGTTCTCGAGTTTGAGGTGTTGGATGTGCAGGTCGAGAATTGTTTGCGCCAACGGTTTAACGGAACGAGGGCGCGGCGGCGTGGGAATATTGCTGACGCCATTTTTCCCTATCCTTATATGAATGTGCGGCTGGTGAACGACCAAGCTATTCAATGAAACTTTGCGTCCCCACCAGGAATCGATACGCACACCAGCGTCCACTTCTTCGGCTGTAAATAGTGGTTCAGTGCCTGCGGGTTCCGAGCCGTGAACTTCGAGGCCCTTAAACGTGGCGCGCAAAGACAGCCAATTGATAGAGACGGTTCGCAATTCCACGCGACCGCCGGTAAGCGCTTGCAGGCGACGTATGATTACGCGGCGAATCAACGGGTTGCCGGCGCCGCTTCCAAAAAAGAAAATTACCGCGGTCAGAGCGAGGAAAAGAGTTACAGCCGAGACCCACGCCACATGGCGTAGCCAGCGAAATCTCCGAGTGCGAGTGGGCTGGTTCATTCCTTTTCTTCGCCCAATAAGCGCTCGACGTGAATGCGTGAGCGGCTCTCCTTGAGCCAGCGGTCCGCTTGCGCGTCGATGCTTTGTTGAATCAACGCTTCCTGAATGACGTCGCGAGAGGCTTCCAGCGAAGGCGGTTCTTGGCCGCGGGCCTTGGCGCGCGGCAACACCGCGGAGTTATAAAAATCTTCGATGGCTTTGGCGTCCACCTGTACCGAGGGGCGGAATCTGGAATCCAGATAATTGGTAAGATGCATTTGCGTGGCGATTTTGTCCCGCACTTGCGCCTCGCTCAAGCCACTTTGCTTACGGCGCTCTTCGTATTCCTGGAGCGAGGGGAAAGATTTCTTCAGCGCGGCGACGCCTTGGTTAATTTCTGCGTCCGTGGGACGGGGAAAACGAGAGGCGTCGGCTTCGTTCTGGACTACCCACTGATCGATGAGGCGCTCGAGCAATTGGGATTCGTTTTCGGATTTTCCATCCACGAGCATCTGGTAGCGGCCCAACGTTCGCACATCGCTTAGAAGAATGATGTCGTTTTCCACGCGCGCGGCGATACGGTCGATCAGTTCCTGGGCGACAGAAGCGCGCACAAAAGTGAGGCTTGAAAAAAATAAAGCGAGGATGCTCGTGAGTGACGCCGTCCGCCGCGAAAATATCCCGACGGGCATTAGAAACTGGGCCCCAGGTTGAAGAAGATTTGGAAGCCAGGGAGGCGGCCGCCTTTGTGACAAGTCGGAACAGCTCCGGTGAGGGTGGTACAGGGGATCACGAAGGTTGGCCGATTAATCTGATAGCCCAGGTCGATGCGAATTGGCCCTACAGGCGTAGCATAACGGAACCCAAAGCCCACGGTGTGAGCAAAATAATTCAGTTCGTTGCTGCAGTTTGTCACACAGAAGGCATTGGCGGGGTTGGTGGTGTTAAAAGTGGGCGCGGGCGTTGAGGCTCGCAAGCTGATGCGGGTTAATCTGCTGTAAACATTTCCGCCGTCGTAAAAAAGAGCGCCGCCCAGGGACGTTCCGAAGTATGGCAAGCGCATCGGGAAACGAAATTCTTGATTCAGGACCAGGAGGGCCTGGCCGCCCACGGGAAAGCCGGTAACCGAATCACGCGGTCCGGCCTGGTTCAGCGCAAAGCCACGCAGCGAGGTTCCACCGCCCGCAAAAAAGCGTTCGGGCAGCGGAATAACCGTTGGCAAGGGCGGCGTGGTTGGTAAAGGGAATGTCAACGAAACCGTGTCGCGATAAGGAATCAGCCCGCCGATGCGAATAGAGCGAGCAAAGCTGAAGCGCCGCTTGATGGGATGGTAAGTAGAATTTTGATAATAGAATCGTAAAAAACTGGCGCTCGATCCAATGTTACTGTCCGCCACGCCAAAATCTGCGCTATTATAACTGCCGCGCGTGGCATCCGCGGGATTATCGCGACGGTCATGAACCCAGGTCACACCAAATTGTGAAACGAGAGTGGGTTGTTCAAATAGCGGAATGGCTACGGGATTAATGGTATTGGCGATGTTGGAGACCAGCACTTTACGAAACACATAACGAAACAGCAAGGTGGTGCGTGGCGTAATCTGATCACTCAGTTGCAATGACCCTTCGTAGCGCGTTTCGGTAAAGGTGTTTATGTCCTGGGTCTTTTCGGTATACGCCGTGGCTTGCACACTTAAATTCTTGTGCCCGAAGGTATTTGGATCGGAATAGGCCAGCAGCGCGCGATCCTCAATGGTGCTGCCGCGCAATTTGAGGGACAAGGAGTCGGCGCGGCCGGTCAGATTTAATTTTGATATTTCAAAAATACCTCGTGGCGCGGCTTGCACCTGGCCCGCGACGGGATTCGAAGTGCTGGCCAGACGCTGTACTTCGAAGCCGCCGCCGTAGGCCAGGGTGTATCGTTTGGCCTCTTCGACGAGGATGACCAGATCTTTGTCGCGGTCGGTGCCGGTGGGATTTTGCGGTTCAATGGTTACGCGATTGAAGACTCCCAGGTTGTACAGACGGCGTTGTGTTTCGACGACTTGGCCTTCACGCAGCGGCGCATTCTCTTTCACTTGCACTTCGCGGTGAAGCACGTTCAGGCGGGTGTGCTCATAACCGGAGTAGAGAATTCTGCGTACCTTGGTCTGCGCGCCCTCTTCGATGTGATACGTCAGGTTGACTGGCGGAGCCTGCGGGATGGTGGTTTGGGAATGGTCTTTACTCTTATTGTCGGAAGCTTTTTCTTGTTCAGCAGGTGTTGAGCTGGCGTCTTTGCTTCCCAGCTCCCCGGCTTTTTCGGCATTGGCCTCCGGAGCCACGCGCCCGGCCTTGGATGTGAAACTCGCATCCGGAAAACCTTGGTTAAAATATAGCGCTAGGATTACGTCGCGATCGGTGGCCACGTTAAAATCCGAGTAGGGCTGTCCTGGTGTGGAGGCCACATCTCCGAGGAGTTCCTGTTCTTTAAACGCATGCACGCCCTCGAGTTTGAGGGACGCCACCCGCGTTTGTTTTCCTTCTTGAATATTGAATTGAATCGCGAGGTCGCCAGTCTTATCTTTATAGTTGTCCAGCGTCACGGCATCGACTTTGGCTTCCAGAAAACCGTTGGCCTGATACAGAGCGCGCATAGACTGGGCGTCCGATTCCACCAGGCGCCTGCTAAAGCGTCCCGGAGATAGGAATGCCGCTTTATAGATCTGCAACCGCGCACGCAATAATTCATCGCTGAAATAGTGATTGCCAGTGATGTCTATGGTCACCAGCTTGTGTTTGTCTCCTCTTACCACGTGATAGGTAATCACCTCTTCGGTGCCCTTCCAGCCGTTCGGATTCGGCGCTGCCGTCTGTGTCTCGGTGGTGTAATCGACGGTGGAATCGAAATATCCCTGGCGCTCCAAACGTTCGCGCATGTTGCGCTTGCCTTCCTCAAGAAGGTCGGCGTCCACCGCGCCTTCCTGATATACGGGCACCAATCGTTTCAAGTCGCCCTTGGAAAATTTCGCGCCGACTACCTGCAGTTTAACGCCGGGGCCCTGGGAGACTTCCAGATCGAGTGGGAGAGTATTCGTTGTCGCGTCGTATTGGCCCCTGCGAATCACGGCGCGGGCAATCAGATTTCCCTTTTTCACCAGGTATTTCCGGATTCGATCGCTCCCGCTCTGTAACCGCGCGGAGGTAATCGGCCGTCGTGGTTTCATTTTGAGGCGCTTGAGAATTTCCGCATCCGGATACTGGGTATCGTTTTTCAACTGAATTTTTCCCACTCGCGCGCGAGGGCCCGGTTTCACGTGAAAGATCACATCCATCTGAAGCTTTTGAGGGTGAGGGATTGTTTCCGTCTTAATCTCCGCTGTATATAACCCTTCTTGTAGCAGGGTGTCGCGCAAACGCTCAGCAGCTTCGTCTACTAATTCCGGCCGGTAAATTTGGCCGAGATTGAGTTGTGTTGCGGCCACCGCTGAAGCCTCGCTCGGCGGACTGACCAGGCCGTCGATCAACACCTGGTTAAAAAAAAGATTTTCGCGGGCTACGAAATCCAGCCGGACTCCCCCAGGAACCGGGGTGATGACAGCTCGTAGATCGGAATAATCGCCGGTCTTGTAAAGCAGGCGCAAACTCTCAGCTACTGTTGTGCGGTCCAGCGGTTTGCCGATCTCAACATTTATGCCTTTGACGGGTTCGCTCAACACACGCCCGTCTTCCGACACCACCTGGGTGTCGAGCACGATGGGCTGTTCGGCGGGTTCCGTGGTGGAGGTAACGCTCTGTGGAGTTTGCGCGCGCATTGTCGCAACTCCGCTGAGGACTGCGAGGGCGACGATACTTCGCAGCCCATTGACCCACCCTAATTTCATCTTCTATTTGTCTCAGACGAAGCGTAGCACAGGGGCGTTGTCCAGTCGGTCGCGTTTGGCGTTATCATCGCGGTAGCGGGCCTCCGATGGTGAAACCCGCTGGGGCCGCTGATTCGTGGACGATTTTCTTCGAGAAAAATACTCGCGACAAATACTTTTTGAGGGGATTGGCCTAAACGGGCAAGAGCGCCTACTGGGCTCCAGCGCGGTGGTGGGCGGATGCGGAGCCATTGGGGCGGCTACCGCAAATCTCCTGGTGCGCGCCGGCGTTGGACGTATTCGCTTAGTTGATCGCGATTTCGTGGAGCCCTCCAATCTACAGCGCCAGACCTTGTTTGATGAGTCTGACGCTCGCGAGGCCCTGCCGAAAGCCGTTGCCGCGGAGCGCAAATTGCGCGCGATCAATTCCAGCGTGTCCGTCGAAGGCCTCGTTGCAGACATTAACCCTGGCAACGTCGAGGAGTTGCTGAATAATTTTGAGCTGATTCTCGACGGCACCGACAACTTCGAAACACGTTTCTTGATTAACGATTTTGCCGTTAAGTCCGGCAAGCCGTGGATCTACGCAGCGGCGGTGGCGGGTTATGGCCTCACCATGACAATTCTGCCTGGCAAGACGGCGTGTCTCGCTTGCCTTCTCGAGGGTGCCGATGCGGTCACCGGGATGGAAGACACTTGCGATACCGTTGGTGTCGTGGGTCCAATCGTAAATCTGATCGCATCCCTGCAGGTTGCAGAAGCCATGAAACTCCTTGGCGGCAATTACGAAGCACTTCACGGGCGGCTCATTTCCTCAGATGTGTGGAGCGGGCGTTTTCAATCTGTGCAGGTTGAGCGCAACCTCGATTGCCGTTGTTGTGGCAAGCACGATTTCACCTACCTTGAGGGCCAGGCGCAACCACACATCACCATGTGTGGCCGCGATTCCGTACAGATACACGAACACAATCGCACACTTGATCTCGGTGCGTTGCAAGTACGGCTCTCACACACCGTCGATGGTGTACGCCAGAATGATTTTCTGTTGAGGTTTCGTGTTGCGCCCTACGAGATGACCGTTTTTTCCGATGGCCGCGCCATCGTGAAGGGCACGACTGATCCAGCCGTGGCGCGTTCTCTCTACGCCCGTTACATTGGCGCGTAGGCTTATTAACGAGTCATATCCTGCCTTTAAACAGGCTCGCCGCACTCAAATGCATCGACGGCTTGCGCGTTCCTGTCACTCCGCCTGCCGCGAAGTGATAATATTCTTCGAGGAAATTTTTCTACTTATGCGTCCTGTCGCAACACGCGTTTCTCAATTAACCGGTGAAGGCGCCTTGGCCGTTTTTTCACGGGCCAAAGAACTTGAGCACGAAGGCCGCTCCATCATTCATCTCGAACTTGGCGAACCGGATTTTCATCCGGCGGCTCCGGTGGTTGATGCGCTGCGCGACGCGGTCGCCTCTGGCCGTGACCGCTATGTTTCCACGCGCGGCATTCCGGCTTTGCGGGCCGCTATTGCTAATTATTTAAGGCGCACGCGCCGACTGGAAGTGGGCAGCGACGAAGTTTTGGTCGCTCCCGGCTGCAAAATGGCATTATCGCTGGCGATGATGGCGCTGATTGAGGCCGGGGACGAGGTTCTGTACCCCGACCCGGGCTTTCCCATTTATCCCTCGTTCACACGCGGGCTGAGGGCCACGGCGATTCCATTTGGGCTCGAAGAAAAAAATAGTTTTCAGCCCGACATTCAGGAAATCGCGGCAAAAATCACCCCGCGCACCAGCGTGTTGATTTTTAATTCTCCCAACAATCCGACGGGTACGGTATTCAGCCGGGAGACGCTTGAACAACTCGCCGATCTCGCGCGAAAACATGACTTGTGGGTCCTGGCTGACGAAATTTATGCTCGCATCGTTTTCAACGGTGAATTTCTTTCCATTCGCTCGCTGCCGGGTATGGCAGAGCGAACCGTCATTATTGACGGCTTCTCAAAGAGTTTTGCGATGACCGGATGGCGTGTGGGATACGCGGTGGCGCCGAAACACGTGGTGGACGCCATGGATTTGCTGGTGCTCAATACGTTCACCTGCGTCGCGGAGTTTACGCAAGTCGCGGCTATCGAGGCCCTGCGTGATTCGTCCAACGCGGTGGACGCCATGGTTGCCGAATATCGTAAGCGTCGCGATCTATTCGTAGCCAGGCTGAACCGCATCCCCGGATTTCGATGTCAGATTCCCGAGGGATCTTTTTATGCCTGGGTCAATGTGGAAGACACCGGCCTCACGGCGGAAGAGGTTGCCACATTATTGCTCGAGGAAGCGGGCGTCGCCGGGATTGCGGGAGGGGCGTTTGGCGCCGCCGGTAAAAACTATCTGCGCTTTTCGCTGGTTAGCGCCCGCCATTCTCTAGAAGAAGCTCTGGACCGTATTGCACGCGTTTCGGTCCGTTGGCGCACGGCCGTTGCGCGGTAGCATGATCCGTGTATGTCTATAGCGGACTCCCGCCGCCCACGGTCAACAATGTTCCCTCTTCGCGCAACGATCACTAGGAACACTCACAAATGAAACATTTGATTCACGTTGTGATTTTATCTTGCCTGACTCTTGCGGTGGCTTTCACCGCAGGCGCTCAAGCGAAACCTGTTGCTGCGCCCGCGGAGATCGCAAAAGTTTTCGATCGATTGCTACCGCAAATCGACAAAATCCCTATCTACGATAATCATTCGCACGCTACTTTTCCCGACGATTCCGATATGGACGCGCAAGCCGCTCCTCCAGGTGAAAGCTCCGTCTTACGCTTGCGCGAAGATAATCCGGAATTTGTGGCCGCCGCCAAATCGCTCTTCGGCTATCCCTATGACGATTTCTCCGCGGAGCATGCCAAATGGCTTATCGACAAAAAGAAAGCCGCGCAAGCCGGCGGCAACACGACGTATTGGGACAGCATCCTCGATAAACTCAATATCGAAATTTGTCTCGCCAATCGTGTCGCGCTGGCTCCTTATCTCAATCCGCAGCGATTTCACTGGGTTTTCTTCGTGGATTCGTTTCTCTATCCTTTCAACAATCGCGACCAGTCCGCAAAAAATGGCGACCTGGCTGTGTACATTCCGTTGCAGGAGAGAGTTTTGCAGCGCTACGAAAAGCAGGAGGGCCTCAGCGCCCTCCCCGGTGATCTTGCTGGTTACGAATCTTTCGTCCGCCAGACATTGACGGACAAGCAGAAGAAGGGTGGCGCGGCCATGAAGTTCGAGGCTGCATATTTCCGCTCGTTATACTTTTCCGACCCGCCGCGCGAGAAGGCCGAGGCTATCTTCAACAAGTATCATTCCGGAGGCGTCCCCAGCGAAGAGGAATACCGCACCTTCCAGGATTACATCTTTCGAGTGTTGATCGATCAGGCCGGCAACCTCCACCTGCCGGTACATTTTCACAGCGCGGTGGGCATCGGGGACTATTTCAGCCTGCGCAACGGCAATCCGCTCAATCTCGAAAACGTACTGCGGGATCCGCGGTACAAAAATGTAACATTTGTGTTAATTCACGGCGGCTATCCGTACACTCTGGAAATGATTTGGCTGACGGCGGCGAAGAATGTGTACACCGATTCTTCGCTGATGGGTTATTACGTATATCCCTCCGAACTCAAAAACATTTTGAAACAATGGATTTCTCTTTATCCCGAAAAAATCATGTTCGGGTCCGACGCATTCCCCTTCAACGACGCGGTCGGCGCGGAAGAGACGTTCTGGCTTGCGGTACACTCCGCGCGCACAGCGGTAGCAGAAGCCCTCGCCGAACTGGTTGCGGAGAATGCCATCAGCGAACTGAAAGCGCTGGAGCTCGCGCATATGTATCTGCACGACAATGCCGCCAAAATTTACGGAGACAAAAAATGAGCAATCCGGAGCTGAAATATCTTGCCTGGAAGGATGTGGAGCGCGAGCGCCTCAATCCGCATATCGACCGCGAAATGGTGGTCGGCGATAAAATCATGCTGGCCCGAGTGCTGATGAAGAAAGGCGCGCACGTTCCGCTGCATCAGCATCACAACGAGCAAGTAACCTATATCCTGGAGGGTGCGCTGAAATTCAACGTGGGCGGCAAGGAAATCGTGGTGCGCGCCGGCGAAGTGCTGTGCATTCCGCCAAATATGCCTCACGAAGCGTGGGCCGAGGAAGATACCGTCGATCTGGATGTTTTCAATCCGCCGCGCGAGGATTGGCTGAACAAAACGGATGACTACTTGAGGCACGGCCGTTAGTAGCCGGCCCCCTGGTATCGTTTCTGCTCCCGGGGAAGACTTATCAGGCGCGTGGCACCACAAAGGTTAGTTAAAGCCGTAGACAAACAGGCTCAGTCTTGTTTACCGTAGTGAGTGGATTGATTCCAGGCGTGGGGTCAGCCCTCGAGGGGAGCATCATGAACAGGCTACTGCTGTCGTTGTTACTAGGCTGCGCCGGCGTTTGCGCTGCTCAGGCGCAGGACAATATTCCTGCGACATATACTGCGGGTTCGAACGCAGCGGCCAATTTTAGCGCAACGAGCGCGGCGCGGGTCCCGCTGGTGCAGCCCTTGGCGCAAGGTGGCCCGCTGTTCACGGCCAATGCGCTGGATTTAGGCGCTTCGAACGCTGCTGGGCCGGCCACTGTAACTACCGCCCTGGCTCTTCCCATGGCCGCGCCAGCCGAGCCTTCGTCTGAACCCTCGCCTGCACCCCGTCCGCGGTTTATATACAGCGATCGCGATGATTTTCGCTGGCAACTTGGTCTGGGAGTTTCTTTCGAGCGCTTCAGATCTTCCATTTACAGCGCCAGCGCGGTGGGAACCACGACGAGTCTCGCGTATTTTCTAAGCGATTTTCTCGGAATAGAGGGGAATGTGAATACTTTCTTCGCCCCTACTATCTGGGAAAACGAACATATCAAGCTTGTTAATTACGGCGCGGGTCCGAAATTTGCGTGGCGACGGCCTCGTTGGGAGCCGTGGTTTCACGGACTATTCGGCGGTACGCACGCGTTGCCGCAAACCGGCAATCACAACAGTCAAAACGGATTCGCGGTGCAGTTGGGAGGAGGCGCGGATTATCGCCTGCTGCCACGTCTTTCAGCCAGAGCTGAAGTGGACTATGTGGGCACCAAGCTTTTCGGAGAGTGGCAGAACAACGGGCAGGCCACGCTGAGCCTGGTTTTTCACTTCTAACTATCAAAACCATCCCGTCGATCTTTTTCGGCGATTTCTGCTTTGAGGTCGCTTAGGGATGCATAACGGCCGGCACGGGCCGTCCCAAGGATTTGGCGTATTCCGCGGCGAATAACGGACTGGAAGAAAATTCCTCGCTCAACTCCCGCAACAGTTTTTGAGCCAGCCCATCTTGCTTCTCGCGCCGCGCTGCAAGTGCCAGCATTATTTTAGCGAAGGGCCGCAAATACAATCCGGAGTCCGCGGATTTTCCCAATTGCTGCATACCCAACTTTTTATCCCCATGTACGCCGCCAAACGCCAGAAAAAAACGCATGCCGCCGGAAAGGCTTCCGATAATGTAATTGGCGGAGCCCAGCGCGATATAGGCGTCGTTTGCGCCGGGCCTCACCGCCAGCAATTGCTTCGCGTATTGGTTGGCCAATTTGAGCAGCTTGAGTGCTTCGAGGCGTTCTTTCCGCAGGATCATGTCGGCGTCAGACTCCATGCCCGCGGCCAGCGTGAGCGCAAAAAGCGCCTCGGTGTCCCTGGTATTTAGTTTCAGGCGTTTATTTGCCAAGGCTCGTGTTCTTGCCAACGCGCCCTGAAATTGGGCCATGTGACCTGGGTCGGGTTTGCCGTCTATGCCATTCAAGAATTTTTCTTCATTCAGGAAAAAATCGCTGGTCAGTACGCCGTGGCGGTAAAACTCCTCGAAAAGGTAGCTGGCGGCGACGGCTACCTCGCCAAAAGGTTCCTGAGGATGTTCCGATTCCCAGGTTGTAAATTTTTCGCGTGCTTCGGGAAATTGTTGGGCGTAGAGAAGCTGAAATCCAGAAGTCAACTCCGGAATCGGTGTGAATGCCGGCGCAAGCGCATCTGCGGCAGCGTTGGTTTCAGCATTGCGATGGACGCTAGAAACTGTGTCAGGACCAGAATCCTGCCTGACTTGGTGCGCCGCGGCGCTCCCGGGTAGAGACACCAAAAACATCAGCGGGATTAAGAAATAAAAGCGGAGGTGATGTATCGCGCGGCTCATCTTCGAGTCTTTAGTATCTATCTAGAACAGGCCCGGGAGGAATCTTGGTTTGTCCGCCATGGCCGACCGGTAACCAGGATCGGCAAGCAGCACGCGCTCTTCGGTCGAAAGTCTTTGCGCCAGCACTACAACGTGCGCAATCGAGCCTGCCAACGCGGTGATCCACGCTGTGTGTATTAAAGGCAGCGCCAGCATCTCGGCAAACACCGCTGCATAATTTGGATGCCGAACGAAGCGGAAAGGTCCAGATACAATTACGCCCAGTCGCGTGGAATCCATGACTTGCACATTCCAATGTTCGCCGAGCGTGCGAATCACCCACCAGCGCACGGCGTTGGCAGTTAGAAAAATAATGAACATCACCGCGGCCAGCAAGGGAATAAATGGGCGATGCAGGAAAACCACTTCGACGGCTGCGCCGATAAGCACCGCCGTGTGCAGCGCGACCATCCAGCCAAAACGCGGCTCCGCAACTTTGCTGGCTCCATGCTCGATCATGGTCGCTTGATGGCGTCGCGAGATTCGCAGTTCGACGACTCGCAAGGCCGCCACGGCGGCCAGCAGTGCCAGAAACGCGATAACCGTTAAGTCCATTGCAGCAACAAAAATTCCGCGCTGAAGCCCGGGCCAAAGGCCGCCAGCAAAGCGTATTCGCCGGTCTTCAGCGGGCGCTTTTCAAGCCATTCCTGAAGGATAAATAAAATGGTCGCGCTCGAAAGGTTGCCGACATTGGCAAGAATGTCCCACGACGGCTGCGTGTCGCATTGTTTCAGACCGAGCTGCGTTTCGACGTTACCCAACAAGCGAGCGCCGCCAGGATGCAGAATCCATCCTTTGATATCCTCGCGCTTTTTTCCGCAGCGCTCCAGAAAGCCGTCGACCAGCTCATTGATTTTCGCGCCAATCATTTCCGGCACATCCTTGGCCAACAGGATGTGAAATCCGGAATCCCGCAGGTCAAACCCCATGGCGCCGAGCGAGTCCGGAAACGTATACGTTTCCGAAAATAAAATCTTGGGTCCATGAACTGGTTTTCCGCGCACCACCACCGCCGCCGCACCGTCGCCGAATAAAATGGAGGAAATAAGGTTCGCCTGGGAGATATCCTTGCGCTGAAACGTCAGTGAAGGCAACTCCACGGCAATGATCAGGACATTGCCGCCGGGTTCCGCTTTTAAATAATCCGCAGCTCGTCCCAAGGCCATAGCTCCGGCCGCACAGCCCAGTTCCGTGAAAGGCATGCGTCGGACGTTTGGCCGAAAACCCATCAAGTGGATCAAATGCGCGTCGAGAGACGGAATCATGAATCCGGTACAGGACACGGTGATGATCAGATCGATGTCCTTGGGCGCAAGTCCGGCGCGTTGCAGACATTTCTCGGCGGCCTCGCGGCCCAATTTAATGGAGTGCTCTATGTACTCTTCGTTGGTCTTCGAGAGGGCCCGGGGCTCGACGGTGTATTCGATGGGGAAAATGGCGTGACGATTGTGAACGCGGGCGTTGTCCACAATGCTCATCATGGCTTCCAGCTTGCGCTCGGGAATATCGAATACGCGGCCCATGTAATATTTCACGTCGTCGCGAGTGATGGTATGGGGCGGGAGCGCCGTCGCCGTTGCGGCGATGGTGCAGTTTTCAGAACTCGGGCGTTGCTCTTCGGCGTTAAAATGGTTCAACGAATCCCCTGTGTCTATAGTGTGGCACGAATCGTGACGGAATCGAGCCACGGATTGGACGCCAATCTAGGATGCTGAATGCTCCGGCATGGTTTCGTGCAAGCCGTAGACTGTACATCAATTCAAGCCAAAACGAATAGCCAAAACCGTCGACATGGCCGTTCAGTTCTGATGCCTCAGGTACGGAACTAGCCTGAAACGTGCTTGTAAAATTTCTGGCAATTTATCGGCGAGCGCACTTTGCAGCTTTCTTATTGCCGGTGCGCTTAGACTTAGCTTGTCTGGCTAGCGCGAATTTCCTGCCACCGCCGCGGGCGGCGATTTGCCTGCAAGACTTTTTTGCGTAAACGGATCGACATGGGAGTTATTTCCACGAATTCATCGTCGGCGATAAATTCAATAGCCTGTTCCAGGCTGAGCTCGCGGTGAGGGATCAAACGGATGGCTTCGTCGGCGCTGGAGGAGCGCATATTGGTCTGCTTCTTTTCCTTGGTGACGTTTACATCCATATCCTGTTCGCGCGAATTCTCGCCGACAATCATGCCTTCGTACACATCGATGGCAGGGCCGATAAACAGTTCCCCGCGTTCCTGAATATTCCAAAGCGCAAACGCTGTGGAAGGGCCACTGCGATCGGCGACTAGCGCGCCGGTGGGCCGCAGCGCCATTTCACCGGCATAATCCGTCCAGCCTTCAAAAATCGAGTGGATCAGCGCTGTTCCACGAGTGTCGGTCAACAACTGGCTGCGCAAACCAATCAAGCCGCGCGAAGGGATTTTGAAATCCATGCGCACGCGCCCGGAGCCGTGATTGCTCATCTTCAACATCTCGCCGCGCCTGCTGCCCAGGGTTTCCATGATGATGCCGATGAAATTTTCGGGAACGTCGATGACCAGGCGCTCCAGCGGCTCCATCTTTTTGCCATTCTCGTTGCGCACCACGATCTCCGGCTTGCCGACCATCAGCTCGAAGCCTTCGCGGCGCATGGTTTCGATTAAAATGGCAAGTTGCAATTCGCCGCGTCCCAGAACGCGGAAAGATTCTGGAGTTTCGGTGTCTTCCACGCGGATGGAAACATTGGTGAGCAATTCTTTTTGCAGCCGGTCGCGCAGGTCGCGGGAGGTTAAATAGCTGCCATCTTTGCCGGATAGCGGGCTGCTGTTCACGGTAAAGATCATGGCCAAAGTGGGTTCGTCGATCAGAAGCGGTTCGAGGGGAGCGGGTGCGGCCAGATCCGTGATGCTCTCGCCAATCTGAATACCTTCCACGCCTGCAATGGCCACCAGATCGCCGGCGGCGACGCTGTCGGCTTCGTCGCGCTCCAGTCCCCGGAAGGTATAAAGCTTGGTGATGCGTGTGGAAGTGAGTTTCCCGTCGAGCCTGTAAATTCCGACATCTTCTCCGCGTTTCAAGGTGCCATTAAAAACGCGGCCGATGGCAATGCGTCCTAGAAATTCGCTGTAATCGAGGTTCATTACCTGAATTTGCAGGATTCCATTGGGATCGCCCGGAGGAGAAGGAATGGATTTAACGATAGTTTCAAACAGCGGCAGCAAGTCTTTGGAATCATCGCCGATTTTGCGGTGCGCAACACCATCGCGCGCGTTGGTGTAGACAACAGGAAAATCGAGCTGATCTTCGGTGGCGTCCAGATCGATAAAAAGATCGTAGATTTCGTCCAGCACTTCCTTGGCACGCGCGTCCACGCGATCGATTTTGTTCAGGACGATGATGGGAGGCAGCTTGGCCGCCAGGGCTTTTTGCAGGACGTAGCGCGTCTGGGGTAACGGGCCTTCGCTGGCATCCACGAGGAGGAGCACGCCATCGACCATGCGCAGCGCGCGTTCCACCTCGCCGCCAAAGTCGCTGTGACCCGGGGTGTCCACGATGTTGATTTTGGTGTCATGAAAAAACAACGCGGTGTTTTTGGCCAGGATGGTGATGCCGCGTTCGCGTTCCAGATCGTTGGAATCCATCACGCGTTCCACCAGCGCCTCATTGGCGCGAAAAATCCCGCTTTGTCGCAGCATGGCATCCACGAGGGTGGTCTTCCCGTGGTCTACGTGCGCGATGATGGCGATGTTGCGAATATTTTGACTCATAAAATTTTAGCGTCTAGGGGCCGCGCGGCGGCCAGGCATTAAA
>Ga0307479_10003210_pt1 | contig 14883 bp, 10 predicted proteins | sample atmos_gasesECM4C_FD_203743 | JGI IMG/M metagenome (GOLD analysis project Ga0307479, IMG submission 203743) | Hardwood forest soil microbial communities from Morgan-Monroe State Forest, Indiana, United States - atmos_gasesECM4C_515 | ecosystem: Environmental > Terrestrial > Soil > Temperate... | reverse complement strand
GGAGCTCGTCCGTAATCGAAAGAGGGAGTGCACTCGAGCGTGAAGCTCACGGTCCCGCGCACGCAACGGACTCGACGAAATAGATGCTGGTACCACGGCGAGTCCGGATCGAGCCCCACCGGAAGAAAGTCTTCGATCTCGGCGATTCCGTCCGCGCAGAAGAAACGCGTGACGAGGATGTTGGTGCCCGGCCAGTAGACCTGCTTGCGCCGAACGTCCTCGCGCGCGGGTTGGATGGCAAATCTTCCACCCTTCCGGTCATCGAGAAGTGCACCGAAGATGCTCGGTGAGTCGAAATGAGGATAGCAGTACCAGTCAATCGAGCCGTTGAGCCCGACCAGCGCCACCGTCCGCATGTTGCCGATGATCCCGTAGTTCTCGATCGGCTGGTAAACCATTACTCACCCTCTACGGCGATGGTAAGGCAGATACGGGACGTGGCCCGCGTCACCGGAATGACTTTGTTGGAAACGATGCTCGTGACGTCGTGAGCGTCGCGCGTGATCTTTCCATCGGCTACGGTGAAACCAATGACGATGAGACGTTGATCGCGCCTTGAACACCTGAGGAGTGAAGCCATGCGCGCTGCTGTTCTCACTGGCTACGGCGACGTCGACAAGCTCGAGATCCGCGAAGTACCCGAGCCCGAGCCGGGGCCGGGCGAAGTGAAGGTCCGCGTCGCAGGCTCGAGCATCAATCCGATCGACTACGGCATCCGCAGCGGCCGCCTGCAGGCCCGATACCCGGTCACGTTCCCCGCGGTGCTCGGGAGGGACGCCTCTGGCGAGGTCGTGGCCGTCGGGTCGGGCGTGGCCGCGCTCCGGGTGGGCACCAAGGTGCTGGCGCTCACGAACAGAGCGCACGCCGACTACGTCGTCGCCAGCGAGCAGCTCTGGGCCGAGCTGCCGCCAGCGCTCGACCTCGTCGACGCAGGGGCGCTCCCACTCGTCACGCTGACGGGCTGGCAACTCGTCGACGAAGTCGTGATGCCCCGAGCAGGAGACGTCGTCCTCGTCACCGGGGCCCTGGGCAGCGTGGGTCGTACGGCCGTCTACGCGGCGGCCGCGCGCGGCGCCAAGGTGATAGCCGGCGTCCGCCGTGCACGGAAGGCCGAAGCGGCGAAGCTGGAAGTGGTGGACGTGATCGCACTCGACGACGAGCGCGACCTGGAGCGGATGCCGAAGGTCGATTCGATCGCCCATGCGATGGCGGGGACGATCGAGAAGCTTCTCGGAAAGGTCAAACCTGGCGGAACCATCGGCAGCGTCACGGGCGAGCCCCCGGGCGCAAGAGCCATGGGGCTCGTCGTGCGCGCACACGTCGTTCACCCAGACTCCACCAGGCTCGCCGAGCTCGCGCGCGCGGCGGCAGAGCGACGCCTGGTCATACCCATTGCCAAGCGAATGCCGCTCACGCAGATCCGCGAAGCACATGCGATGGCCGAGAAGGGGGCCGAGGGGAAGGTCGTGCTCGAGGTCCACTGAGATGGCGAATCAAGATCGCTTGAAGCGGCGCTTTTCGATCTTCAGGCTCTGGAGCTTCGAATAGAGCGTCGTCGCCGGAATTCCCAGCTTAGCCGCAGCGCCTGAGGGCCCGGAAACCTTGCCGCCCGTCTCGACCAGGGCCGCTTCGATGATCTTTCTCTCTTCGTCCATCAGATGCTCGTCGAGTGTTCGTGCGCTGGGCGCGGCCAAGGTCTGCCCGGAAGCGAGCCAGTTCTCGTCCACCGTGAATTCGCCGGCGTCGCAGAGAATGACCGAACGCTCGATGACGTTCTGCAGCTCGCGGATGTTTCCGGGCCAGTCGTATGACTGCAGCAGGGCGAGGCTCTTCTTGTCGATGCGGTCGAATTTCTTCCCGGCTTTCGTCGCGAAGCGGTCGATGAAGTACTCGACCAGGAGCGCAATGTCCTCCCTGCGTTCGCGCAGCGACGGCACCGCGATGGGAAAGACGTTCAACCGGTAGAAGAGGTCGCGCCGGAAGGCGCCGGCGTTCATCGCGGCCGTAAGGTCGCGGTTGGTGGCGGCGATGACCCTCACGTCGTTCGAGATCGACTCGCTGCCGCCCACCCGCTCGAAGCGCCTTTCTTGAAGTACGCGCAAGAGGGCGACCTGGGTGTCCGCCGGAATCTCTCCCACCTCGTCGAGGAAGAGCGTGCCTCCCTCGGCCAGCTCGAACCGCCCCGCCCGGCGCTGCAGCGCGCCGGTGAATGCGCCCTTCTCGTGACCGAACAGCTCGGAGGCGATCAGCTCCTTGGGAATGACCGCGCAGTTCACCGCCACGAACGCGCGCGACGCTCGCGGCGAGCGCCGGTGGATCGCCCGCGCGACCAGCTCCTTGCCGGTGCCGGTCTCTCCGGTGATGAACACCGTCGAATCGGTGGGCGCGACCTTGGAAAGCCGCGAGAGCACCGCCCGCAACGGCGGCGAGCTGCCGACGATGTCTTCGAACATGGACGCCTTGTCGACCTCCTCGCGCAGCGCCACGTTCTCCTGGAACAGCTGGTCGCGCAGCCGGCGGATCTCTTCGAACGCGCTCTTCGTAGACGTGATGTCCTGCACCGCCCCGACCAGCTCGAAATGTCCCGACTCGTCCTTGACGGCGTCCGCAACCACGTGAACGTGCTTGATCGAGCCGTCGGGCATCAGCAGGCGATGCTCGAAGTCCATCGCCTTTCCCTGCTGCGCGGCCTCCTCGACCGTTCGGCGAACGAGCGTGACGTCGTCGGGATGCGTCCGCTGGAAGATCGTCTCCAGACTCGGAATGCTCGCCTCGTCCAGCCCCGTCACGCGGAACGTCTCCTTCGACCAGACCAGCTGCTCCGGCGACAGGCGCAACCCGAAGCTGCCGGTGTGGCTCAAGCGCTGGGCCTGCGCGAGATACGCTTCGCTCCGGCGCAGGTCGGTGTAGAGGCGCGCGTTCTCCAGGGAGATGGCGGCCTGGGTCGCGAGCACTTCCAGCACCTCCATGCGCGCCAGCGTGAATACGCCGGGGCTGAGGTTGTTCTCGAGATAGAGCACCCCTTTGAGGCTGGCTTGCTTGAGGAGCGGCATGCAGAGGACTGACCGCAGGTGTTTCTCCATCACGTACGGGTCCGCGGAAAAGAGATTCCGCGCCGAGGAGGCATCCTCGAGGATCACGCCCTGGTGCGTGCGGATGACGTAGCGGAGCAGCGACTCCGGCACGCCGCAGGTATCGACTGACAGATCCACCGTGACGCGGTCCTTGTCGAGCCTCGCTTCGGCCTCGATGCGAGCGTCGTCGCCGCGCACGAGGACGAGGAGCCCTCTCTCGGCGCCCGCATGCTCGATGGCGCTGATCATGAGCTTCTCGATCAGCTTCTCGAGAACGATCTCCCCCGAGAGCGCCTGCGACGCCTTCAGCACGGTGTCGAGATCGAGATGCGAGAGCGGCGCGGCGACGGGCTCCTCGAGGCCCGGATGACGCTCGTCGAGCTGCGCCACCTTGCCGAGCGCACCCCAGCGCAGATAGCAACCGCGGGCCGCGCGAAGGTAGGCCTGGGCGATGGTCGGGAAGCCGCGGTCGTGATGGAAGCGCGCCGCCAGCTCGCTCACGATCGCTTCGATGTGGACGAAGCGCTGCTCCCGCGCGAGGCCGATGGCCGTTTCGTAGAGTCGCTCGGCCTCGAGCTCCTTTCCTTCGAGGCGCGCGATCTCCGCGGCGACCGCAGTCGCGCGGCAAGCGAAGTTTTCCGCGCAGTCCCCGGCCCAGCGCGCGAGTTGGGCATGGTGCTCGCGGATCGCGTCGAGGCCGTCGCCGGCCGCCGCGCGCGCGAGCGCCGAATAGAAGTGATACTCGGCCAGCTCGAAGCGTTCCGGTATGGACCAGACCAGCTCGCGCGCCCGGGAAGCCGCCTCCAAAGCTTCGGCGAATTCGCCCGCGTGAAATCGCGCCTGGAGCTTGGCGATGAAGTACCAGGTCGGCTTCTGGGCGATGCGGACCTTTTCGCCAGGGTCCCGCTCGAAGCCGCCCTCCTCTTCCGCCTCGGCCTCGAAGACGCCGAACTTCGGCGTCAGACCGCGTAGCGTGCGGATCAGCGCGAGCTGGATGTCTACGTAATCTGCACAGGCGTCGAACTGCGCGCGCCGCGCGAAGCCGGCGGCGCTCTCCGCTTCGCGTTGCACTTCCTCGAGCGGAGCTCCCTCGCCGAGGCGGGCCGTGATGGCGACGAATCCGCTGTACGCGGCGTAGGCGATGTCGCCCGAGTCGAGGCACGCCTGGAAGGCGCGCTGGCAGACGGCGCGGCTCGCCCCCAGATGACGAATCCACGGGAGCACGCTCACGGCGAAGACCACCTGGACGCGCGCCTTGAAGCGATCGAATCCGCGCTTCTCCACCAGGTCGACGCCCAGCTGCGCGAAGCGGAAGCCTTCCCGGTCCCGGCCGAATCGGGGCCGCAAGATCATCGCTCCCAGGAAGGTGTACGCCATGGCCGAGGCGTCGGTGTTTCCATGCTCGAGGCTCAGGCGCGTCATCTGCAGGACGGCGAGAACCAGCAGATTGGGGCTGAGCGAGTAGGCGGAGCCGAGGAGTCCCGCGAGCACGTCCATGGTCGCGCGGCACCCGGCATCCGTCATGGGCGCGAGGTCGAGGAGCGACTCGATCGATCGGGTTCCGATCTCCTCCCAGAGCCGATCCAGCTCGCGGTGGACCTGGTCGTCCGTCGGCCGCAGCGGCCAGGCGATTCCCGCCCGCCGCAGGTACGCCAGGCAAGTCTCCATCGCGAGCTGGTCGCGGCTGGTCGTCGCCAGGAGGTTGTTCTGGACGCAGACGACGCCGGCGAGGTCGATGAGGTCCCGCGCGCGGCGCGACAACTCCGCGAGGCGTTCGTCAGAGGCGGCGGACGCGCCGCTCAGATATTCGCACTCGGCGCGCGCCAGCTCGATGGCGAAGGCCAGCGGGTACGAGCTCTGCCAGCAATCTTCGGGAAGAAGTCCGGCGCCGCGTTCGAGGTAGCCGAGCGCCGCGCCATAGGCGGCCGTAGACCTTGCGCGCCGGCCGGCCGCGAGATCGAGCGCGGCGATTTCCAGCCGTTCCTCGGGTGCAGTGACCAGCGCAGCGCCTCGATTGAGCTGGCCGACGATGTCGAAGACGAACTCGGCGCGCTTCTCTGCGGGCGTGCGCGAGAGGAGGGCCCGTCCGATCTCCAGATGAACGCGCGCGCGATCGCCCGGCGGAATGAGCTGAAGCGAAGCCTCCTGGATGCGATCGTGCAGGAACGACCAGACGCCGTCGTGCTGGACGACGAGACCCGCCTCCATCGCTTCCGTGAGATTCGCCGGCGCGCTGAGCATCCAGGCCGGCGCGGCGCTCCCCAGGCAGGCGAGCTCCTCCAATGCCTCGCGCGTTGCCGGCGAGAGCCTGGCGAGGCGCTCGACCATGAGATCGGCGATGTTGTCGGTGAAGTTCCTCGCGCGGATGCCCGGCACGTCCCAGGCCCACCGGCCTCGGACTGAATCGAAGCAGATCAGCTTTGCTTCCGACAGCGTGGCGATGAACTGCAAGGTGAAGAACGGATTGCCTCCCGTCTTCTCGTGGACGAGCTGCGAAAGAGGCTGCAGGGTCTCTAGATCCCCGCCGAGCGCGTCGGCCAGGAGCCGGCCCACGTCCTGGGCGCGGAGCGGCGCGAGGAGGAGCTCGCTCACTTTCGCGCCAGCCGCCTTGATGCGCGCCAGCATCTTCGAGAGGGCGTGATCGGATCCGACCTCGCTGTCCCGGTACGCGCCGATGATCAAGAGACGCCCGATCTCGCCGTGCGTGACGACGTGCTCGAGGAGCTGGAGGGTCGCCGCGTCGAGCCACTGCATGTCGTCGAGGAAGATGGCGAGCGGATGATCGCGGGTGGCGAGCGCTCCGAGCAGCCGGCGGAAGGTCAGCGCGAATCGATTCCTCGCTTCCTGAGGCGGCAGCTCCGCGACCGGAGGCTGCTTGCCGACGACGAGCTCGATCTCCGGAACCAGGTTCGCGATCAGCTGGCCGTTGACTCCGAGCGCCGCTTGGATGGAATCGCGCCATCGAAGAAGCTCGTCTTCGCCTTGGCTGAGAATCGTGCGGACGCAGCTGCCGAGCACCTGCGCCAGGGTCGCGTAGGGAATCTCGCGCCTGGACTGGTCGGCCTTTCCGCCGGCGAACCAGCTCAGCGATTTCTGCAGCTCCTTGACCAGCGACGACTTGCCGACGCCCGGGGCTCCGGAAACGAGCGCGAGCTGCGGCGTGGTCTTCGCCGCGAATCCTGCGACGACCGCGCGCAGGGCCTCGACGTCGCGTTCCCTGCCATACAACCGCTCGGGGATGGCGAGACGGTCGCGCACGTCCTGCGACGCGAGCGGGAATGAATCGATCCGGCCGGCCGACTCGAGCTCGGCCAGGCACCTTCGCAAATCTGCTTCGACCCCCGCGGCCGTCTGGTATCGCTGCTCGGCGCTCTTGGCGAGAAGCTTCAAGACGATCTCCTCGACCACTGCGGGAATCCCCGGCGCGCGCTCGCCCGGCGGCGCGGGCGCCCTGGCGACCTGGGAATGGATCCACTCCCTCGGTTCCGCGGCGGCGAAGGGGAGCTCGCCGGTGAGCATCTGGTAGAGCGTCGTGCCGAAGCCATAGAGGTCGCTGCGCGAGTCCACCGAGCGGTTGGTTCGGCCCGTCTGCTCGGGCGCCATGTACGCCGGTGTCCCGGCGATCTCCGGCCCTGCCGTCGTCCGCGGAATCCTCGATGCGATGGCGAAGCCCGTCAGCCAGGCCCGGCCGGTACCCACCTCCACCAGGATGTGCCCCGGCTGGATGTCCTTGTGGACCACGCCCTGTCTGTGGAGCTGGCGCAGCGCCTCGGCGATTCCGATGGCGACGCGGAGGAAGTCCTTCAATGCCCAGGGACGGCCGACCAGCGTGGAGAGGACTTCTCCACCCGGATCTTCGACAAGCAGCCCATCGTTTACGATCGACAGCGGACGGGCGGCCCACGCGGAATCGAGAACGTCGCGCAGCTCGAAAACATGCTGGAGGCGGGCCACGGTCTCTGGCCGCTCGCCGAAGCGGCTTCGCACCAGGAGCCGCGAGCCTCCGCCGTGCTGGACACGGGAGACGACCCACTCATCGTCGTCCCACTGCATCTGGGCCACGGCCGTAGCCTATACCCGCCGCGTGCCAAGCGCCCATCTCGTCGTAGATGGCTCCCGGCGGCGCGCTGAATTACGGAATTTCGTGCGCCGAAATTACCGGCGTTCGTAATTCGGAACGCTGTCTCGCAGCGGAGCCCTCGTCGCACCACGGCACATCGCGTGCACGAGTTCGCAAATCGTGAACGCTGCGCATCGATGGATGTTCGTGCTGGTCGCTGTCGTGCCTGCGGGGTTCATCGAGAGCCGCGCCGCAGCCGACAACGGCGGATTGGCCGCGTGGGGGAAGGTCTATTCGGTCGTGACCTCTCCGCGCTGCATCAACTGCCACACCGCGACCACCTATCCGCAGCAAGGAGATGATCGCCACCGCCATTTCGCCAACGTCGTCCGCGGCCCAGAGGGCAAAGGCGTGCCGGCGCTCCAGTGCGCGACTTGTCACCAGTCGTCCAACGCCGACAGCACCGGCGTCCCCGGCGCGCACGGATGGCACCTCGCGCCGCTGTCGATGCGATGGCAGGACAAGACAGACAAGCCGCTCTCGAGCGCCGCGGTCTGCCGCTCGCTGAAGAGCCAGAAGGTCGATCTGATCAAGCATCACGGTGAAGAGCCGCTCGTGCTCTGGGCCTTCACTCCGGGGCTGCGGCCTGACGGGACGGCGCGAACGCTGCCGCCGCTGACGCACGACGAGCTCGTCGAGGCGACGCGCGCCTGGGTCGCGGCGGGCAAGCCGTGTCCGAAAGGGGGCCAGCGATGACGACGTACCAGCTCACCGTGAACGGCGAGCGCAAGGAAGTCGCCGTCGATCCCGGAACGCCGCTGCTCTGGGTGTTGCGCGAAGAGCTGAAGCTCACCGGCACGAAATACGGCTGCGGCATCGGCGCGTGCGGCGCCTGCACCGTGCACCTGGGCGGCATCGCGACCCGCTCGTGTCTCGTGCCGGTGTCGCTGATCGGCGATCGGGCCATCGTCACCATCGAGGGCATCGCCGGCGACGCCGCCGGCCGCGCAGTGCAGGAAGCCTGGGTCGACAAGGATGTCGTGCAATGCGGCTACTGCCAGAGCGGACAGATCATGAGCGCGGTCGCGCTGCTCAAGGCCGTGCCTCGGCCGACCGACGCCGACATCGAGCAATCGATGGGCGGCAACCTCTGCCGCTGCGCCACGTACGTGCGGATCCGTGAAGCGATCAAGAGCGCGGCGGGGCAGCCATGAGGTCGTTCCTGCAAGCCGTTCCAAGTCTCAACCGGCGGAGCTTCCTTCGCGTCGGCACTGCCGCCGCCGGCGGATTGCTCGCGGCTCTCTTCTTCGATCGGCCCGCCAACGCGCAGGAAGCAGCGCCTCCGCCGCCGCCGAAGAATTACCCGCCCGACGCGTTCGTTCACGTGCGGCCCGACGGGCAGATCGTCATCACCGTGAATCGAGTCGAGCTCGGCCAGGGCATCCAGACCGCGCTGCCGATGGTCCTCGCCGACGAGATGGACGCCGACTGGTCGCGAGTGGTGGCGGAGATCGCGCCGGCCGGAGAGGTCTACAAGGATCCGATCCTCGGCATCCAGATCGTCGGCGGCTCCTCGTCCATCCCCAACTCGTTCCAGCAATATCGCGAGCTGGGGGCGAAGATGCGGGCGATGCTGGTCGCGGCCGCGGCCGACCGCTGGCACGTTACCGCCGACCAGTGCCGCGCGGAGAACAGCGTCGTCTACGGCCCGGGCACTCGATCCGCTTCCTACGCCGAGCTCTCCACCGAGGCGGCAGGAAAAGCGGTTCCGGAGAAAGTCCGCCTCAAGGATCCTTCGCAGTTCAAGATCATCGGCCAACGCGTGCGGCGCCTGGACGGGAAGGCGAAGTGCGACGGCTCGCAGAAATTCGGAATGGACGTCGATCTTCCCGGAATGAAGATCGCGCTCGTCGCTCGGCCGCCCGTGTTCGGCGGACGGGTTCGCGCACTGGACGACAAAGACTCGCGCAGCATCGCAGGCGTGGTCGACGTGTTCGAGATCCCGCTCGCGCACGGAACCGGGGTCGCGGTGGTGGCCGATCGATTCTGGCCGGCAAAGCAGGCGCGCGATCGATTGAAGATCGATTGGGATCTTTCTGGCATCGAGCACGCCGACAGCGCCGAGCTGCGCGGCCGCTACAAGAAGCTGGCGCGAACCGCCGGCCTGGTCGCCATCAGCCGCGGCGATCCGGCCGCGATGGATCGCATTCCTGCCGAGAGGCGTGTCATCGCAGAGTTTGATTTTCCGTATCTCGCGCACACGCCGATGGAGCCGCTCAACGTCACCGTCCGCTTCGACGGCGACCGCGCCGAGGCGTGGACGACGACGCAGATGCCGACGTTCGAGCAACTAGCCGTCGCCGGGATCCTTGGCGTGAAGCCGGATCAGGTGACGTTCCACGTCGGGTTCGGCGGCGGCGCCTTCGGCCGGCGCGGCTCACTGGACGAGCACGTCATCCGCGAAGCGGCGGTCATCGCGAAGCGCTTTCCTCGCGCGCCGGTCAAGCTGATCTGGACTCGCGAGGACGACGTGCGGGGCGGCTATTACCGGCCGCTCTTCGCGCATCGGGTGGAGATCGGGCTCGGCAAGGACGGCATGCCCCTGGCCTGGAAGCACGTGGTGGTGGGCCAGTCCTTCCTGATCGGCAGCAAGTTCGAGCCGCTCGCCGTCAAGAACGGCGTGGATCCGCTGCTCGTCGAGGGGGCCGCCAACGCGGGCTATTCCATTCCCAACTTCCAGGTCTGGGAGCATCACCCCAAGGTCTCTGTGCCGGTGCTCTGGTGGAGGTCCGTCGGCAACAGCCACAACAGCTTCGTGGTGGAGACGCTGATCGATGAGCTGGCGGCGCGCGCGCGGATCGATCCCATCGCGTATCGCCTCAAGCTGCTGGACGCGGATGCGAAGAAGCAGCGCGCCGTCCTGGCGTTGCTACAAGAAAAGGCCGGATGGCGCGGCAGCCTCCCGCCGAGCCACGCAGCCGGAATCGCCTGCACCGAGTACTACGGCACCGCGGTCGCATGCGCCGTGGACGTCTCCATCGAGAACAACCGCCCGAGAATTCATCGCGCCACCATGGCGATTCACTGCGGCATCGCAGTGAATCCTTTGACGCTCGAGAACCAGTGCCAGGGAGGCATCGGCTTTGGTCTCACGCAGCTGATGGCGAAAGGGGCCATCACGCTGAAGGGCGGCCGCGTCGAGCAGCGGAACTTCGACGGCTACACGCCACCTTATATGGTGGATGCGCCGGTGACGGCCGATGTCCACATCGTGCCGAGCACCGACGCGCCCACCGGCGCGGGTGAGGCGCCGGTGCCGGCAATTTCTCCGGCGGTGGTCAATGCCCTGAGCAGGCTGACGGGAAGGCGTTATCGCTCGCTGCCGCTGACGACGATATGAACGGTGGTCTTCTCACGACCCTTCACATTCCCTTCGGGGCGACCTCGACGGCCGCCGAGATCGTGGCCGGCGTAGACCTCGAAGGGAAGCGCGCGATCGTGACGTGCGGCGATGAGGCTGCGCGCGCGCTCGCACTCGCCGGAGCGGAAGTCACCGTGCCGGCGCTCGACTTCTCGAACGCGGCTTCCATCAAGGCATTCCTCACGGCCTGGCGCGGGCCGCTCGACATCCTCGTCTGCACTGCGAGTGGGGTCGGTCATCTCGCCCTCGCCATCGGATTGCACGGCGCGCTCAAGCAGTCGGGTCACAAGCGGGTGGTGGTGGAGAACGTCGTCTTCGCGGTCGAGATGGCCAGGCGCTGGAAGACCGACGGCATCGCAGTCAACGCCGCCGGACCCGGCGCGGCCACGTCGGTGCTGCTCGCCGCCTCGCCGCTGGTCGAAGGCGTCACTGGCGCCTGGTTCGAAGACTGCCGGCCGCACAAGCTCGGAGCGCACGATCCGGATCGCGCCGCGCGCCTCTGGGACATGTCGCTCCAATGGATCGGTCTCGATTGAACAAGGAGAACCTCATGAGCAAGCACGCAACCATTTCCCCAGCCGAAGCCGCCGATCGTCTCGCCATCCGTGAGCTCGTCGAGGCCTACGCATACTGCGCCGATACCCGCGATGCGAAAGGTCAGATGGCCCTCTTCACCGAGGACACGCACTTCGTCGTGTACATGGACGCCAAGGATCCCAAGCCCTCGCAGGAGCTTCACTCGCGCGCGGCGCTCGCCCCGGTCTTCGACGATCTGAACAGGTACGCCGCGACGATGCACTTCATCGGGCAGAACACGGTCCTCACGCTGACGGGCGACCGGGCGACGGGGAAGAACTACACATTGGCGCATCACCTGACCGTCGACGGCAAGAAGCGCAGCCTGATGATCGCCGCGCTCCGCTACGCGGACGCCTTCGTGAAGAAGGACGGCGCGTGGCTGTTTTCGGAGCGGCTGCTCTACGTCGACTGGATCGAGCAACGGGAACTCTCGTGAAGCGAGTCGTGCTCGTGGGCGCGACCGGAATGGTCGGCGGATACGCGCTTCGTTACTTGCTCGAGACTTCCGCCGTCGACCGTGTGACGGCGATCGGACGCAAGAAGGTCGGCATTTCCCATCCAAAGCTGAGCGAGGTCCTTCATCAAGACTTCGCAGACTGCTCGGCGCTCGCGGAGACGCTCTCCGGCCAGGACGCTGCGGTCTTTTGCCTGGGGACGTATACGGGAGTCGTGTCGGACGCCGAGCTCCGCAAGACAACCGTGGACTACACGATCGAGTTCGCGCGAGTCCTGCGCGGCAGCAGCCCCGACGCGGCGTTTTCCTTCTTGAGCGGGAACGGCGCGGACCCGACGGGGCGAAGCCGGGTGCCCTACGCGCGCTACAAGGGAGAAGCAGAGAAGGCGCTCCTCGCGGCTGGATTTCCTCGCGTGTACATCTTCCGGCCCGCGTATATCTATCCGGTGGAACCACGGAAGGAGCCGAATCTCGGCTACCGGATCTTGCGCGCCGTCTATCCTGCGTTTCGCGTGCTGTTTCCCAATCAAGTGATTCGCGCGGACGAGCTGGGCCGAGTCATGGTGGATGCTGCCGTGCGTGCAACACCGGGACGCCCCGGACCGGTCTTCGAGAACCGGGACATCCGTGCTCTGGTTCGCGCATGAATCGAACGTGGCGATGGGGACGCTGGTCGGCGATCGCCGCAGCGCTGGCCGCGGTGATGGCCACAGGCGCCATCGCGAGTTGTGCCGCGCTCGGCGGCCGGCCCACCGGCGAGCGGCTCGAGCGGATGCGGCAGTCGCCCGAGTGGAACGGCTCCCACTTCGAGAACCCGCAACCGATCGTGAACGACAACTGGGCCGCGATCGTGACCCTGTTCAAGCCCGACCCCAACGTCGCGCCCCACTCTCCGCCGAGCACGGTCGCGGTCGAACGGGGCCGCTTCGCGACACCGCCGCGCTCGGGGCTGCGGGTCACCTGGCTGGGCCACTCGACCGTCGTGCTCGAGATCGACGGGCATCGCTTCCTCACCGACCCGGTGTGGAGCGAGAGGGTCGGGCCGACTCACTTCACCGGTCCCAGGCGCTGGTATCCGCCGCCGCTCGCGCTCCAGGACCTCCCGCCGCTCGACGCAGTCATCCTCTCGCACGATCACTACGACCACCTCGACTACGCGACCATCGTCGCGCTCAAGGACCGCAACCTCCTCTTCATCGCTCCGCTGGGAGTGGGAGCGCACCTCAAGAGATGGGGAGTTCCTGCGGCGCAGATCGTCGAGCTCGACTGGTGGCAGTCGCGCGCTTTCGGGGATCTGGTTCTCTGGGCGACGCCGGCGAGACACGCCTCGGGCCGCGTGCTCATCTTCGATAACGGCGCCACGCTCTGGGCGGGCTACGCGTTTCTCGGCGCGCGGCATCGCGTTTACTACTCGGGGGACACCGGCCTCTTTCCCGCCCTGAAGACGGTGGGCGAGCGCTTCGGCCCCTTCGATCTCACGATGATCGAGGTTGGCCAATATGATCGGTCGTGGCCGGATTGGCACCTCGGCCCCGAGCAAGCCGTGGAGGCGCACCTGCGCGTGCGCGGCGCAGTGATGCTGCCGGTGCACTGGGGACTCTTCGCGCTGGCGGCGCACGGCTGGACCGAGCCCATCGAGAGAGCGGTGGTTGCTGGCCACAAGGCGGACGCGGTGGTCATCACTCCCCGGCCGGGACAGAGCGTCGAGCCCACGGAGGAAAGGCCCCAGGAGCGTTGGTGGCCTGACCTGCCGTGGCACACCGGGGCGGAGAACCCGATCGTGGCCGACCACGCCGACTGAGTCGGCCGCCTCGCACCTGCGACCTTTTTCCCGGCGGAATGCGTACGACCGGGATGCCCTGATTCTTATTCCCGTCGGGAATGCGATTTGGAGTCTCGCGGTCACGCCGATCGGAAGCGGCCGATCGCGAGGGCCGCAGGGAGATTCCATTGAATATGCCGATGATGGAGAGGAGCCGCCTCTTCGTGGGACTGCTGTGCGTCTTCCTGCTGGCGTCCTCTTCCGCTGGCGCCGTCAACGTCCCGGTTCCCCTCGACGGAGCGACGCTCAACCTCAACGTGCAACTCCAGCCATGGTTCCGCGTCGCCGAGGACGCAACCCCGGAAGGCAATGTCGGCGAGGACATCTTCTTGCGTCGCGTGCGCTTGCTGGCGCAAGGCAACTTCAGCAAGGACTTCCTTTACCTGATCCAGATCGATACGCCGAACTTCGGAAAAGGCGGCGATTTCACCAGCCGCGAATTGATCCAGGATGCCTGGGTCGCATGGAACCCGATGGAAGGAATGTACCTCGATGCCGGCATGCTGCTCCTGCCGGTCAACCGGCACGTCCTCCAAAGCACGACCGATTACACCAACTTCGACTTCCACGTGAACATGCTGAAATCGCCCAATACCAACGGGCTGCGCGACAACGGGCTCTCGCTGCGAGGCTGGCTCTTCGACAAGAAGGTCGGCTATCGGGTGGGCGCTTACGAGGGCGTGCGCGCGACCACTCCGCCCGCCAATGCCAAGCTCAACCCGCACGGCACGCCACGGCTCGCGGGCTTCCTCAACTTCGACATCGTCGGAACCGAAGAAGGAGCATGGCTCTACCACGGGCTCTACTTCGACAAGCCGGTGGTGTCCGTGGGCCTGGGTGGCGAGTACCAATCGGGCGCCCTGCTGAACGCGGCCGGCAACGTCACCGATCACTCCTACTATTCCGCCGACCTGTTCGTCGATCTACCCTTCGCCGGCAACCAGGAGTTCATCTTCTCGATGGTCCTGGCCCGCAACGGCGCGGGGACCAACTCCGCCGATACTGGCTCCAGCGGTTTCGTCGACGTGGGCTATCGATACGGAATCGTCCAGCCCTACCTCTCGGCCGAGTTCTTCGCCGGCGACAGCTGCTCGCTGACTCCAGGAGCCTGCAAGGCCAACACTGACGACTTGCGCATCGGCTCGGCGGGGGTGAACTTCTGGATCAAGAGGAACCAGATGCACATCAGCACCGAATACGCGGTCACGCGCACCGGCGTCCTCGGCACCAAGCACCAGCAGACCTTCACCACCGAATGGTCCATGTTCTTCTAGGGGCACGCAGCTCGTGGTGGGCACCGGAAGCGACCGAAGGCGCGCTCATGGGAAATCCACGCCTGCAGCCGCGGTCCGGTGCCCGGAACCATGACCTTGCGGGCCCGGGAAAATTCCCCGGCCCGATTCGTTCAAGCAAGAAGCCAGTGCGCTGCGGCGAAGATCCCAAACAAGCAGAAGACGGCGCCGGCGACCCGCC
>Ga0307479_10003209_pt1 | contig 14884 bp, 9 predicted proteins | sample atmos_gasesECM4C_FD_203743 | JGI IMG/M metagenome (GOLD analysis project Ga0307479, IMG submission 203743) | Hardwood forest soil microbial communities from Morgan-Monroe State Forest, Indiana, United States - atmos_gasesECM4C_515 | ecosystem: Environmental > Terrestrial > Soil > Temperate... | reverse complement strand
CCGCGCCGCGATGATGAAGGAGCGCGGGTTGGTGTTCCGCACCGGGGTGGATCCCAACAGCTGGTACATGGGCTTCAACATGCTCGATCCGGTGGTGGGCAAGGGCGCGACCGTCAAGGAGGCGGCGCGCAATCGCAAGCTGCGGCAGGCCCTGTCGATCGCGACCGACTGGGAGGAGTGGACCTCGACCTTCTACGACGAGTACGGAGCCGCACAGACCGCGATGGGGCCGATCCCGCCGGGCCTGTTCGGCCACCGCGACGGGGCCGAAGGTGTCAACCCGATCACGCACGTCTGGGTCGACGGCCGTGCGCAACGTCGCCCGTTGGAGGAGGCCAGGCGCCTGCTGGCCGAAGCCGGCTATCCGGGCGGACGCGAGGCGAGTACCGGCAAACCGCTGGTGTTGTACTACGACGCCAACGGGGTCGGGCCCAGATACCAGGGGCGCCTGGACTGGGTCATCAAGCAATTCGCCAAGCTCGGTATCCAGCTCGAGGTGCGCAACGCCGACTACAACCGCTTCCAGGAAAGGATGTTCAAGGGGGCGCAGCAGATCTGGTTCTGGGGCTGGCTGTGCGATTACCCGGACCCGGAGAACTTCCTGTTCCTGATGTACGGGCCGCAGGCGCGCGTGAAGACCAAGGGCGAAAACGACAGCAACTGGGAGAACACCGAGTATGACGCGCTGTACCGGCAGATGAAGGACCTGCCCGATGGTCCGCGGCGGCAGACCGTGATCGACCGGATGGTGCAGATGACCCAGCAGGAGGCGATCTGGATGTTCGGGATCTTTCCGGGCAACACGGGCGCTTACCAGCCGTGGCTGCACAACGGCGTACCCACCATCATCGTGCTGGACCGCCTCCAGTACCTGAGGGTCGATCCGGCGCTGCGGATGGCGCGCATCAGCCAGTGGAACCGGCCGCACGCCTGGCCGCTCGCGTGGCTGGCGGTGGCCCTGGCGCTGCTCGCCTGGCCCGCCTGGCGCATCTGGCGGCGGCGCGAGCGCCGCGACGGCCGCACCGCGCTGGTCTGGACCGCCACCTCCAAAGCGGGCTAGCCGATGGTCGCTTTCACGCTGCGGCGCGTGCTGTATTCGGTGCTGGTGCTGTTCGGCGTCAACGCCGTGACCTTCGTGCTGTTCTTCGCCGTCAATACGCCCGACGACATGGCGCGCATGCAGCTCGGTCGGCGCGTGACGGCCGAAGCGATCGAGCGCTGGAAGGCCCAGCAGGGTTATGACCGGCCCCTGTTCGTGAACGCGCGCGCCCCCGGCCTGGGCAAGATCACCGACACGGTCTTTTTCGAGACGACGCGCAAGGCGGTGTCGCTGGACCTGGGGCGGACCAACGAAGGCCGGGTGATTTCCGAGGAGCTCAGCCATCGCGTCGTGCCATCGGCGATGATCGCGCTGCCCGTGCTGGCGCTGGTGGTGACCGCCTCGGTCCTCGCTGGCCTCACCTTGATTTTGTTTCGCGCCACTGCGCTGGAGCGCGCCGGCGTCATTGCGCTGGTGGCGCTGATGTCGATCTCGACGCTGTTTTTCATCATCACCGGTCAGTACGTCTTTGCGCGGGTGATGCAGTTGATGCCGATCTCCGGATTCGTGTCGGGCGGATCCAGCGCGCTGTTCGTCGCGCTGCCCGTGGCAGTACTCGGGCTCGCCTATCTGGGTCCGGAGGCGCGCCTGTTCCGCGCGGTGTTCCTGGAGGAGCTCGGCAAGGACTACGTGCGCACCGCGCGCGCCAAGGGGCTGAGCGAGTTCGGCGTGATGGGGCACGTGCTGCGCAACTCGCTGATCCCGATCATCACTTCTTCCGGGCTGCTGCTGCCGGTCGTGTTCACCAGCACGATCGTCACCGAGACCTTCTTCACGATCCCGGGCTTGGGCAGCTTCGCGATCGAGGGCATCACGCAGCAGGACTTCAACATCGTGCGGGCGATGGTGTTCATCGGCTCGGCGCTGTACATCATGGCGTTCCTGCTGACCGACCTGGCGTACGGCTGGGCCGATCCGCGGGTGCGGCTGCGATGAGGCCGCCGCGCGCCGCGGCCGGCAGGGCCGAGCGATGAAGCCGGTCGTGCTGTGGACCGACGCCGTGCTGTTCCTGCAGTTCATCGGCGCGCTGCTGTACGGCTGGCGCGTGGCGCGCACGCCGCACCTGGCGGCGACCTGGAGCCAGACCTTCAAGGACCCGGCCGGCGCCGCCGCCGCCACCGTGCTGGCAGTGTTCGTCGCGCTCGGCCTGGCCGACAGCGTGCACTTCCGCCTGGGGCTGGCCAGCGCGCCCGGGGAGGCGGCGGCTTATTCGCCGGTAACCACGTCGGTGCTGGATCGGCTTCTGGTTCATCAGCTGGAGGGGGCCGAAACCAGTTATTCGCAACCTCTGGCCACCCGCGCGTTCGAGAAGCGCACCCAGGTGACCGAGCAGGGCGTGGTGCGCGACTACCCGCGACTGCAGCATGCCGCGCGCGATCTGACCGACCCGCCGGCGCAATGGCGCACCGACGTGTTGGCACGTGCTGCGATCGGCATCGCCGCCGGGGCGGCCGCCGCGGCGTGCCTCGCAGCGCTGGCGGCCGGCTGGCTGGCGCGCCGCAGCCGTATCGGAATCGTGGCGGCTGCGCGGCAGATCGTGTCCGGCCGCACCGCGTACCCGGTGCGCACCGTGCTGGCGACCGCCGCCGCCCTGTGCGTGCTGGCCGGCTTGATCGCCTCGCTCGCGGTCGAGTACCACGTGTTCGGCACCGACCGTGTCGGCAACGATCTGCTGGCGGTCGTGCTCAAGAGCGTGCGCACCGCGCTGGTGATCGGCACCATGACGACGCTGGTCACGTTGCCGATCGCGGCCGGGCTGGGATTGGCGGCCGGCTACCTGGGCGGAGTGGTCGACGAGGCGATCCAGTATGTGGTGACCGTGATCAACTCGATCCCGTACGTACTGCTGATCGCGGCCGGCGTGCTGATCCTGCTCGTGTACCTGGACACGCACCCCGATCAGTTCCCGACCGCGGCCGAGCGGACCGACGCGCGCCTTTTCTTCCTGTGTGTGATCCTGGGGATGACGACCTGGACCGACCTGTGCCGGCTGATCCGCGGCGAGGTGCTCAAGCTGCGCGAGCTCGACTTCGTGCAGGCGGCGCACGCGTTCGGCGTTCCGGCGGCGCGCATCATGCGGGTGCACCTGCTGCCGAACGTGATGCACGTGATCCTGATCAACATCGTGATCAACTTCTCGTCGCTGGTGCTGGCCGAGGCGATCCTGTCGTACGTGGGGGTCGGCGTGGACCCGTCGATGGCGAGTTTCGGCACGCTGATCAACACCGCGCGCTTCGAGCTGGGGCGCCAGCCGGTGATCTGGTGGACGCTGGCGACCTCGTTCAGCTTCATGTTCATGCTGGTGCTGTCCGCCAACGTGTTCGCCGACGCGGTGCGCGACGCGTTCGACCCGCGCGCTGCGCGGCGCTAGGTGGCCATGGAAACGACGATGTTCGCTCTCCAGGGTCTTCGCACCGAGATCGCCACCGGCTCCGACGTGGTGGTCGCGGTCGACGACGCGAGCTTCCAGATCCCGGCCGGCGGCACCTTCGCGCTGGTGGGCGAGTCCGGCTGCGGCAAGTCGATGACCGCGCTGTCGATCCTGCGGCTGTTGCCCGACAACGGGCGCCTCGCCGGCGGCGCGGTCCGCATCGATGGCGTCGACCTGGCCGGCCTGCCGGAACGCCAGATGCGCGAAGTGCGCGGCGGACGCATCGGCATCATCTTCCAGGAGCCGGCCACCAGTCTGAATCCGGTGCTGTCGATCGGACGGCAGCTGATCGAGACGATCGAGCGCCATACGCTGCTGCGCGGGGCCGACGCGCGCGAGCGCGCGCTGCAGTGGCTGCGGCGGGTCGAAGTGCCCGATCCGGAGCGGCGCATGGGCGAGTATCCGTTCCAGCTCTCCGGCGGGCAGAAGCAGCGCGTGATGATCGCGATCGCGCTGTCGGCCGAACCGGAGCTGCTGGTGGCCGACGAGCCGACCACCGCGCTGGACGTGACGATCCAGGCCCAGATCCTGAAGTTGCTGGCCCAGCTGCAAGGCGAGCAGAAAATGGCGATGCTGCTCATCACTCACGATCTGGCCGTCGTGTCGCAGATCGCGCAGCGCGTCGCGCTGATGTACGCCGGGCAGGTGGTCGAGCTGGCCGACGCGGCCGAGTTCTTCTCCGACCCGCGCCACCCGTACGCGCGGCTGCTGTTCGGCGCTCTGCCGCAATCGGCCCGGCGCGGCCAGGCGCTCACGGCCATCGCCGGCACCGTTCCGCGCCTGGACCGGCCATTTGCGGGTTGTCGCTTCGTCGGCCGCTGCCCCAGCGCCGTCGAGCGTTGCTCGACCACTCAACCGCAGCTGCGCGAGGTTGCCCCGGGGCACTCGGTGCGCTGTCTGCTGGATATAGTCGCCTCCACCGCAAGCGGGAGAGGGGAGGAAGTGATCCCCGCGCCTGCAATCAGCCCTTCACATTGGCCGGGGGAGCACGAGGGGGCTGCCGGGCCCCCTCGTTCCCTTCCTCCTACCTCTTCCGGCCGCAGGCCGGAAGAGGGGCCGGGGGTGAGGGCGGACGCGCCACCCATTCTGCAGGTCCGCGACTACCGAGTCTGGTTCCCGATCCGCAGCGCCCTGACACGCCGCACGGTCGGCTACGTCAAAGCCGTCGACGGCATCGGCTTCTCCATCCGCCCCGGCCGCACGCTCGCGCTGGTGGGCGAGTCCGGCTGCGGCAAGACCACCACCGGCAAGGCGTTGCTGCAGCTTTACCGACACGTGGCGCGCGTTCAGGGCGAGGCCCTGCTCGACGGCGAACCCCTGGCGCAGCTGCAGGGCCTCGCCCTGCAGCGCGCGCGGCGCAAGATCCAGATCGTGTTCCAGGATCCGTACTCATCGCTGAACCCGCGCATGCGCGTGGTCGAGATCCTGGAAGAGGGGATCGCGACGTTGCGCTCGGAGGTGTCGTCGCGGGACCGGCGCCAGCGCATCGCCACGCTGCTGGACCAGGTCGGCCTGCGCACCGATACGCTGCACCGCTACCCGCACGAGTTCTCCGGCGGCCAGCGCCAGCGCATCGCGATTGCGCGGGCGCTGGCGGTGCAGCCGCAGTTGATCGTCTGCGACGAGCCCACCTCGGCCCTGGACGTGTCGGTGCAGGCCCAGATCCTGAACCTGCTCACGCAGCTTCAGCGCGAGCTGGGGGTCGCGTACCTGTTCATCACGCACAATTTCGGCGTGGTCGAGTTCCTGGCACACGAGGTGGCGGTGATGCGCGACGGGCGCATCGTCGAATCCGGCCCGGCGCAGCGCGTGCTCGAGCATCCCGAGCACGAATACACGAAGGCGCTACTGGCAGCTGTGCCCCGGGTCACCTGGTCGGTTTGATATCCAGTGGTCAGTCGATGTCCAGGTTGTACCGGTAGAACGCCTCATCCCGCACCCACCCCAGCGACTCATACAGCGCCTGGGCCTGTACATTGGTCCGCGCGGTGGCGAGCTCCAATCGAACCGCTCCGGTCTGCTGCGCGTGGGCCTGGGCCGCCAGCATCAGCGCCCGCGCTGCTCCGCTGCGGCGCGCCGACGGCGCCACGAACAGGTCGTACAGAACATAGATCTTCGCCGCGGACACCGAGCACAGCGTCGGGTAGAGCTGCGTGAAGCCGACCAGCGTGTGCGGTTCTGCCGTCGCGACGAATATGACCGAATCGTGGTTCGCAAGCCGTTCGCCGATGAAATCCTGCGCCAGCGGCAGGTCGGGCGGTTGTTGATAGAACTGCCGATACAGATCGAACAGGCGCGCGAGCTGCGCTCGGTCGGCCGGCTGCGCGGGTCGGACGGTCATTGGCACGGCTGCCCCAGGTGACAGAGGCCAATTATGCCGGCCCGCTCAACACCGCGCCGTGCGATTCGATCACTTTCGAGTAGGCGAGGGCGCTCGCTTTCAGCGTGCGCTCCAGCGTGGCGAAATCGACGTGGATGATGCCGAAGCGCTTGGAAAAACCCAGCGACCATTCCAGGTTGTCGAGCAGCGACCAGACATAGTAGCCGCGCACATCCACCCCCTGCTCGATGGCCGCGCGGATTGCCTGCAGGTGCTCGTGCAGGTAGCCGGTGCGGGTTGGATCATCGAGCGGCTCGGCGCCAACGGTTGCCGGATCGGGGAAGGCGGCGCCGTTCTCGGTCACGTACTGCGGGATGGGTCCATACCGGTCGCGCACCCAGGTCAGGGTGTCGGTCAGACCTTGCGGGTACACCTCCCAGTCGGTTTCGGTGTAAACGGCGCCGTCCTGCTTGACCCGCGAGGCTTTGAGCGGCCAGGCGTCCGGGTCAGAGCGCGTGACGCTGCGCGTGTAGTAGTTGATACCGACGAAATCGATCGGCTGCCGGATCAGGCTCAAATCGGACGCCGGCCATGCCGGCCAGGCCTCGCCGAAGATCTGCTTCAGTTCCTCGGGGTAGCGGCCGAGGAACACCGGATCCAGGTATTGCTCGTTCATGTAGGCGCGCGCGCGGGCGGTCGCCGCGATGTCTGCCGGGCTGCTGGAAGCCGGATACTTCGGTTCGATGTTCACGACGATTCCCACCTGATGGCGGCCCCAGGCGCGGTACGCCTGCACGGCGGTCCCGTGCGCGCGCAGCAGGTGGTGCGAAGCGATCGGCGCTTCATAGACGTTGCGATGCCCGGGCGCCAGCGCGCCGTGCAGGTAGCCGCCGTCCGTGACGACCCACGGCTCGTTCAACGTCGCCCACAGCTTGACCCGGTCATCGAGCCGGCGGTACATCGTCTGGGCGTAGTCGGCGAACCAGTTCGCCACATCGGGGTTGAGCCAGCCGCCCCGGTCGTCCAGGGCCGCCGGCAGGTCCCAGTGATACAGCGTGATCATCGGCTCGATACCGGCACCGAGCAGTTCGTCGACCAGGCGCTCGTAAAAGCCCAGCCCCCTCGGGTTGACGCTGCCCACGCCCTCGGGCAGCACCCGGCTCCACGACACGCTGAACCGGTATGCGGTCAGCCCGAGCCGCTTCATCAGCGCGACATCCGACTTGAAGCGCCGATAATGATCGCAGGCGACATCGCCCGTATCGCCGTTGCGCACCAGGCCGGGCGTGTGCACGAAGCGGTGCCAGATGCTCGGGCCCGCGCCATCGGCCAGCGGCGAACCCTCGACCTGGTAGGCGGACGTGGCGGCTCCCCACAGGAATCCGTGCGGGAACCTGCGGGTCGGCGATGCGGTTGCGGACTTCATTGGCGTTGCCCGGTCCATCTGATGTAAACGTTACCATAGGGTGCGCATTTCCGAGATCTACCCGGGACGGTGCGCCTGATGTAAACGTCAACTGTCCGGCGGCGGTGCGCCGGACGCCTCGCGCGGAGAGACGGGTGGCCAGCGTTCAGCTGCAGGGTGTCTGCAAAGTCTACGAGGACGGCCAGGTCGCCGTGCAGGACGCCAGCTTCGAGGTGGCCGACCGCGAGCTGATGGTCCTGGTCGGGCCGTCGGGCTGCGGCAAGTCGACCCTGCTGCGGATGATCGCGGGCCTGGAATCGATCAGCTCGGGCGCCGTGTCGATCGGCGGACGCCCGGTCAACGAGGTCGCTCCCAAGGACCGCGACATCGCCATGGTGTTCCAGAGCTATGCGCTGTTCCCTCATATGACGGTGGCGCAGAACATCGCCTTCGGCCTGAAGGTGCGCAAAGTGCCCCTCACCCAGATCGGGCAACGCGTGCAGGCCACCGCCCGTACGCTGGAACTCGAGTCGCTGCTCGAGCGGCTGCCGCGCGCCCTGTCGGGCGGCCAGCGCCAGCGCGTGGCGCTGGCGCGGGCGCTGGTGCGCGACCCGGCGGTGTTCCTGCTGGACGAACCGCTGTCCAACCTGGATGCCCGCTTGCGCCAGTCGATGCGGATCGAACTGGCGCGGCTGCACCGGCAGGTGGGCGCCACGATGATCTACGTCACGCACGATCAGATCGAGGCGATGACGCTGGGCCAGCGCATCGTGGTGCTCGATCGCGGGCGCATCCAGCAGATCGACACGCCGCTCGCCCTGTACCAGCGGCCGGCCAACCGGTTCGTGGCAGGGTTTCTCGGAAGCCCGGCGATGAACTTCCTGCCGGGACGTCTGGACCGCGACGGCGCCAACCTGGATGTGGGCGTGGAGATTCTGCAACTGGATGGCGCAGGCGCGGCTCGGTTCCACGCAGGCGGCGGCGCGGACGTGGTGCTCGGAGTGCGACCCGAGCATGTGCTGCTGGCTGACGCCGCAGCGCCGATCGGGCCGACCCTGGCCGCGACGCTGGAGGCGATCGAACCGATCGGACCGGAACTGCATCTGGTGCTGCGCTGCGGCCCCCACCAGCTGATCGCACGCGTGCCTCCGCGGCCGCTGCCGCAACCCGGCGCCCGGCTGCAGCTTCGGCTGGCGGTCGAGCACCTGCACTTTTTCTCGTCGGAGCCCGAAGGACGCCGGATCGGCCCGCCAGCCTGACCCCGCGCCGGGTCGGGCCGGGCTTCTCGTGCGGATCGGCTCGTCGCCCGGGCGCAACAAAGCCCTTACTTTGCGGCAGCGCACATTTCATTCACATGGCGTCGCCTGATACATTTTTTGTGGAAACGTTTCCATACAAAAAACAAACGCGAGCCTTTTCGACCGAGAGAAGGGCCGCGCGTCGGGAGACAGGTTGGCAGCGACCATCCGGGACGTTGCACGAGCCGCGAACGTATCGGTCGCGACCGTCTCGCGTGCGCTGAACGAACACGCCAACGTTTCACCGCAGACCCGAGCCCGCGTTCAGACCGTTGCGCGCGAACTCGGATTCGTGCCCAGCGGGGCCGCACGGAGTCTCATCACGCGGCGCACCCAGACGATCGGCGTGCTGCTGCCCGACCTGCACGGCGAGTTCTTCTCGGAGCTGATCCGCGGCATCGACACCGCGGCGCGCAGCCACGGCCTGCACCTGCTGCTGTCGGGTTCCCACGGTGACCGGGCCGAGGCGGCGGCGGCCATCAAGGCGATGAGCGGCCGGGTCGACGGCCTGCTGATCATGTCGCCGCACCTGGACGCGCGCGCGCTGGCCGACAACCTGCCGCGCGGTCTGCCGGTGGTGCTGATGAACACGCGCGGCGACGGCGTGCAGGCCACCAGCCTGACGGTCGACAACTACGGCGGCGCCTATGCGATGGTGCGGCACCTGGCCGGGCTGGGCCACAAGTCGATCGCGTTCATCGCCGGGCCCGAGCCCAATTTCGAGGCGCAGGAGCGCCTGCGCGGCTATCGCGAGGCGCTGGCCCAGCTGCTGCCTGCCTCCGAGCCGCTGGTCCTGTCGGGCGATTTCACCGAGGAGTCCGGCTGGCGGGTCGGCAACCGGATCCTCGCGATGGAACGGCGCCCCGGCGCGATCTTCGCGGCCAACGATGCGATGGCGATCGGGTGCCTGTTCTGCTTGAGCGAGGCCGGGGTCCAGGTGCCGCACGACATCGCGCTGGTCGGGTTCGACGACATTCCGCTGGCGCGCTTCGTCAATCCGCCCCTGACAACGGTGCGCGTGCGCATCGCCGAGCTCGGCTCGATCGCGCTCGAACGGCTGGCGCTGTCGATCGAGACCAAGAACCTCGCGAGCGTCAAGCCCCAGACGCTGCGCTCCGAGCTCGTGGTTCGCAGCTCCTGCGGCGGGGCGCAGGAAGGCACGGCAGCGGTCGCATCCCCGAAGCCTCGATAGAAGTTTCCGGCCTGGAAGGAAGGCGCTTTGATGGAGGAGGAGCAAGCCATGAAATCGCGTTCGAAGTGGATGAAAGCAACCGTCGCCGCAATGGCCGCCCTGGCGGGCGCGTGGCTCGCGCTGTGGCAGCCGGCGCAGGCGCAGCTGAGCACCGCGACCCTGCGCGGCTTTGTACAGACAACGCCAGGGCAGGGGGCTGCCGACGTGGAGGTCTCGGCGACGAACACCGATAGCGGTTTCGTCTACCGGACCAAATCCAAAAGCGACGGCAGCTACGTGTTGATTGGCCTGCCCGCCGGAAGCTACGCCATCCGCACCGGCATCGAGCCCGGGCAGAAGCCGCAGCTCGTTACGCTATCGGTGGCGGAGACGGCTTCGCTCGACCTGGTGCTGCCTGCGGCGCCGATCGAGCAGGTCACGATTGTCGGCTCGTTGCAGCGTGCGGACGTCAAAAGCTCCGAGGTTGCGACCAGCGTATCGCCCAAGCAGATGCAGCTGCTTCCTCAGGTGACGCGCAACTTCCTGTCTTTCGCGGATCTGGCGCCGGGCGTGCGGGTCAACCAGGACCCGCGCAGCGGTTACGTGACGCTGATGAGCGGGGCCCAGAACCAGGACAACACCAACGTCTTCATCGATGGCATCAGCCAGAAGAACTATGTGCTGCGCGGCGGCCTGACCGGCCAGGACAGCAGCCGCGGCAATCCTTTTCCGCAGATCGCGCTGAGCGAGTACAAAGTTGTCAGCCAGAACTACAAGGCCGAGTTCGACCAGGTCTCGAGCGCCGCCATCACGGCGGCGACTCGCTCGGGCACGAACGAGCTGCATGGCGACGCGTTCGTCGACTACACCGGGAACGAATTCGTCCAATACAGTCCGTTCGAGCAAGCCAACAAAGACGCCGGCATCCAACGCCCGGGCTTCGACCAGGAGCAGTACGGCATCAGCCTGGGAGGCCCCATCGTCCAGGACCGGATGCACTATTTCTTCGCGTACGAAGGCAAGCACATTGGCGACGCGCGTGAAGTGGTATTGCAGCACGCCAACCTGCTGCCCAACGCGGGCATCGTGCCGTCGCTGGTGGCGCAGCAAGGCTCGACCACTGATACGTTCCGGGAAGACCTGGTGTTCGCCAAGGTCGACGCCCAGGTCGCCGAGAACCAGCGGGTCGACGTCAGCGTTCGGGTGCGCCGCGAAAACGACTTGGTACCGGAGGATCAGTTGCTGAGCACGCCCTCCAATGAAAAGAACCGCACGAACAACGAGAACCACCTCGACTTGAAGCACGAGTGGACCATCGGTCCCTGGCTGAACGAGGCGCGCGCGGGCTATCAGAAGGCCGAATGGAACCCGCGCTCCAACGCCACTGCCCCGCTGATCAAGTACACCATCTCCCCGACCAACGACGAGAACAACATGTTCGGCGTGATCGACGTGGGCGGCTCCCCAGATGCGCAGGACCGGGTTCAGAAGGGCTTCTACCTGCAGAACGATCTGAGCTTCACCGGCATCGCCGACCACGCATTCAAGGCCGGTTTCAAGGTCGATTTCATCACCTTCGACCTGTCGGGGACGGCATTCAGCGTCCCTTCATTTGTCGAGTTGATCAACAACGCGACCGGCGAACCGATGACACTGGCCGACAGGACGATCAACCAGGCGTCGCCGGCCCGGGCCGACTTCCACGATACGATGCTCGGCCTGTACTTCCAGGACGACTGGGATTTGACCCGCAGGCTGCAGCTGAACCTGGGCCTGCGCTGGGACTACGAGACCAACATGCTGGACAACGACTACGTAACGCCGGCCGACCGCGTGAACGCGCTGCTGGGTCTGGACTCCGTTCGCTACAACATTTCCCCGGCCCCGGGTCAGACCTACGCGCAGTCGCTTGCCATGGGCGGCATCAACATCCACGATTACATCAGCAACGGGTCCAGCCGCAAGCCGTACACCGGCGCCATTCAGCCGCGCGTGGGCTTCTCCTACGACCTGTGGGGCGACAAGCAGACGGTTTTTTTCGCGGGCTATGGGCGCGCCTACGACCGCAAGGTGGCCACCAATGCGCTTGACGAGAAGCAGAAAAACGCGCAGGCCGGAGGCGAGATCTGGCTGATCAAGAACGACTTCAAGATGCCGTACACCGACCAGATCGGTGCCGGCGTACGCCAGGGTCTGGGCCCGTGGAACACCGAGCTGGCGTACACCTACTCGTACAGCAACAACCAGTTCAACTGGTTCGGCGGCGATCGCGACCCGCACGGAGGCTGGGACGACAAGAGCATCATCGATCCGCTGTTCAGCGGACCGAAGGGGTATGGAACGCTGGTGCTGGGGGACTTCATCACCAAGGTCAGGACCGAGACGGTGTATTTGAAGGCTGACAAGCCGTACACGCCGACGTCGGGCTGGGGCATGACCTGGGCTTTCACCTGGTCGCAGGGGTGGACCACGAACCGCCAGTGGACCAACGACATTTTCAACTGGACCTACGGCAAGCCGGGCGTCGGCTGGTACCCGTCCGTCGATGTCGAGCGCCAGCGCATCGTCGCGACCGCCATCACCGACCGCGTGCTGCCGTTCGGCATCATCCTGGGAAGCAAGTGGACGTACGGATCCGGGCTGCCCTATCAGGTCACCGACTGCCACATCGACTTTTCCCATTGCGTGTACCACGAGGCATTCGGAGGTCACTTCGATCAGGTCGACCTGAGCCTGTCCCGGCGCGTGCGCGTCGGCTTTGGCGGGATCACCGTGCGCCTCGATATCCTGAACGTCCTCGGCGACCAAAACTATGGCGGCTACGACGGCTTTGCCGGCGGCCCCACGAAGACCCCGCAAAATGTGTTCGGCGGGGACAACGCACACTTCGGGCAGCCGACCGTGATGTCCGGTCCGATGCGCACTTACAAGGTAGGCTTGCGCTATGACTTTTGATTGGATTTGTCGTCGCCTTGCCGGTTGCATCGACTGACTTCGAAGGCGCCGAAGCTCCGGGCGGCGTCCTGCTCGGGCGCCGCCGCCTGCTCGCGCTGGCCGGCGCGCTCGTGTGCGGCTGCGCCGGCACGCCGCCCGCCCCGCCTGCGCCGGCGGGCGGCCCGCCGCCCGTGCAGCCGCCGCTGGACGAGGCGCAGCGGCGCGCTTTCGATCCGCTGCTGGACGAGCTGCAGCAGCGCACCTTCGATTTTTTCTGGCAGACCGCCAATGCGGCCAACGGCCTGGTGCCGGACCGCTACCCGACGCCTTCGCCCGCCAGCATCGCGGCGGTCGGCTTTGCGCTGACCGCATACCCGATCGGCGTCGAACGCGGCTGGATCACGCGTGATCAGGCGCGCGAGCGCGTGCTGGCGACGCTGCGCTTCTTTTACGACGCGCCGCAGGGGCAGCAACCCGACGGCGTGGCCGGCTACAAGGGCTTCTTCTATCACTTCCTCGACATGGAGCGCGGTCTGCGCGCGCGCCACTGCGAGCTCTCGACGGTGGACACCGCGCTGCTGCTGGCCGGGATGCTGTTCTGCCACGACTGGTTCGACGGGGCCGACGACGATGAGGCGCGGATCCGGCAGATGGTCGAGGTCATTTACGCGCGCGTGGACTGGACCTGGGCCCAACCGCGCCCGCCCCTGATCGCGCTGGGCTGGATGCCGGAGGACGGATTCATCGGGCTGGACTGGCGCGGCTACGACGAGGGCATGATCGTGTACCTCCTCGCTCTGGGCGCGCCGGTGCACTCGATCGATGCGTCGGCGTGGCCCGCCTGGTGCTCGACCTACGACCGGTCCTGGGGCACCTACCGGGGCTATGAGCACCTGACCTTTCCCCCGCTGTTCGGGCACCAGTTCTCGCACGTATGGACCGACTTTCGCGGCATCGCCGACCCGTACATGCGCGCGCGCGGCATCGACTACTTCGAGAACAGCCGCCGTGCCACCTATTCGCAGCAGGCCTACGCGATCGCCAATCCCGGAGGCTGGAAGGGCTACGACGATCGGGTCTGGGGTCTGAGCGCCTGCGACGGACCGTTCAACGGCTCGCGCGACTACGCCGGCTCCCGGCGACGCTTTTTTGGCTATGCAGCGCGCGGCACCGGGCTGACCCGCACCTACGACGACGGCACGATCGCGCCCACCGCGATGGTCTCGTCGCTGCCGTTCGCCCCCGAGATCGTGCTGCCGTCGCTGCAGGAGATGATGCGGCGCCATGGCGAGCGCATCTACTCGCGCTTCGGACTGCTGGATGCCTTCAACCTGAGCTTCGACTACCCGGTCAAGCTCGCCTACGGCCGGCTGGTTCCCGGCTTCGGCTGGGTCGACAACGACTACGTGGGAATCGATCAGGGCGCGGTCGTGGCGATGATCGCCAATGACCGCGACGGCCTCGTCTGGAATGTGATGCGCAACAATGCGTATCTGGTCCGGGGCCTGCGGCGGGCCGGGTTCGCCGGGGGATGGCTGCCATCGACGTAGCCATTGCAGCATCGAGAATTCGCGCGCGTTGGGTGTGGGCGGCGCTGGCCCTGGCGCTGTGCGCCTGCTCGCGCCCGCACGACGAGCTCACCTTCTGGGCCATGGGCCGCGAGAGCGAGGTCGTCGCCCAGCTGCTGCCCGAGTTCGAGCGCTCCCACCCCGGCGTGCACGTGTCGGTGCACCAGCTGCCGTGGACCGGCGCTCACGCCAAGCTGCTGACGGCCTTCGTCGGGGACGCCACGCCCGATGTGGCCCAGTTGGGGAACACCTGGATTCCGGAACTGGCCGCGCTGCACGCCCTGGAGCCGCTGACCTCGCGCGTGCGCGGGTCCGCGGCCGTGCAGCCGCCCGACTATTTCGCCGGCATCTGGGACACCAACGTGATCGACGGCGTGCTGTACGGGGTGCCCTGGTACGTCGACACGCGGCTGCTGTTTTATCGCACGGATCTGCTGAAGAAGGCGGGGTACGATGCGCCGCCGGACGATTGGAACCAATGGCGGCGCACGATGTCGGCCCTGAAGGCGCAGGCCGGTCCTGACCGCTTCTCGATCCTGCTGCCGCTGAACGAGTTCGAGCCGTTGACGGCGCTGGCCCTGCAGCAGAAGGAACCGTTGCTGCGCGAGGGCGGCGGGCGCGGCAATTTCGAAACCGCCGGTTTTCGCAAGGCGTTGGG
>Ga0307479_10003208_pt1 | contig 14884 bp, 13 predicted proteins | sample atmos_gasesECM4C_FD_203743 | JGI IMG/M metagenome (GOLD analysis project Ga0307479, IMG submission 203743) | Hardwood forest soil microbial communities from Morgan-Monroe State Forest, Indiana, United States - atmos_gasesECM4C_515 | ecosystem: Environmental > Terrestrial > Soil > Temperate... | reverse complement strand
CGCCGCATAGCTGCGCAGCACCCCCAGATCGCTGGCGATCATGTGCCCGCCTTCAACGCCCATGAGTGCGGCGATTTTGCCCTGCTTGTGCGCGGCACGCACTTCCTCTGCCGTAGTGGCCAGCGCTAGATCGTTGGGATGCCTCCTGACCTGCTCCCGGACCGCGTCAATCTGCACGAGCGCGCGCTTCACAGCTTCCGGCCCGGTGACTTTGCTGGGCATCCATATCGAAAAGAATATAGCGCTTAGCCCGCCTTCCTTCATGCGCGGAATGTCGATGCTGCCGCGAGCGTCGCGCGGGCCCAGGTCGAACTTGCCGTCGAGAAACCGCTGTGTTGTGTCATCGTGCGTGTCCACGACAATCGACGAGAAATGCAGCTTCCGCGCCCGCGCCGAGATGCCGTCCGCCTTCACGCCCGCCGCCAGCAAAAAAACAGTCGAGACGCACAAGCCGGCCGTAAGTATGGTCCGAAGCATTTCACCTCTTATTTTCTCCAAAAGGCAGCTACTGCGATTGTCCCTGCAATTCCCTGCTGATGCGCTCGGTTTGTTCCATGACGCGCAGCGTGTTTCCTCCAAGAATCTTCCGAATGTCATCTTCACTGTAACTTTTGCGCATGAGAGCCTCGGTGATTTTCGGAAGCTTCGAACAGTCTTCCATTCCCTCCGGCATGTCCGCGCCGTCGAAATCAGAGCCAAGGCCAACGTGATCAGGGCCGGCGATCTTCACGACGTGATCGATGTGCTCGATAATTTTTTCCCAGCCCACGTGGGGCAGTTTGCCTTCGGCGGTCAGCCGATCTGTTCTTTCTTTAGTCTTGCGCATGAGGCATTCGCTATCGCCCCCGCAGAGCTTTGACTCTTGGTCGAAGCTATTCACAACGCCGCCGACAGTTCTGTCGTAGGCATCCTTGTAAGCCTGATCGAGAAAGCTTCTCTCATAATTGATCTGGATGACTCCGCCCTTAGCGGCTAGCGACTTGATCATTTCGTCGGACATGTCGCGGACGTGATTGCAAAGTGCGCGGCAAGAAGAGTGAGAAGCAATCAGCGGCGCTTTGCTGACTTCGAGAGCATCGTAAAAAGTTTTGTCCGAGACGTGTGAGATGTCGACCATGATTCCCTGCCGGTTCATTTCGCGCACGATGTCCTTGCCGAACTCAGTGAGGCCGTTGTGAACAGGCTTGTCGGTCGAGGAATCCGCCCACTCGTCATTGTAAAAATGAGAAAGAGTCATGTAGCGCACGCCGAGATCGCCGAACATGCGCAGGACGCGGATGTCATTGCCAATCATGTGGCCGCCCTCAACGCCGATCAGCGCGGCAATTTTGCCGTGCGCGTGCGCGCGGCGAACATCTTCAGCTGTCAGGCAAAGCACCATGTCCTTTGAATATTTCAGGACGTTCTGATGGACGGCATCAATCTGGTCCAGCGCTTTTTGCACGGCCGGCGGACCCATGATTCGCCCGTCGATCCAGATAGAGAAGAAGATGGCATTCATGCCACCTTCCCGCATGCGCGGGATGTCCACGTGCCCGTCTGGATTGCGTTTGCCGAGGTTGAAATCCCTTGAAAAGAAACGCTGGGTGGTGTCGTCGTGCGTGTCCAGCACGATGGAAGAAAAGTGGAGTTTGTGAGCTCGCTCCGCGATGTCATCTTCTGAGCTCGATCGAACAAGCAGCACCGCAAGAAACAGGCAAAAGCCGGCACACAACAACGCAAACACACGGCGCATGTAATCCCCCAGACTGCGGCTTTCGGAGTGAGAGTCTATCCTATTAGCCACCCAAGAAGCGCCAGTTTCCACGCCTGACGGTTCACTTCGGCGATCGATTCCGTCAACGGAATTTCCTTTGGGCAGGCCTTCACGCAATTCTGGGCGTTCGCGCAGTCTTCCACTCCGCCGTGCCCCATAACGCCGCGGATGCGCTCGTTTGCGTGCATCGCTCCGGTGGGATGCATATTGAACAGGCGCACCTGGCTGATGATTGCCGCGCCGATGAAATCGCTGTGCTCGTTCACCTGCGGGCAGACTTCCAGGCAATTGCCGCAGGAGATGCACCGCGAAAGCGGATAGGCTTTTTGCTGGACTTCGGACGACATGCGCGGGCCTTCGCCGAGGTCGTAGGTTCCGTCGATGGGGATCCACGCTTTCACGCGTTTCAAGCTCTCGAACATGAATTGGCGGTCGACGGTCAGATCGCGCACGACAGGAAACTTGGACAGTGGCTCGATGCGTATCGGCTGATCGAGTTGATCCACGAGGGCGGAACACGCCATGCGCGCCCGACCGTTGATCAGCATGGCGCATGAGCCGCAGACTTCTTCGAGGCAGTTGGAGTCATAACTGATTGGAGTGGTTTTTTTTCCGCTGCGCGTGACTGGGTTTTCGGCGATGTCGCGCAGGCAGATGATGACGTTCATCGAGGGGCGCCAGCGGAGCGCGAACTCTTCCCAGCGCGGCGCGTCCTTCGGGCCGTTCTGCCGCTTGACTCGCACGACGACCTGTTTGTTTTCAGCCATGCAATCCTCTTAAAGCGTGCCGGCGTCCACGTTCACTTCGCAGCGTCATAGCGCCGCGCGCGCGGCGGAATTTGCGAAATGTCCACCTGCTCGTACGTAATTTGAATTTCCCCTCTCACCCATTTGGCCCGCGTGGTTTTCAGCCAATTGGCATCATCACGGTTCGGAAAATCCGGCTTGTAGTGCGCGCCGCGCGACTCATTGCGCGCCAGCGCGCCGAGCGTGATCACGCGCGCGAGGATGAGCATGTTGTCGAGCTCGCGCGCAAAATTCAGCGTCTGGTTGGACCACCGCGTGCGATCGCTCAGATTGACTTTTTCCATTCGTTCGCTCAGCGCGCGAAGTTTCGCCTCGGCCAATTCGAGATTCTTATTCATGCGCGTGACCGTAACGTGCTCGGTCATTATTTCGCCAAGCTCGCGCCAGATGGTCATGGGATTTTCCGTGCCTTCGGAGGAGAGGAGCGCATGGTTCTTCTCTTCCTGGCGTTTGCGCTCGCTCTCGAAAACGCTCGAAGAACCCGACTCCGCGCCTTTTTCAAGGCCGCGGGCATACTTAACGGCCGCCGGGCCCGCGAGGCCTCCGCCAAAAATGCAGGAAACCAGCGAGTTCGCGCCCAGCCGGTTGGCCCCGTGATACTGGTATTCGCACTCGCCTGCTGCGAAGATCCCCGGAACATTCGTCGCCTGGTCTTCCCCGTTCACCCAGATGCCTCCCATGGTGTAGTGCATCGCGGGAAAAACTTTCATGGGTTCTGTGCGCGGATTGACGCCGAGAAATTTCTCGTAAATCTCCAGAATGCCTTCGAGCTTGCGATCCAGCGTTTCCTTCGGGATATGTGTCACGTCGAGATACACCGCCGCCTGGCCATTGATCCCCAGCTTCTCCTGATAAACGATGCGGTGAATCGCGCGCGTCGCAATGTCGCGCGGAACAAGGTTGCCGTACTTCGGATACCACTCCTCCAGAAAATAAAAGCGCTCGTCCTCCGGAACGCTTTTCGCCGGGCGCGAATCTCCGGGCTTTTTCGGCACCCACACGCGCCCGCCCTCGCCGCGCGCGGATTCGCTCATGAGCCGCAGTTTGTCTTCGCCGGGAATCGCCGTCGGGTGCACTTGAATAAATTCGCCGTTGGCGTAATCCACGCCTTGCTGGAACAAAGCCGATTGCGCGGACCCCGTGCACACGACCGAATTCGTGGACCGCCCGAAAAGCGCTCCAATTCCACCGGTGCAAAAGATGACGGCGTCCGCGGCGTAGGCCTTCACTTCCATCGAGCGAAGATCCATTGCGGTAATGCCGCGGCAGACTCCCCCCTCATCGATTACCGCGGAAAGAAACGTGCATCCTTCAAATTTCTTGACCTTGCCGTCGGACTCGTGCCGCCGCACCTGTTCATCGAGCGCATATAGCAATTGCTGGCCGGTCGTGGCGCCCGCGAATGCCGTGCGGTGATAGAGCGTGCCGCCGAAGCGCCGGTAATCCAGCAATCCCTCCGGCGTGCGGTTGAACATCACGCCCATACGGTCGAGCAAATCAATGATGCCCGGCGCGGCTTCGCACATGCGCTTCACCAGCGGCTGATTCGCCAGGAAGTCGCCGCCGTAAATCGTGTCGTCAAAGTGTTTTGCGGTCGTATCGCCCTCGCCTTTCTGGTTTTTCGCCGCGTTGATCCCGCCCTGCGCGCACACGGAATGGGAACGCTTCACCGGGACGATCGAAAAAAGATCCACCGGTACGCCCGCTTCAGCCACACGGATGGTTGCCATCAGACCGGCCAGACCGCCGCCCACCACGATGATCTTCGGCTCTCTCATCTGTAATAAAATTCGAAAGGATGCCAGTTCAACCGGAAACTGAGAATAATCAGCACGCCCACCACGCTGAAGGTGAACCCCACGACCACGCCCAGCCTTCCAGCCGCGCGTTGCGCCTGCACCGTCGCCGCCAGGCCCCATTTGCATAGAAAATTCCAGATGCCCACGCCGAGATGAAACGAAGAGGCCAGAATCCCCACGATCATGAACGCAAGCGCATAACGACTCTGCAGTAACTGCTCAACGTCCGCGTAGGTGGATTTTCCGTGGGTGAGCCAGCGCTCGGTATAGAGATGCCAGCCGATGTAGACGAACGCGATCAAGCCCGTGTAACGCTGCGCGGAGTAGAGCCAGTTCGAAACCCACGGATACGCGGATACATTCGACTTTCCGCGCAGCCAGATGTAAACGCCGTAGCCGCCATGAAAGAGCATGGGGAGAAAAATGACGGCCCATTCCACAGCCAGCCGGAATGGAATGGTCTGCAGCTCGCGGGAAGTTTCGTTGTATTTCGCCGCGCTGACGAGCGCTGTGCTGTTCGACCAAAAATGCTCGGCAAGAAACGCACCAATTGGAAGTACGCCCGTAAACGAATGCAGCTTTCTAAGAAGATAACTTGCGTCAGGCGGGGTTGCCGTTGCGGACATGCCCTCTCCGCCGCGGAGGCGCATTCCGGCGCTCGGAATTCGCGGCACATTCAGTATAGGGAGTTGAAATAGTTCCTGCAAGCCGCGCTGTGGCGTCGCTTATTTTTCGCATTATTCCAATTGTTCGCAGGAAACGACACTTACGAAAATTATTTTCTCGACCCCGCGCGAGACTCCGATACAATGCTTTTTGAAAGGCAATTGTTCGCCCGGTGCGCTTCCGCCGACTGACACGGCCAGAAAACATACGGATTATTCATGAGCACAAGTCTCAGCCTCGTTTCGGAACTCGAACGCATCGCGAATGCTCTGGTCACGGATGCCTCCGAGACATCCCCAATTCCCCTTCCCTCGATCGCGGAACGCATTGCAAAGAGTTTGGGTGTGAAGTCCGACGAGGTGGCCATCCTCGGGCTGTCGACGAAGTGGCGCCATCTTCATTTCCTCGTTCCCGAATCGCTGAAAAACGTAGGTTTCATCCCGCTTTCGAGCAATTCGGCGCTCGCGGCCCGCACCGCGAGGGATAGCCGGCCGGAGATCAACAATAATTTTTCTGATGCGCGTCACGCCACGGTCTTTGAAGGCGTCAAAGTCGGCGGAGAATCCGGGGAAGCGATTCAGAAAATTATCAGCGCCCCCATTCTTTCCAATGGCAAAGTCATTGGCATCATTCAGATCAGCCGCAAGGGTTCGAGCGCATCTTTTGCGGGGGCGGACTTTACCTCGGAAGATCTTGGAAAAGTGGTTGCCTTGTGTAAGCCCCTCGGCAAACTTCTCCAGCACATCGTTGGCGAATAATTCTGTGTCGCTCCCAAGCTGTAACCTCGCGTTCATTTTTCCGTTCGGGGCCCGACCGCCTCGGCATATTTTGCGGGAATTGCGTTGACACTCGGATACCTTCTTGTTAGTTTTCCACTGCGGGAAGATTTTCGTCCTCAGATCACTAACGGAGGCACCACACACCGGCACTATGTCGTTCGTCGCTAAGAAGATCTTCCTCACCAAAGGCGTCGGCAAACATCGGGAAAGATTATCGAGCTTTGAGCTTGCATTGCGGAATGCGGGCATCGCGGCATGCAACATTGTCCGCGTCTCTTCGATTTTTCCGCCCAACTGCAAACTGATCTCGCGCAGCGAAGGTTTGAAGTACATCCGGCCGGGCCAGGTGGCCTTCACGGTAATCAGCGAAAACTCCACGAAAGAAGCGCACCGCCTGATCGCCGCGAGCATCGGGCTGGCGCTGCCGAGCGACAAATCCATGTACGGATATTTATCCGAGCACCATTCCTTCGGCGAGACCGAGGAAGTCGCCGGCGAATACGCCGAAGAGCTTGCCGCGGAAATGCTCGCGACCACCTTGAATGTGGAGTTTGACCCGGATTTGTCATTCGATGAAAAAAAAGAAGTCTACCGCATTTCCAACAAAATCGTCCGCACCATGAACGTCACGCAATCCGCCGTCGGCGACAAGCGCGGCCTGTGGACCACGGTCCTCGGCGCCGCCATTCTCATCGGCGAAGACGACTGATTCGCTGTTCAAGTATCCAGGTCATACGCGGCCTACAGCCACTTCGTCATTTCCGTATCAATTTCAACAACCAACTCCACCGGAATCCGTTGCACGATGCGGTCTTTCTTCGCCAGCCGGTCTGTGTCAATGATGCGCTTCGGCGGGCTGCTTCTTCACGAACGCGGCGATGACGAATCCGGCCAGCAAGAATCCGATGATCTGCGTGGTCATATAGCCGGCCGTGTAATTCGCCGGAAAGTCGTACCAATTCCAGTACTCAACGTTGGTGCTGAGCCCCGCGAGCACACCAGCGACGAACACGAAGCCCACGCGCGCGGCGTAGCTTGCAAGACCACCCGCCCGGGAGAGCAGCAAGGCGAACAGCAGCGCCTGCACGACGTTCAATGCGAACTGTTTGCCGAGCGCCGCACCAAATCGAAAGGGGCCTGCCGGTGGATGATAGATGATGATTCCGTGCGGCACTTGCTCGTACTTCTTCGTCAACTCGGGCATCGCCGCACTTCGCTCCGCAGCCGTTGCGTTTGGCCCCAAGCCCGTTCCGGGAAAGAAATAAAAGCCAGGCGCCGGAATGGCCCCCTGCATTGCATTGAGCACCGGTGTTTCGTTGGGAAGCTCCTTGATGCCGATCTCGCCGAGGCCGAGGACATCATGCGCAAGATACAGCCACAAGAACAGCGTCAGGCCGCCCAAAATTCCCGCGATTACGATTCGCTTCATCGTTGTTTCTCCTTTTAACGATTGCTTTGGGGCCCGGGACCCGGCTGCTTCTCACTCTTCCAGTACCCGATGCGTTCGAGAACGGCGCCGACAATCAGCGGCAGGGCCACCGTAGCATCATCGAATACTTCGGCAAAACGCCCGCCCTCTTCCGGCGGCACGAATTTTCCCCACGACACCGCCTCCGTGTATGTGCTCCCGGAGAGTCCTCCCCAGTGCACCGGCTCCGGGCAAATCCGCAAACCGTAGTTGTACCGCTTCAAAGGCAATTTCTTGTAGCCGCGCCGTGCCAGCAATTCCGCGTACACGCCGAATTGCTGCGTCCAGTTGCGCGGAACGCCGCCGCCCACCGTAAAAATCCCCATGCGTTTTGTCGCCAGCATGGTATCCGCGAATTTCTCGAAATCCTCGAAGGGATCAAAACGCAGCAGCGGCCGCTTTGCATTTTGGCGGGCGATCTTGTGCAGCGCAAAATCGATTCCCAGCTCCGAATCCGTGAAGGCGGGAACGAAAACAGGAACATTATTTTCGTAGGCCGACTTGAGAATTCCCCGCCCTGGCATTTTCTTGTGCAGAAACTCCCCGATGCGCCGATGGATTTTCCAACTGCACGCGACTTCGTCGGCGTCCCACTTCTCCAGCACGTGGTCCATCACCTGTTCCACGTGGTCGAGATTGACTTCGGGTTCGAGCGAATCGTAAACGCGGTTGTAACCAGCGTGAAAAAGCGTCTTGTCGTCCATTCGCGGGTCATAACGGAAGTGGGAGTGCCCGGTCGCTTCGACCAGCCCGTGCGCCATCAGCGCGCCGGTGGAAACGATAGCGTTGACCACGCCGGATTCGATCAGGTCGCAGAAGACCAGCCCCATCTTTGCGACCGTGAGCGCCCCGGAAAGCGTCATCACCACGAAGCAATCCTTGTCGCGCGCCATCGCTTCCAGCACGTCGGCGGCGTCGCCGACCTGGCGCCCGGTAAATGCGGTATCACCCATCGCCCGGACGAGCGCGTCAACGGTGCGGCATTTCGCCAAGTCCAAGGGGAACATCGGCCGAAGCCTGTCCTTCACCGGATCGTGCAGCACTCGCCCCGTCACCGTCTTTTTTGGCTCCTTGGGCATCTCTTCTCCTCGACTCTATGAAATGAACGAATTGCCGCAATTATATTTCACAAGTTCGTTTATGGCGCGCGAAGGATTGAATTGCTCGGAGATTGATAGTACAAACGCGTCCATAAAGAAAGGGCAATTCGCGAGCGATAGCGTGCCTCGCGCTCATGCTAGACTAAAATCCATGGCTGACAAATTTACCATTGGTCTCGTGCAGATGCGATGCACGCGGAGCCCCGAGGAAAATCTCGCGCGCGCGGTCGAAAAAATCCGCGAAGCCGCCGCGCGCGGCGCGCAGATCATTTCCCTGCATGAACTCTTCCGCAGCGAATACTTCTGCCGCAAGGAAGATCCCGACCTCTTCAATCTCGCCGAGCCCGTACCGGGACCCGCAACCGAAGCCCTCGCAAAAATCGCCAAGGAAAAACAGGTCGCCCTTGTCGTTTCTCTCTTCGAACGCCGCGCCCCGGGCGTCTACCACAACGCCTGCGCGGTCCTCGACGCAGACGGAACTCTTCTCGGCAAATACCGCAAAATGCATATTCCCGATGATCCGCTCTACTACGAAAAATTTTATTTTACTCCCGGCGATCTGGGCTTCCCGAATTTCGACACGCGCTATGGCCGCATCGGGGTGCAAATCTGCTGGGACCAGTGGTATCCGGAAGGCTCGCGCATCACCGCGCTCAACGGCGCTCAGGTGATTTTTTATCCCACCAGCATCGGCTGGCATCCCAGCGAGAAAGCTCAATTCGGCGCAGCGCAGCTCGACGCCTGGCGCACCATTCAGCGCGCGCACGCCATCGCCAATGGAATTTACGCCGCCATCGTGAACCGCGTGGGATTCGAAGGCCAGCCCGACGCGGGAGATGCAGGGCTGGAGTTCTGGGGCAACTCTTTCGTCGCGGACCCTTTCGGCCAGATTCTTTCCGAAGCTTCCACCGACAAGGAAGAAATTCTTGTCGTCGAATGTGACCCGGCCAGGAGCGAAGAAACGCGCCGCAATTGGCCCTTCCTCCGCGATCGCCGCATTGACGCCTATTCCCCCATCCTCAACCGCTGGCTTGGCGAATGAGGCGCAAAATTACCAACGCATCGCCGCAATCCACTCCGTTCGAACTAGGCCTCTGGATGCCCGCGGAGTGGGACTCTCACGAAGCCACGTGGCTCGCGTGGCCGCACGAACTTTCCGACTGGCCCGGCAAATTCGGCCCTGTCCCCTGGGCCTATGCGGAAATCGTTCGCCACCTCGCACGTTCCGAACGCGTTTATCTGCTGGTCCAAAATCGTGAAGCCGAATCTCGCGTTCGCGCGATCCTGAAATCGTCCGGCGTGCATCTCGAACACGTGGATTTCTTCCGCGTTCCCACCAATCGCGGTTGGATGCGCGATTCGGGGCCCATCTGCGTGAAAAGCTCCTCCGGTGAAGTTGCCTTCACCCACTGGCTCTTCAACGGCTGGGCCAAATACAGCAACCATCAAAAAGATGCCGTCATCGTCACGCAGGTAAACAAGAAGCTCAAGCGCCGCGTTTGGCAGCCGGTGCACAACGGCCGTAGAGTCGTCCTCGAAGGCGGCAGCATTGATGTCAACGGCCGCGGTACGCTCCTCACGACGGAAGGATGCCTGCTCGGCAGAACGCAAGTCCGCAATCCCGGTTTCACGCGTGATGATTATGCGCACGTGTTCCGTGATTATCTCGGCGCAACGCAAGTTCTCTGGTTGCGTAATGGCATCGCCGGAGACGATACCCATGGCCACGTGGATGACCTCGCGCGATTCGTCAATCCGACAACCATCGTCGCCGCCGTCGAGGAGAACCCATCCGACATCAATCATGCGCCGTTGCAGGAGAATCTTGCTCGCCTTAAATCCACGAAGGATATGGATGGTCGCGCGTTTCGCATCGAAACCCTTCCGATGCCCGCTCCCGTTTATTTCGAAGGGCAAAGGCTCCCCGCGAGCTACGCCAATTTCTACATCGCGAACAAAATCGTGCTTGTGCCCACGTTCAACGATCCCAATGACCGCGTCGTGCTGAACACGCTTGCCGCTCTCTTTCCCGGCCGCGAAGTCGTTGGCATCGCCTGTCGCGACCTCGTGCTCGGCCTCGGTACGCTGCATTGCCTGACCCAGCAGCAACCCAGCATCCGATGAGGATGCGCTTCCTGCTTGCCCTGAATGGAGTTGAAAGAGTGAGCGCAGTGGCGAAGGGCGTCTCTTCGTCTTTTGCTGATTGTTCCACTGCGCAATTTGAGTAAAATGACACTTCCTGAAGGAGGCGCGATGACCGCAACACTCTTTGGATTACTGCTCGATACCCGAATCATCGTAGTTGAGTACCGCCACCGATATATCTATTGGCTGCTCGTCGGATTGATTGCCGGGTGGCTAGCCGGAAAAATTGCGCGCGGCCGTGGCTTCGGCTGCTTCACGGACATCGTGCTCGGTTTGGTAGGCGCATATCTCGGCGGATGGGTCTTTGGCAAGCTGGGCATTTTGGGCGGCGGCTTCCTCTATTCGCTCGCGGCGGCCACACTGGGCGCAGTGATTCTCGTCTCCATCGCGCATCTTTTTTCCAGTCACAATTAGCCTTGACGTCCTGCTCTTACACAGCATGCCTCCCATCGGTGTGATACGATTCTCATTTACGTCTCGGAGATGACGTCTCATTGAGCAAGTCCACTCACTCCCTCACAGCGATTCCTCTTGGGGGTCTCGGCGAATTCGGCATGAACATGATGGCGCTGCGGTTAGGCGAGGACATTCTCGTCATTGACGCAGGCATGATGTTTCCAGAATCTGAGTTGCTCGGTGTTGATCTCGTCATTCCCGACATTACTTACCTGAAGCAGAACCGCGCGCACGTCCGCGCCATTGTGCTGACGCACGGGCATGAAGACCACATCGGCGCGCTCCCCTACATTTTGCGCGACCTGAATGTGCCGGTTTATGGAACGCGTTTCACGTTAGCCCTTGTAAAAAAACGCCTGGAAGAAGCGGGCCTGCTCGATTCGACCACGCTTCGCGAAGTAATGCCCGGGCGCCTGGTGGAAATCGGGCCGTTCGAGATTGAGTTTATATCCGTCACGCACAGTACGATCGATTGCGTGTCGCTGGCGATCCGCACGCCGGTCGGCGTGATTATCCACACCGGAGATTTCAAGATCGATCAAACCCCGGTGGACGGAGCGCCGTTCGATCTGCACACGTTCGCGCGCTACGGCAGCGAAGGCGTGCTCGCCCTTTTCAGCGACTCGACAAACGTCGAGCGGCCCGGATTTACGCCGTCGGAGCGGGCCATCGTTCCGCGCATCGAGGAGCTGTGCCGATCCGCGCCGCGTCGCGTGATTTTGTCTTGTTTTGCTTCATCGATTCACCGCATCCAGCAAGTGATCGATATCGCCGGGCGCGTCGGGCGAAAAATCGCGTTCGTCGGGCGCAGCATGGTTGACAACGTGGAGATCGCACACTCGCTGGAGTATTTGCGCATCCCCGACGGAATGGTCGTGCGCCCGCAAGACATTCGCTCGTTCGATCCAAAGCGGCTCGTGATATTGGCGAGCGGCAGCCAGGCCGAGCCGATGTCATCGCTCTCGCGGATCGCGGTGGATAATCACCGGTTTGTTTCCGTGGACGAAAACGACAGCGTGATTCTTTCCGCGCGCATCATTCCCGGCAATGAAAAAGCAATTTTCCGCATGCTCGATCACATGTTCCGGCGGCGTGCGCTCGTTTATTACGACAATTCCGCTGGGACCATTCACGTTTCGGGGCACGCCAGCCAGGAAGAACAAAAACTTATCTTGCAGCTTGTGAAACCGAAATATTTTATCCCGGTGCACGGCGAATACCGGCATCTGTTCCGGCACGCCGCGCTCGCGCACCAGCTCGGCTCCGTCAGCGGCGAAATTCTTTTGATCGAGGACGGGAAGACGCTCGAGTTCACGGAAGACGGAGTGCACCGACGCGATCCGGTGACCGCCGGACGTGTGTGCGTGGATTCCGGTTCTCTGGAAGAAATCGAAGACGTGGTGATCCGCGACCGCAAGCATCTTTCCGAAGACGGCGTGGTGGTGCCGATCATAGCCATTGACAAGCACACCGGCAAGCTCGAATCGCAGCCGGAAATCGTGACGCGAGGATTGATGAGCGACAACGGCCAGGAGCTCATCGCCGGGGCGCGGCAGGTCATCCTGAAAACGGTCGAAGATTCCAACGCCGAAGAAAAATCTGACTGGGGCGTCATTAAAGAAAAGATTCGCATCGACCTCAAACGATATATCAACAAACATACTTCCAAGCGGCCTTTGATCCTCCCCGTCATCCTCGAGGTATAGCCGGCTGAGCTGCTGATGGCTGAAACTTCCACCACCCCTGTTCCAAGCGCCGGGCGCGGCGCATTTGCCTTCATCCTCATCATGGTGGCATTCGATATGGTGGCCTTCGGCATCATCGCTCCGGTCCTTCCCGATCTCGTGAGGCAATTCGAGGGCGGCGATTTCGCCCGGGCTTCGAGCGTTACCGGCTATTTCGGATTTGCCTGGGCCACGATGCAATTTATCTTCTCGCCCATTCTCGGCGCCTGGTCAGATCGCTTCGGACGCCGCCCCGTTATCCTCATCTCCTGCTTTGGTCTTAGCATCGATTACATCGTCATGGCTCTCGCGCCGTCGCTCGCATGGCTTTTCCTCGGGCGCATCATTTCCGGCATCACCACCTCCAATATTTCCACCGCATTCGCTTACATTACCGATGTCACGCCGCCCGAAAAACGGGCCAAGCAGTTTGGGCTGATTTCCGCGGTATTCGGTTTGGGCTTCATTATCGGACCTGCCGTCGGCGGCTATCTCGGCAACATCAATCTACGTTTTCCCTTCTGGGCTGCGGCTGGGCTTAGCCTCGCCAACGCGCTCTACGGTTTATTTATTCTGCCCGAATCACTTCCACCGGAACGCCGCGCCAAATCCGCCTGGCAAATGGCGAATCCGCTGGGCTCGCTGAAGCTTCTCCGGTCGCATCCGGAACTCGCGGGACTTTCCGTCGTTATCACTCTCTATTACCTAGCGCACAATTCCCTTCCCTCGATGTGGGCGCTGTACACAGAATACCGATACGACTGGAGCCGGCGCGACGTAGGTCTCTCGCTCGCTGTTGTCGGCGTCTTCGCGGCGCTCGTTTCCGGCACGCTCGTGGGCCCGTTTGTGAAGCGCTTTGGTGAACGCATCAGCCTACTCTCGGGTTTATTTTGCGGCTTTCTCGGCTTTGCGGGTTTCGCGCTCGCCAGCCGCGGCTGGATGATCCTTGCCGTCATTCCTTTCATTGCGCTGTGGGGCATCGCGGGACCCGCCCTGCAATCGCTGATGTCCCGGCGCGTGGATCCGAGCTCGCAAGGAAAGCTCCAAGGAGCGATCAACTCGCTGCGCGCCATCACCGGTATGGTTGGCCCTGTTGTCTTCACGCAAGTGTTTGCTCTGGCCATTTCGCCTCGCGCTGTCCTCCATTTTCCCGGCGCGCCGTATTTCCTGGCCGCGCTGCTTCTTTTCGCCAGCTTGATGCTGGCAGCGTACGTCGCGCGCCGCGAAGACGCTGCTTTGCCGACGCATGGGACTTCGGATTCGGCTGCCGCATCGCTCGATCCTTCCGACTGACCCCCACCCCGCATCAAAAGTGCACCCCTCGAATTCTCTCGGGGCAAGACTCCTTCTGCGAAGACATTCCGAATGGGGGGTATACGCCCCCATAGCGATGGAAAGAGTCCGGAAGCATCTGAAAACACAAGGGTTGCGGCGCTCCATTGCGCAAAAGAGTCCGTAAGAGATTGAAAACGACAGGGTTGAATGACGGGAAGACTTTGAGGAGGAAAAGGAGATGGAGAAAAAGTGGAGACAGGCCCATCGCGGAGGGTGCGGAGGGTAAGGGGGTACCCTATCCCGGGTATTTTGCAAAGTGTGCGGAAGCGTTTGATTTCAAAAGAGTTGGAGGAAACAGTTGCTTTCAAGTGTGAGCCAAGTGCGCGGAAGGGATCGGAACGAAAGGGGTTGGAGAAAACAGAAGACCTACAGGAAGCCGTATGGACGGCAATTCGGAGAGGATGAGCTTCGGCATACACGGGAGAGAATAGCATGCCAGTACGGATTGGTTAAGTAATAAGCAGCGAACGGGGCAAATTGAGGGGTGAACGGCAATAAGGCGGGTTTAACGGTGCGGGCGGCAAGAAAACGACGGAGCAGAAAGCAAAGTCAAAACCCGTACCCTCTAACGCGAACAGTGCGGCACCCGGCGAATCGTTATTTATCCCTTGGCTTTGTTTTTGATCTGCTTCGCCAGCTTTTCGATTTCCTGCGCCTTCTTGTACATTTTTACAGACAGCGTATCCGTTGCCGAGGTTTTCTCCAACTCTTCTTTCAGTTCATTCACGAGCACAGATAGCTGTTCCACGCCCTCGCGGAATTCCTTTTCGTTCTGCAGCAGCATAGCTGCCTTGACGTTCTTTGGGTCGAGCTGCGCGCCATCCGGACCTATCCCTATAACGGGTGGATG
>Ga0307479_10003207_pt1 | contig 14888 bp, 13 predicted proteins | sample atmos_gasesECM4C_FD_203743 | JGI IMG/M metagenome (GOLD analysis project Ga0307479, IMG submission 203743) | Hardwood forest soil microbial communities from Morgan-Monroe State Forest, Indiana, United States - atmos_gasesECM4C_515 | ecosystem: Environmental > Terrestrial > Soil > Temperate... | reverse complement strand
TAAAATTACTCAATCAGCGTCGCGTCGGACGTTCCCATGCAGGTAGTTGAGGATCGCATTCGGAGGATTGACGGCAAGACGGGCAGAGCCGGTCAATCGCGATTTGCGAGTGCCGAAGACCTTCCAGTGGTTCGGGCACACGGCGGAGATCATTCTTTGGGAAGTTGATCGGGAGATCCCCAATTACGAGTGGCAGGTAGCGACGCATCGTCACCATTGATGTTGCTTATGCTTAACGACGGCGGGGGGAGGGGGGAGGGCCTGCCGAGGGTTAGACATTGTCAGTTAGCAATTGATGGGCGAGAGCATATTCCACCAGTTCCGCCCGAGTACGCAGTTGCAGCTTTCTATAAATTCGCAAGCGGTAAGTCTCAACCGTTTTAACACTGAGCTGCAACACGTCCGCTGACTGCGCATTGGTATAGCCGCGAATCAAAGATCTGAAAACCTCCGATTCGCGCCGGCTGAAAATCGGTCGCGTTTTCTTGGCGTTGATGTCAAACGCATGCCACATGAGATCGTTGCCCAGTATAGGATCGATGAACTTGCCTCCGAGCCTAATCTTTCGCACGGCTGCGAACAGCTGCGCAGTTTGGGAGTTCTTGAGGAGATAGCCGGACACACCCATCGCCAACATTGAGCGCACATAGGGAACATCACTATTGTTCGTGAGTATCAGCACCCTTGTTTTAGACGATTGGTTTGCAATTCTCGCGGCGGCATGAAGTCCATGCGCGCGGCTGGGAACACTGACCTCGATGAGTGCCACGTCTGGGGCTCGCTCTCGCACCTTTTCTGGAGTGGCCATGATGGTGTCAGCCTCTCCAACGATCTCGACTTCTGGGGCCTGTTGGAAAAGCGACCGGAGCGCCTCACGAGTGATCGTGTCATCAGAGGCGAGCACCATCCGGATTGGCACGCTGGAATTCATATTCGGAGTGATGTTCCGGTAAAGCGTTGAGCCCTAGCCTGTCGATCTGTCCCACTCGCGGACGCGGAGTCTTCTAAGCCTTTTCGGGAATCTCTTCGCCAGTGAGATAAGCCTTTCGGGGTCCGCCCCGGCAGAAAACCATTTGCTGAACGAATTGTCACTTCAGTTTCCAACTCAAGCCTCCAGTGACGCCGATCTTCTGAGTTTTTGTTGTGCTCGATTTCTTGCCGATCCATAGGACTCCCTGCTCTTAATGTCCAGTCCCGGAATAAGGGTAAGTAGTTGAGACAAAATCTCAGCACGCCTTTTTCGACGGGCCACAAGAGCAAGCATTTCGTATCGTTCTGGATCAGACTTCCGCCAGTGGTCAGCATCCCACCGTTCGATTACACGCAGTTCCCCCACAAGTCGCTCGATTCGATTCAACGCATCATTGTCTGGGACTGACCGCATACGACATTGCATGGCACGGCAGTGGCCATGACATTTATCCAGTGTTTCCAATGACTTAGGATCGGAGGCAGGCTTAGCAGTGCCGACATTTCGGCAGCATGCCGACCCCTTCGGCGGATTTGGTCTACGCTAGGGCCCTGCTTGCGAAACGAAGGGATTATGAGTCCAGAGCGTAAATCGAGCCTATACTGGCAAGGTCTTCATTCTTTTCTTCGTGCTGGCGGCTCTCGGCCTCCGCCGGAACTTCGTCGGTGAGCGGAAGACGCAACAGTGAATGAGCAGGTGCGTTAATGCGGGATACTGCGAAGGTCAACCATGAAATGGTCGTTAGGTTTCAGAAGTGGTTAACCGCTCAGAACTACCAGCCGAGCACCGTAAAGAAGTATTGCAACCTGTCTGATGCCTTCTGCGATTACCTCAAGGACAAACCCCTTCGCAAAGTGGTCCCAATGGACGTGTCAGATTTCATTACTTCAAATCTTCCAGTGAGCTGGACTGACGCTCTCGTGAATGACCGACTAGCTTGCTTGAGATCGTTCTTTGACTTCTTGTATTGCGGCGGCGCAATCGATAGCGTCCCACCTCGTTTCCTTCACCCCCGCAAGATCATGAAAAAGCTGCCACGCATCTTCACGCAGGATCAAGTTCACAGGCTGTTGACGAAGACGCGAAAACTGCGTGATCGTGCCTTGCTCGAATTGCTGTACGGAACTGGATGCCGACTGGTTGAGGTCCGGAACCTGCGAGTGGAAGATGTTGATTTCAAGGGGCGGAAGATATTCGTCAAGGGGAAGCGCAAAGAACGCGTTGTTTATTTTGGCTCCCCAGCGGCGAATGCGCTTCGGCGTTACATCGGAGACCGCAGAACGGGTTTCTTGTTTCGGGTGGAATACCGTCAACAGAAAGGGCACGTCAACGCCACGGCGACAACCTGGGTCGCCCATTATTCGATCTATATGGAAGGGAAGCGTATTAAGAAATATAAGCATCTTGGGATGCTCCGAAAGATGACAAAGGCTGATGCCAAGGTCAGATTGAGGCAGCATTTGAAAGGCATGGACCTCACGCGCCCCATCCCGGATCGACCGATATGTCAACATACGGCCTGGAAGATTCTAACAGCAGCGGCAGTCAGAAGTGGCCTGCGTTTCCTGCCAGCCCGAATGTTGCGACACAGCTTTGCGACTCATTTATGGGAGAATGGTGCTGACCTCCGAGTCATTCAAGAGCTGCTGGGCCACAGTAGCCTTACTTCAACACAGATTTATGTAAGGATCTCGAACAATACTGTCGCGGATACCTACAAACGCCTACATCCCAGAGGAGCTTGATCGGAGATGGCGAAAAAACTGAAAACCGAAAAGCGTCTTTCCAACGCGCGTCTCGTTGCCGAGACGTTTCTGCAACCCTGGTTCGTTCCTGTCGAAGTTGCCCGATCCATCCGGCGACTCCTGCCGCTAGCTCATTTTCATAAAATGCGCTTCTACTTTGACGATTGGGGGTGCATGAGATGCGAGAAGAAAAGCGTGATGTATGGTGCCAACGGAATGTGCTGCCGTTGTGCTCAGAGAGTACAGCACAGAGTTGCTTCGTCCTTCCAGAAGCGACAAGAGAGCAAACTACCGCTGGCTCGTAGCCCAGAGGTCTGTAGCCGGGTTGAAAGCGCGAAGGTACTCCTGAGCGACCTTGTGCGGGATAGACCATCCTGGAAGATGCGCACGAAGTTGCGAGGACCATCAACTCCTCGAAACACACTTTGAAAATAACGTAGCAATTTGTCGTGCGCCGAACGTCGAGTGATTGGGAGGGTCATTGCAGAGAACTGCCCCACAATCAGCGTCCACGCTAGCTCCTGCAGCTCAATACCTGAGAATGTCTACTGACCGTCAGGAGTACTCGGTTGAAAACCAATCCCAAGCCATCGCGAAATACGCTGAAAGGCACGAGTTCACTGTCATTCAAACCTACTCGGACCCTGCCATTTCAGGAATACCTCTTCGGAGACGCAAGGGGCTTCGGAACTTGATTCAAGACGTTGTACAAGGCCATGCGTCTTATAGAGCAATTCTGGTGTACGACGTGAGCCGTTGGGGGCGGTTTCAAGACTCCGACGAGTCCGCGTACTACGAGTTCGTGTGCAAGTCCGCAGGTGTACGTGTGCATTATTGTGCCGAAACCTTCTCGAATGACGACGCCATGCCGAGCATGATAATGAAGGCGCTGAAGAGAGTGATGGCGGGTGAATACAGTCGTGAATTGGGAGTCAAAGTTCTTGCGGGGCAGAGACGAGGAGCAACCCTCGGTTTTAGACAGGGAGCACAGCCGGGCTACGGTCTGAGGCGATTGCTTGTGTCAGCAGACAGAGTGCCGAAGCAAATCCTAGCCCCAGGCGAGCGAAAGAGCATCGCTACCGACCGGACCATTCTTGTTCCGGGCCCTGCCCAGGAAGTGCGCTGTGTCCGGGAGATATATCGGATGTTCATCCAGAAACGCATGACGTTTTCTGAAATCGCACGAGAACTAAATCGCCGACGAACCAAATATATTGAAGGCTCAGAATGGAGTCTTCAAGCAGTGGAGATGATTCTCACGCACCCTAAATACATTGGCTCTAATATCTACGGTCGCTTCACCCAGAGATTATATACGCCATCCAAGCCGACGCCGCGAACTGAGTGGACTATTACGCCGGGAGCCTTTGAGCCATTGGTCGACCCCGCAACTTATGCGAAGGCACAGGGGATCATGGAGAGGGCGCATGAGAGATTCCCCCGGAATAGATCGGACCACGATCTACTTGATGCCCTTCGTGCCATTCGCGCCAGAAACGGCAAAATCACTACCGACCTAATCAAGAACAGCCCGAAAGCGCCATCCGCGCAAACATATAACACTCGCTTTGGAAGCCTCAGTAACGCTTACCAATTGATAGGTTACTCTGGGTTTTGGCGCGGCGGTTGGCTTGAAAGGCGGCGCCGAATTCAGGCACTCCGCAGTGAGCTGATGAGGGAAATCGTTGATCTTAATCCCACGCGAGTTTCGGTTGAGGACCGTGGACGAGGCCATCGCACTCGTCTTTGCATGCAGGACGGAAGTTTGGTCTCAGTGCTTGCGTCTCGACCTGTCCGGTATTACAAGGATGCGATTCGGTGGCTTTTGATTCCCCGCCCGGATGAATGTTGTCTGATAACTCTTGTCGCGCGGCTCAATTTGGAGTTTGATGCTTTCAAGGATATGTTTGTGATTCCACCGATGTGCCGGCCTACAGCCGTCTACGTCAGGGACAGCGATCCACGCCTGAAAAAGGGCTTACGTTTAATAGAACTTAAAGATTTTTGCGAAACTATTGAGAAGTTGAGCAACCAAGCATAAACGACGACTTCTGGGGATGTACTGCCATCGCTAAACACACGCCGGTCCCATCCCCGATGCGTCCAAGGCTTCCGTATCGAAGACTGTATTTCGGGCAAAACGAGTAAATTCTGTGCTCGTAAGGAGTACTCCGTGCACTCCGCCTATCTCATCCCTGTCGACCCAGTAAGTGCGCAGCTCGACTGAACATCAGCAGTACTCGCTCGAAAACCAATCGATGGCGATTGAGAAGTATGCCGAATCTCACGGCTTCAGAGTGGTACTCAAGTATTTTGACGCGAAATCCGAGATCGAGGACTCGCGTGGTGTCGGACGGGCCGAAAGGCATGGCGGAGATTGTAGCAACCTCCTTTCCGCTTTATGATCCGGCGGCCCCAATTTTTTGTGATTCGCGCCGCGACGCGCGAAAACGCACCCCGGGCTCGCATTGTGCGATAGTTGATAGAGCCCGCGCAGAGTCCACCTTTCTCAGCATTCGCGTAATTCTGAGAGAGGATTTATTAGGAACCGGCGAGGGATTAAGACAACTCTTGAGGAGCACGCGGACGAGTGTCTTTGGACGTTCCACAGTCCATGCCACTCGCATTTACCGTATGCCTTGATCCCAAACGGTCCTGACGGTTGCATAGAACTCGGAGAGGTCGCGAAGGCGAACTGCGGCGCGAAGAAAAGGGTCATTCCTAAACATGAAGTGCGTTTTGAATCCATCAAGACGTGGGTAAACGAAATAGCCCAATACACGTTCGTGCGAGAGTTTTACGGGGCAGAGTAATGTTATGTAGCCGCTCTCAGCGGGGTTGGGTTCCACAATCCAGACATATTTCCCGCGTCTTCGTATTGGACTGCAAAAAAGAACAGAAACCATAAACTTTCCATCAATTAGCAACACAGACCGTCTTCGATCCGGAAGACGCGAGATCACAACATTGTCCGGGAACAGAGCCCTGATCATTTCAATCAGTTCGCGCCTGAGACGGATAGAGTTATTGAGACGATTACTTCTCAATTCCTGAAAGAGTGAAAGCTGATACCCAATCCTCCGATAAAGCTCACGGTAATTCCCGAACATCCGCCGAATTGAGGACAACGAGGGCAGGCCAGGCGCATTCTGCAGAATAGCCCCACTGAGACGGCCTTTCGCTTTAAGCAACCGGCGAACCTTCTTAAAAAATACCCTGTTTGGTGACAGGAGGGGTCGTATCCGCAACAAGAGCTGTACGCGGTCGAAGGTCTGCTGGTCTACTATCGGTTGAAACGCTCCAGATTTCGCGATCCATTCCCTAGTCGGGACGCTTCTCCTGCTGCTTCGCATACGGGTTGTGCTGCGATTCCAGACACTGTGTCCCGCATACATAGGGTTTTTCAAAATTTGGTACACAGCGCCGTGCGCCCAGTGCCGTCCGAAATGAGTCATGCCTCGTCGGTTGAGATTAGAAGCGATAGAACGGCAGCTTTCTCCTTTCAGTGCCATTGAAAACATCAAACGGACGCATTCCACTTCCTCTTGGGGACCTGGAACTAGTACGATCCGATCAGTCCTTAAGCTCTTCTGTTCACCGCGCTCCAAGATTTGTCTGGGGGTGCCGTTGGCCGACAACATCAATCTGCGATAACCATAGGCTGGGTTCCCTCCTACCCAAAATCCAAGTTGCGCAATCCGGCTCTTGCCTCGAAACTCTTTGTCACTGAGTTCTCGACTGTATTCCGCAGCCATGCTCCGTTTGAGCGCCTTGAACAGCGAGCTCATTGCGGTTCCGTCATTCGCAAACGGCTCCGCACAATAGTGGAGTGGTATGCCCGAGCTTACGCACAAAAATTCATAGTGAGCGGCCTCATCGCTGTTTTGGAATCGACCCCACCGACTAACGTCATAGACTAAAATGGCCCTAAACGGAGGGTTGCCACCCACGACATCGTGCAGTAGATCACTAAGTCCCTTCCTGTGAGTAGCGACTACACCGCTTTTTCCAGGATCGGCATAGGTTTGCACGATAACGAAACCGTGCCGGACAGCATATTCCTGAATGGCTGCTTTCTGATTATCAATCGAATACTCTTGGGCTTCATCCGACATGCGTACGTACTGAGCCGCAGGAGTCGGCTCCTCAGGGTTTGTCAATTGTCCTTTCCCACGACGCACTGGTGCTGCCCCCACGTTGGCAGAATTTCTGGGCATGTTGAAATCTCCTCCCTGAAACGGACGAATCCTGTTACGAAATCGTAACGCGGCGCGCAACAGGACCGGGGACACATATTTCTGTGATATTTTCCGCCTGCCGGAGTGAGGGGTTCCGGGGTCTATACGCCTCGAAAGTTCGGGAGACTCCGCGAGGAGGTCGCTCCGGTTACCCGTGACCGTCAAACGTCTCAACCAAGAGTGCGCCTATCGGTTTCTCCGCTGGCTCGCAGTGCAAGGCTATGCAGTCAGCACCCGAGACTATTACTTCCGCACTGCCACAACCCTCTGCCGCTTCATCGGGAAAAAACCTCTTCGCGACGTCACCCCAATGGACATTTGGCGATTTTGTGACTGACATGTTGCCACAAAGGTGGTCGGACGATCATGTGACCCATCGGCTCTCTGCTTTGCGCTCTTTCTTCGATTTTCTCTACCTGGGCGGCATCGTGGACAAAGTAGCTCCGCGATTCTTGCGGGCGCGTGCCCGCGTGCGAAAACTCCCAAAGGTGCTTACAAGGTCGCAAGTCAAGAATCTCATTGCGACTGCTGACAACGCCAGAGATCGCGCTCTTCTAGAAGTGTTCTACGCGACTGGTTGCCGCGTTGGTGAAATGACGCGCATTCGCGTCGAGCAGATTGACTTCAGAAGGCGCTGTTTCCCCGTCGCAGGAAAACGTCGAGAACGTCTTGTATATTTTGGCTCCGTTGCCGCCAGAGCCATTCGTAACTATATCGGTCGGCGCAAGATGGGTTATTTGTTTCAAGACATCATCCCGCAGCAGAAAGGGACATTTACGCATACACGGTTCTCTTGGGTTGGAAGCTGGCGCGATTTTCGGATCGGAAAGGAGTACGGCAAAACGCACCCCAAATATTTCGGCAGCCTGAAAACCGTTTCGAGGACATCGCCAAAGCAAAGTTTCGACGATTCGTCAGAGCTATCGATTTGAAGCGGCCAAAACCAGATCGTCCCATGACGCGCAGTACATTGGGTCGTATCGTGCAAGAAATCGGACGCAGGGCCAATCTCGGCCTTGTCAATCCTCACATGCTGCGTCACAGCTTTGCCACGCACATGCTGGAATGCGGTGCTGATATTCGTGCGATTCAAGAATTGCTCGGCCATTCCTACCTATCATCTACGCAGGTCTATTCGAGAGTTAGCAACTATGCTATCGCATCTGCTTTTCGCAAATTCTACCCCAGAGGTAGCTAAATGCCTAACGATCAGGAATTCTTTCGGATGTGTTTCTGCAGCCATGGTTCCTGCCTTTACAAACAGCGTTTTGCCATTCGCGAATTGCTTCCCGCCCACCACCACCTCAAGATGCGGTTTTACTTTGAGGACTATGGATGTCTCAAATGCGGCAAGAAGCGGGTACTGTATGGTTCGAATGCCATGTGCACAGCCTGTGTCCAATCTGTCAAGCTGAAAATGCTATTCGCAGTCAAGCGTAGATGGAGAACCAATCAGCCAACAGAACCCGTTCCGCGCACATTCAAGAGCGCGACGCAGGCGCGGAGGCTGCTGGCTGATCTTGCACTGACAAGTAGGCGATCTCATAAAAGGAACGAAAGGGACTAGTAGTTCTCGAAAGAACGCTGAAAGTGCCGAAACTTCGGCAGTGTGCCGAAATGTAGGCACTCTTCAACGAATCGTGCGTTAACGATGGTTGCAGTCAAACAAAGTTCCAGTTGGCCGTCTAATTGCAGTTCTCACTCTCATGGATGTGGCGATCTTGGAAACGCTGACACTTCTTTACGCAGAACTGGAGGCCATTGAGTTCTGGAATGCAAACTACCGGCGCAAGGACAACCGAGAGGCGTACGAAACGACTGCGTTCCGGGGGCGCAAGAAACGACGCAGCGAGATCATTCGCCAAATATTTGCCTTAACTCGGGACCTTGATGTGAGCGAATTCGACTGAAAGGAGTGTTTCGTGTCTCCTGCTTTGTGGCTAGCGCCCATGCCATTCTACCCATTCGCAGCGAAGCGAGTGCGCGTGCGCGCGGTGTGGGGTCAAAACCAACCCCGGAATCTGCCGTGGCCGGGGGGCACTTTCAGAAGCCTCTGTCTCCTAACCCGTCAATTCGGCAATTTATAAGAGAAGTGGAAAAGATGGAGCGCTAGTCGGGCCGTGGCATCAGGTCTCACGCGAAGCCTGCGCTAGCAGCTTTCGCTCGCGTGTTAGCAGTTGCGGAATTACGAAGAAGCTGCTCGATGGTCTCAGCCGGCTCGGGCTTGGAATACAGGTATCCTTGCGCCAGTTCGCAGCCAATATCCTTGAGCAAGTCCGCCTGCGCTTGTGTTTCGACGCCCTCGGCAACGACTTTCAAGCGGAGACCGTGCGCCAGCATGACAATGATACGAACGATTGCACCGGTTTCGACGTCTGTGATCATGCGGGAAATGAACGAACGATCGATCTTCAGCGAATCCACTGGAAAGCGCTGTAATCGGCTGAGAGACGAGTAGCCGGTGCCGAAATCGTCTATGTCAAGACGAACACCGAGCGCTTTTAACTCTTTCAGCACTACGGCGGACCTCTCTGCATCGCCCATGGCGATTGTTTCCGTGATTTCCAAATTGAGGCAGCAAGCATCCAGGCCGGTCTCCTCCAAAGCCTTCCCAATCTGAGCGGCCAGATCCGGTTGCGCGAACTGCCTGGGTGTGATGTTTACATTGATGGTTAGGGGAGGATCAGACGGAAAGAGTGCCTGCCAGGAGCGGAGTTGCCGGCAAGCATCATTCAGAAGTTGCCGGTTCATGGGTAAGATCACACCGGTCTCATCCGCAACCGCGATGAAGTCCCCAGGCATGACCAAGCCCTCGGGACGCTGCCAGCGGCTGAGCGTCTCAAATCCCACAATCTTGCCGCTGTGCAGGGACACTATAGGTTGGTAGTAAACGCGGAACTGGTTCAAATCGAGAGCCCTGCGCAAGTCGGTTTCAAGTTGCAAACGTTTAATAGCACCCGCATGCATGGCCTGGTCGAACACCTCACGGCGGGCCTTGCCGCTGCTTTTGGCGCGATACATGGCAATCTCGGCGTCCCGGAGGAGGTCCGAGGCCTCCATCACACCGTTGTTACCGAAAGCAATCCCAACGCTGGCGGAGAGCACAATCTCTTGACCGTTGACATCGAAAGGAACGGCCAGGCTCTGCTGAATGCGTTCAGCGACCCGGATTGCGTCGCTCGGGTCATGCACTTCCTCGATGAGCACCGTGAACTCATCGCCCCCAGGCCGGGCGAGAGTACTCACGCCCACGAAGAGTTCTGTATCTTCGCCAACTCGCGGCCGCGAAACTGTGTCGGCGGCGCGGAGACCTGCTGTCAGGCGCTTCGCGATTTGCACGAGCAGGCGGTCACCGGCGTTGTGGCCCAGGCTGTCGTTAAAAACTTTGAACTCGTCTATGTCAATGAATAAGACAGCGAATTTGAAGTCCGAGTGCCGGCGGGACACCGCGACAGCACGTCGCAAGCGATCGAGGAAGAGAGAGCGGTTAGGGAGATCGGTTAAGGTGTCATGGAAAGATTGGTGTGTCAACCTTTCCTCGGCACGCCTCCTCTCCGTGACGTCACGGTTCACAATGACTAGTCCGTCAGTCTCGCCTTCAGCGCTCCGAATGGCGCTGGCGGTAGACTCAAGAAAACGCCAGGAACCATCTTTATGCCGGATACGATATTCAAGCCGTTCTCCCCGGCCGGTGCTGCGAGCCTTCGCAGAAGCCTCTAAGACACGAGACCGGTCATCCGGATGAATCTGATCCGTGGAAGAAGTTGCTGCCAATTCTTCCGGACTATAGCCAAGGATTTTCTGATACGCGGGACTGTTATAGACGCGCTGTCCATTGCGGTCTATCACCGCAATCATGTCCGCGGCATTTTCAGTAATCAGTTGAAAGAGTTGTTCGCGCTCGGCCAGTTGGCGGCGGATTCGCTGCAACTGCCGCTGTTGGTACATGGTATAGATGTCGAATAGCAGAACGAGCGCGGCCAGCCCGCGCACCCACTCTCTAAGATTCAGCGAATAGACACTGTCGTTCGGCTGGTGAAGAGCAGGAAAGGTTAAAGAGAGTATGCCGACTGTTAGGACCAGAGTGACAACTACGGCGGAGCCCCAGAGCCACCACTCTCGCCCCTCGACTTGGCGCAAGCGGAAAGTAAGGGTCTTCGTGTTGCTTGCGGACGGGACGTGTCTACTCACGGTTCGGCTGCCTGTTTTGCGATTGCACGTGCCGTCCGCGTACCGATCTGCCTTTCACAAGGTTGACTGAGTGGAGCGCTTTGTGCGTCTGGACGGGCTAGCAGGCGGTCGAGTTCCTGAACCAGGGAAGTTGAATTGACTGGCTTGGACAGATAGCCATCGAAGCCTGAGTTCATGATTTTCTCGCGATCGCTCTGCATGGCGTAAGCGGTAACCGCAACGACCGGAAGCGAGACAAAACGGGGATTCTCGCGCAGCTTGCGCACGACGGCAAACCCATCCAGTTGCGGCATGCCAATGTCCAGCAGCAGTATGTCAGGGGGCGCCTGCTCTACCATGGCAAGCGCCTCCTGACCGTCGCACGCTTCTGCTACGGTGTATCCGCGGACCTCTAACAACTCCCGGAGCAACTCGCGGTTGATTGGATTATCTTCCGCAATCAGTATTGTCTTCATGTTTGCCCCGCAGATTTCGCGAGATTGCGGCCACCGATAACCCTTCTCAGCTCGACGATGAGCTGCTCTTGCCAGGAGCCATCCTTTTGCAGCAGTGCTTGAGTTTCATGGCCAAGCAGAGTCATCTCCTCGTTACTCAGGTTTTTACCGGTCATTACGAGAATGGGCAGGTCTTTCAACAGCGCGTCCTGCCTTACGTGGCGGATGACCTCAAATCCGTCCATGCCTGGCATCAGCAGATCGAGCAGGAGTGCGCCCACAACTTTGTTCGACAGTACCTCCAAGGCTCGCGTTCCGCTGCGGACGCCCTGTGTCTCGTATCCGGCGGAGCGCAGGGCCTCTTCCAACAGCTCCAGAGCTTTAGGGTCATCATCCACCAGCAAAATGGATGAATCGTCATCGGCAGGCGACGGCACATGCTTGCGAATGGCTTCGAGCAGCGCAGGCCGACGAACTGGCTTGATAAGATAATCAGCGGCACCCAGGGCAAAACCTACCTGCTTTTGATCTACGATGGACAGGATAATGATCGGGATGTTGGTTGTCTCGGGGTCTTTCCGCAGCGCTGCCAAGGTTTCGAAACCACTGCTGCCGGGCATTAGCACATCCAATGTGATGGCGTCTGGACGCAGCTGGTGAGCTTTCTTCAGAGCTTCGAAGCCCGACTCGGCCATGGCAACGCGGTATTCGGGCTCGAGGTAGCCGGCCAACAGCTCCCGCGACGAGTTTTCGTCATCCACAATCAGTACAAGAGGAGTGAGACGTCCTGACGTAGCGAGAACAGGTGCCTTTGCCGGTTCGGCCGGAGGCTGCACCTTCGACGTGGAGTCTGCGGCGGGAAGAGTAAAGCTGAACCGGCTGCCCTTTCCCAACTCGCTCTCTACTGAAATCTGCCCTCCTTGTTGCTCAACCAGCCGTTTCGTGATTGCTAGCCCCAGTCCTGTGCCTTCATGGGTGCCATCGGTGGTGCCCTCAACTTGCCGAAATTCGTCGAAAATGACCTTCTGGTCTTCCAGCCGGATGCCTATCCCGGAGTCCGTTACCGAGACGCGCACGAAGTCCCGATGATCGACGCACTCAATGGCGATTCGGCCCGCTTTGGGCGTGAATTTGACGGCGTTGCTGAGCAGGTTATAGAGGATCTGCTTAAAGCGCACGCGATCTGCCTTAACCAGAGATTTGCTTTCCACCTTTTGCTTAACTTGGATGTTCTTCGCCAGAGCCAGCGGATGGATGGTGGAGAGCACTTCCGGGAGTGCATCCGTTACAAGAAATTCTTCGCTCCTCAGCTCCAACTGCCCGGCCTCAATCTTGGAAAGGTCCAGAATGTCGTTGATCAACTGCAACAAGTGAGCTGAACCTTGTTTGATGTGGTTGACGAAGCGTCTCTGCTTGTCGTTGAGCTGGCCCGGAGTCCCCTCTGCCAAGAGGTCTGAAAAGCCCACAATTGCATTCAGCGGCGTCCGTAGTTCGTGACTCATACTGGCCAGGAACTTGCTCTTTAGCTTGGTACCGCGTTCGACCTCACGATTGCGGAGATCAAGTTCTTTATTGGCAACAGCTAGCTGAATAGTGCGTTCCCGGACTCGTTGCTCCAACTCCTGCTGAGCCCGCCGCAGAGCGCCATCGCGCTGCTGAATCTGTTCCAACATCTCATTGACCGATTCAATCAACGTCGACACTTCGTCGCGATTTGGGCTTATGCCTGCTCGGATTGAATAGTTCTTCTCATTAGAAACAATGCGGACCGTCTGCGCCAACTGCGTTACCGGCTCGGAGATAACCCGCTGCGATATTCTTGAAATCAACAGTGCGACCACCAGCGAGGCAAGAAATACGAGAAGAGTGATCACTGCGTAGCTCTTCAGCCGATCGTTCATCGCTCCCAAGTCAGAGAGGATGTACACAGCTCCCGTTGGTTTGCCCTGGAAAACGATCGAGCGCGCCAGCCCCAGATGACCGTTCTTGAACCAGTGGATCTGGGTCTGACCGGACGGGATAACCGGCAAGGACAGAGTCTCTCCCGCACGCTCGCGCCAGTATCCCGCGAAAGGCTGACCGTCGCGCGTGTAAATCTGCGCATAAATGACATGCCGGTTGGCATCTAACGCTGAAAGTGTTTTCTCCGCGGAATTGGGATCGTTAAACAAAAGCGCCGAAACGGTATTGTCTCCAATGATCTGAGCCTGGATCGAAACACTGCTAATCAAGGAGGCGCGAAAACTGTACAGGTCATAGGCGCAGAAGCCAGCACAGGCCAACAGCAAGGCCACCCCGCTCACCAACATGTTCATCCAGGTGAGTTTCTTAGAGATCGAATAGTTCTTGATATCGAGCATGGGTATCAATCTCGATCCCTTCTGATGGTGGTGGCCACCTTGAGCAGTTCAGAGCTGAGCGTTAACCCTGCGCGATGGGTTGCGGTCAGGTTGACCTCGAAACGGATTCGATTCCCCTCCAATACAAACTGGATCATGCCGCCGCGTTGCGAGAAGAGCGGGATGTCACTGACAGTCAGGACACCGGTCTTGTCCAATGACTCAATGATTTTGTTGAGCCGGCTGGCTTCCGTCGAACTGATAAACAGGATCCGGCAATCGCCGGAGTCGGGCGGACCCGAGATTCGCCTGGCGACCACTTTCTGGTTTCCTATCATTTCGCCAGCTAGAGTCGCGTCAAGAGCCGGTCCAAATGGGTCTTCGCCAAGTACACAAATGGTGAAGGAGCCGGTCTTCGCGGGCATGAGGTTGGCGGGCCATTCGATAAACCGGCCAAAATTGTAGAGATAGGCAGCCTTCACCTGAAACTCGGTGGGCTTTGGATTCTGCGCGGGCAGGACAGGAACGGCGAGGAGTCCCCATGCCACGGTTATGGCCACGGCCACGAGCCACGCATGCCGGCCAAGTCCCCGCCAAGTTCGTCGGTCTTGCGGAATGCAGCTGAGAAATCGTGTGCCACGAACATAGCTCATGAATATCAATCCGCAGCCCGTCTCCACGTTATCTGTGCGTAGGCGCTTCTCTGGACAAATACAGGACCGGACTCGGCGTGACGAGGTTCGAGCAGATTTTGTCCTGTGATTGACAAGTCAAAGCCTTTGGCGAAGTGCCAACCCAGACGGGCGTCGGCTGTTTGATAGGCGTTCACGCCTAGAGCTGATAACTTGCCCACATATCGGTAAGTTGGATCAAACTCAAATCCCTTTGGCAGATTGAGCAGAACCTGGGCCGTTACCTCATTATGCGGGCTCGAGCCTTCATACGTTGAGACATAGCTGGTTTTGGTCTTA
>Ga0307479_10003205_pt1 | contig 14893 bp, 12 predicted proteins | sample atmos_gasesECM4C_FD_203743 | JGI IMG/M metagenome (GOLD analysis project Ga0307479, IMG submission 203743) | Hardwood forest soil microbial communities from Morgan-Monroe State Forest, Indiana, United States - atmos_gasesECM4C_515 | ecosystem: Environmental > Terrestrial > Soil > Temperate... | reverse complement strand
TGGACACTTTCGCTGGTTTTGGCGCATATCGCGAATTTGGATCGAGCGGATGTTGGCAGGTGTTCAGTATCACTAGGACGTTCATCTCCGCACGAAGCTCAACAAGATCGCCAGCTTTGGAGTTGCCTGGGGCAAAGCTCATGCTGCCATCCTCTGCAACATCAACACGGCTGAAGAAATTCACATTTGCCGTGAGGTCGCGCGGACCGAGCCCCCATTTGGCCATCTCGATCAGGAAACTGTCGCGCCCGTTCTTGTGATAATCATTACGCTGTTCTTGATAGCGTGAAGCTCCGTATTTTTTTTCCACCAGCTTGCTATTGGAGGTTCCGCCGACGGGGTCGTGCCAGCCAACCTTGTCTTCAACAATGGAACATAGAATGCGTCCCATGTCGGAATACAAGACGAAACCCGTTGTCAGCCGCGCGATATGCTGCGCCTTCAGCGTGTCCGGCATGTTGTATCTTTCCACCGGACACTCGAAGTTATAGAAAATTGCGCCAACATTTGCTCCGCCTTCCACATCCACAAGGCGCAGCGCTGTTCCACGCTTCAGCACGTGCGACCATGCCGCTCCCGGCTGAATGGTCTCCTCCCAGAGAACGGAATTCTCTTCCATTTACACTTCTCCTGTTGTGACGTTGGGTGCGCTACTAATGAAATGAATTACAGCGAGGGAGGCGGACCGCAACAGACATCCATCCTCGTCAGCCGCAGATACACCGTTATGGAAATGAGCGATCGAGGATCTCGACCTGAGTAACTGGATCTCATTGCGCGTAGTCTCGCACACCAAGCCCGGCCACACAAGGAAAAGAATCATGTGGCATCGCGCGTCAACTTGATCTCATCACCTGACGACCGTCTCGTGTGTCAGCTAGCCCGACGTTGCGGTCACTGCAATTGCGTAAGGACCCGCCGGCTGTCCTATTCGTGGTCGGAGCTCGCTTCCTGCACTGATGGAAGCGCAATGGGAACGGTGGAGAGGTCGGCAGTAATCCCGTGGCTGCCCAAGTTGCCGTGCATGGCGGCGCCCATGGCACGACCGTGAGTCTTGGGACGATAGCGTTCCAAGCCCCATAGTTGCTGATTGCATCTGTCACGAAAATGTCACGCAAAGTGCAGAAAACGGCGGCAAAAAGGCGGCAAACAACAATAAAGGAAGGAGAAAGCAGGTTGCAGGAAATTGCCCCAACTTGCTGAATCCGTTCGATTAGCCACTCCTCTGGCAAGATTTGGCAAAGTAGTTCGAACGGCTTCTAAGCAGAGGGTCGGGAGTTCGAATCTCCCCGGGCGCGCCATTTCAAGATTTGCCTGGAATTTCGATTGGCGTTCGGACCCTTCAAGTTATGCTTACATTCGTCCGTCCTCAGGAACGCAACTGCTGGCGAGAGTTCTGACTCACGCGTTCGAAGTGCCTCGCAACGTCACGGATTGGAAGCTATCGCCACATTCGTGTCGGACTGGGCCGCGGAGACTTCTACGTACCGGGTCAGGTAGGGCACCAAAGGTGTCACCGCGAAAGGCATTTTGTCGCGGCTAGACAGCAGCGGGCTGATCAATTGCCTCAGCTCCTTGGCTTGCGAGTGCAGTTGTTTCAGGAAGAGTCCCGCGTTCCCCAGGTTGGACGCGTATGGCGATTTTTTCAAGAGTTCCATCGCCTTCTCATTATTCTGCGCGGATTCTATTTTCCCTTCATCAAAGGAAAGACGTTTCAGTACCTCGGTCGGGGACAGCCTTAAGATATCGCTGAAGCCGTATTGATCTTGATTCGGTTTGGGCAGCATGGCATCGGCCATGGCGTGTGCGATCAGCGCAGCTAGTGTCTCTTCGTTCGGCACGACGTCGATCAACCCGCGGCTCAGCACCAGGGTGTTGCCAATGGAAAACATTTCCAGGCTATTCGTGAGCAATACACGGCACCGGAGATCGATCTGCTCATCGACATTATTCGTAACTTCCAGATTGTTGACCACGGTATTCAGAAGTTTATCCACATCCCCCGCTGGAGCAAGCAATCCATTCTGCTCAAGAAGATCGAGCACGTTATGCTCTGCTTCATGTCTCCATTCGCGCTGCGCTTCCAGCGGAGCGCGGTCGTGCTGCGTCGCTTCATCTTTGATCGGGTTGGCGGATTCTACCAGCACCCTGTTCAATTCCTCTTCGCGCGAACTCTGTTTCAGCTTGTAACCCCACAGATGTGTCGAGGACTTGTAGCTCGGGTTGCCGAAGAGCGTCGGTCGATGGAGCTCCTGGCTGTAAACATAGCTGGGCAGCCAGAGGCCGGATTTCACGTTGGTACGCCAGGACTCGAAGTGCAGATAGTATTCGTCCTCAAATGTCTTCAGAGAAAAATCAATTGCAGGAGTATAGATCCCACTAATGCGCACAACGGTGTAGTCTTGATCTTCGACCCAGATATCCCCGACAAAGCGACGGCCCCGTGCGTTCGGCGTCGGGGACACTTCGAATCGAATGCACCTCACCTCGCCCAAGAACTCTCGCTTCGAATAATTGAGTTTATAGTGCGCCTTATCGAATTGGCCTCTGTCGATGTAAATCATCTGCAGGAATCCGGCAGGCTCGAAGGACCACATCGGCGAACCCTTCCGGCTATGGCTAGCAATCGAGTGAACTTTGAGTCGCCCTCGAAAATCCGCTTGTCCGAGAAAGTAGTAGTCCGACTTTGGGACTGCGCCTGTTACTTGGTTGAATTTCACTTCTTGAATGTAGGTTTCGATGATCGGGCTGTAGAGGTCGAACGCCGCAATCTCGTCATGCTCCCGTTTGATTATCCGATCGATCATCTCGTCCAGCTTGGACGGAGTTGGGAGCCCTTGCTCATTGTCGCCCGCATTTTTTCGTCTGCAGTACTGGATGAGTCGAATGCGGCTTTGGCATGCACCTGCGTCGCTGACAACTTTTGCAACTCTAGACTCAATCCGCCAGCAAACGCCGCGAGCAGAATCATTCGAACCAGGAGTCTCGTCAGCATGCTTTCCTCCTTACGAAGCCAACTGTTCGGCTCCGCTCGGCTGGAAAGCACGTTCTGTACCACCGCAGCTGTGGGGAATTTACTCGATTGTAGTTCCGGGCCTAATCTTTGAAGAATCTAATGAATGCAGACAATCTGCCCAGGGATACATCTGTGCGCGACTCGACATGGGCCCTGAACTTTCGCTGCCGTTGTTCCAATTCGGGAATTCCAAGAACCAGAATGGAACGATTCCCAAAGTCTGATAACCGCCACACAGGGCGCGTGGCACACTTGTGCCCCATCGTCTGTCCCAGTAAAATGTCTTTTCATCGCTTCCCGCTACTGATTTTTCTCTTGAGCCACACCGGAGCCCTGCGCAATGGGTCAGCACTACGACGTTGTCGTCATCGGGGGCGGTCACAACGGCTTGGTCAACGCCGCCTATCTCGCTAAAGCAGGGAAGAAAGTCGTCGTTCTCGAACGCCGCCATGTTCTAGGCGGCGCCGCCGTCACCGAAGAAATCATCCTCGGCTTTCTTTTTTCCGAGTGTTCTTACGTCGTTTCGCTTCTTCGCCCGGAAATCATCCGCGAACTTGACCTCCCGCGCCACGGCCTGGAAATTCTCCCGCTCGACGGTACCTTCTCTCCCATGCCCAGCGGCGACTACCTCTGGCGCGTCAACGATCACGCCAAGTCCATTCGCGACATTCGCCGCCACTCCCGCCTCGACGCCGAAGCCTACGACGAATTCTCGAAAATGATGACCCCCATGTGCCGCTTCGTGAAGCCCCTGCTCTCCATGGTTCCGCCTGACCCCACTACTCTCAACCCGCGCGATCTCAAGCAGCTCCATTTCCTGCTGCAACGTTTCCGCGAACTCTCTTCCGACGAGCGCTACACCCTCGTCCAGCTCATGACCATGAGCTCCGCCGATTTTCTCGACCAGTGGTTTGAAACCGACGTCCTCAAAGCCACGATGTCCGCTTCGGGAATCATCGGCACGTTTCTCGGCATCCGTTCGCCCGGCACCGCCTACGTTCTTCTACATCATTACATGGGCGAAATCGACGGCGCCTTCCGCTCTTGGGGCTTCAGCCGAGGCGGCACGGGCGCCATTTCGAACGCCATCGCCGGCGCGGCACGCGAAGCCGGCGTCGAAATCCGCACCAAAGCGCCCGTTGGCAAAATCCTCGTCAAAAATGGCCGCGCCGCTGGCGTCGCTCTCCAAAGCGGTGAAGAACTTTCCGCCAACGTAGTCTCTTCCAGCGTCGATCCGCATCTCACGTTCGAAAAGTTTCTCGAACCCAGCGAGCTCCCTGCCGATTTTCTCGAAGGCGTCCGCCGCTACAAATTCCGGGGCTCTTCAGGAAAAGTCAATTTGGCCCTCGACGCGCTTCCCAATTTCAAATGCCTCCCCGGCCCGGGCGCGCATCTTCGCGGCGCCATTTCCATCTCGCCGAGCATGGAATATATGGAGCGCGCCTACGACGACGCCAAATACGGCCGCTACTCGCGCAGACCTTACATCGACATGGTTATTCCCAGCCTCACTGATCCCAGCGTCGCGCCTCCCGGCAAACATGTGCTCTCCTGCTTCGTGCAATACGCGCCCTACAAACTCGCCGAAGGCAACTGGGACGATCAGAAAAAAGCCTTCGGTGACAACGTCATCAACACGCTTGCCGAATACGCACCCAACATCAAGGACATCATCATCGGCCGCCAGGTCCTCACTCCGCTCGATCTCGAGCGCGAATTCGGCCTCACGCAAGGCAACATTTTCCAGGGAGAACTTTCCCTCGAGCAGCTTTTCTTCCTCCGCCCCGTCGCCGGCTGGGCCTACTACCGCACGCCCATTCGCAACCTTTATATGTGTGGCTCCGCCACCCACCCCGGCGGCGGCATCATGGGCGCCAACGGGCGCATCGCCAGCCAGGTCATCTTGAAAGAATGGAAGGCCGGCGTGTCTCGCGCGCTCGCTGCAAAATCGGATCAACCTCAAGTCTCCATTTCGAAGGCGGCAAACTGACCATGCCCCTCGGTCAGCGCGTAGTTCTCGTCGGCGGTGGCCACAACGCGCTCATCGCGGCTTTCTATCTCGCCAAGGGCGGCTTTAAGCCGCTTGTCCTCGAACGCCGCGAAATGGTCGGCGGCGGCGCCATTACCGAGGAATTTCATACCGGCTTCCACGCCTCCACTCTCGCCCACACGCTCGGGCCGCTTCGTGCCGACATTGCGCTCGACTTCCAACTCGAAAATTTCGGCTGTGAAATTCTTTCGCCCGACCCGCGCGTCTTCGCTCCCACTCCCGACGGCAGGGCGCTCTATTTCTATAACGATGTTGCCAGGACCGCTGCCTCCATCGGAAACTTCTCCGGCAAGGACGCTTCGAAATATGCGCAATTCGCCGGCTCTCTTGCAGCCACCGCCGGGTTTTTTGCGCAACTCACTTCCATCACGCCGCCCGCGATCGACAAGCCCACACCCGAGGATCTCTGGAATCTGCTGAAGACCGGCCGAAGCGTCCGCAGTCTCGGCAAAAGCGGCATGTTCGATCTCCTCCGCTGGGGACCGATGGCCGTAGCGGATTTCGTCGCCGAGTTTTTCGAAACCGAAATTCTTCGCGCCGTCATCGCCGCTCGCGGCATTCTTGGAACCGCGCTTGGCCCCTGGTCCGCCGGCTCGACCGCCGTCCTTCTTCTGCGCGCCGCCGCTGATGCCCATCCCGTCGGCACTGCCGCGTTTTCGCGCGGCGGGCTCGGTTCCTTCACGCGCGCCCTTGCCGAAGCCGCGAAGCAAGCCGGCGCGGAAATCCGCACCGATGCGGAAGTCCGCCAAATCCTCATCAAAGATGGCGGCGTCACCGGCGTCGTTCTTGCCGGCGGCGAGGAAATCGCCGTCGAAGCCGTCGTCTCCGGAGTCGATCCCAAGCGCACTTTCTTCCATCTTGTCGATCCGTCGCATCTCGACCCCACTTTCGCCAACCGCATCAGGAATTTCCGCGGCAGCGGCACCGTCGCCAAAGTCAATCTTGCTCTCGGCGGTCTTCCGGCGTTCACTGCGCTGGATGCGAAGGAAGGCTTTCTCAACGCGCTCTCCGGACGCATCCACATCGGCCCCGAAATCGATTACCTTGAGCGTGCCTTCGATGTCTCCAAGTACGGTGAATTTTCGAAGGCGCCTTATCTTGACGTCACTATCCCCACGATTCTCGATCCATCGCTTGCGCCCGACGGCAAGCATGTCCTCTCCGCTTACGTTCAGTTTGCTCCCTTCAAGCTGAGGGAAGGGAACTGGGACACGCGCCGCGAGGAACTCGGTGATACGGTCATCAATACTCTCGCGACCTACGCGCCAAATCTTCCCGGCCTCATCGAAGGAATGCAGGTGATCACGCCCAAGGATCTCGAGACCTCCTACGGTTTCACCGCCGGGCATATTTTCCACGGCGAGCTGGCTCTCGATCAATTATTCACCATGCGCCCCGTCCTCGATTGGGCGCGCTACAAAACGCCCATCCGCGGGCTTTTCCTCTGCGGCTCCGGCACGCATCCCGGCAACGGCCTAACCGGCGCGTCCGGCGCCAACGCTGCCCGCGAAATCATCCGCGACCTCCGCTGATCCTGGTGGGCGGGAGCTTGCTCCCGCTTTTCCGCTGCCGCGCTTGCGCTCGTTGCCGAGCCCGTCGTAGCATCAAACGGCAAAGGTGAAACAAATGTCTTCCAGCTATCTGCTCAAGACCGAACCTTCCGAATACTCCTTCGCCGATCTCCAGCGCGACAAGGAGACTATCTGGGATGGCGTCCACAACCCCGTCGCTTTACGAAACCTTTCCCAAATGGCGCCGGGCACGCGGCTCATCATTTACGAAACCGGCGACCACAAATGGGCCGTCGGCACTGCCACGGTTCTTTCTGTCGACGTTTCCAACCCCAAGAATCCCGCCGTTAAGCTCAAAGCCGGAAAACCGCTCGCCAAAACAATTTCTCTCGCGCAAATCAAATCTAATAAGCTCTTCGCCGATTCTCCCCTGGTCCGCCAGGGCCGCCTTTCCGTCGTGCCGCTCACCGAAGCTCAATATAAATTTCTGTTGGGAGAATGATTCGGGAGGCATGCAAACGATACATCGTTAGCATGATGAGTCCGGCGCCATCATCGGCGTCTGAAGAGCGGTCCTTAGGATTGGCCTCCGGCAGAGATCGCCTCGCAACTCGCTGCTCGTGGCATACACCGTGCCAGTGCTGATTGGCGAAGGAATTCCTCTCTTTGGCGCCTTGCAACGGGATCCGACTACGCCACGCGGCCACCCGGCACTATCCGAGCGGGTTGGTTCAGAGCGAGTACGAGGTTGCGGCGTAGCGAAAGGCAGCCTCACAGTGCCTTGACGGTTTGTTTGCCGATGAATTCGGTGGCGGCGTCATGGCGGCGCCGGGTTCCGGGAGAGGAAGCGTAAGCCAGAGGAGTTCGGGATTAGAAAAACCGCGTGCGCACGCGATCCGGCAGAGCGTGCAAATCGACTAAGGTCAGGAAATCGATGGTCTTGAATTCGCAGTCAATTGCCGGGGGGCCGCAAATGCGCGCGGAAATATCGAGGTATGCTCGCAACAGCCGCGGGGGCCGCGGCGCCGGCGGAAGCACTCCGCTCGATTTGCAGCGCCGGCTCTCTACCGGGTTGGTCCTCAGCGCTGGCTCGACGAGGTGTTTTTTCCTGAGCACTTCGTAAAGCGCAATTCCTTCATCTTCATTCTGAGACGAGAGGGAGCTGCATCCGATCAAATAGCGCGCCCCGCAACTGACCGCATATCTTGCGATGCCCTTCCAGAGCATATGCAGAACATTGGTGTTGCGATACTCCTCGCGGACGCAGGCCCGGCCGAGTTCCAGCACTTCGCCGCGTACTTTTTCGAACGGGCTGAAATCAAAAAATTCCTCGCCGTAGTATCCCAGATTTCCCTTCGCGCGGTAGCCGCTTTGCATGCGGTACGTTCCGGCCAGCATTCCAGTGGTTGCATCCTGCACCATCAAGTGATCGCAAATAAAGTCGTAGCGGTCGCGGTCTAATCCGGAATTGGCGGAGCTTTCGAGCCCTTCCCCAAGCTCGCAATTAAAAACCAGATAACGCAGGCGCTGGCATTCCATGACGTCCTCGAACGTTTGCGCCATGCTCACGCGGAAGCGTTCCGTTGTGGCGAGGGGATCCGCGCAGTCGTGGACCAGGACAGCGATCGTGAGCATGAAGCAAGTCTCAAGCGAAGCAGTTTACGGAGGCATTTCAGGAATGTGAATTGGATGTTGCCTGACCGTATCTGATTGGCTACAGAGGCATTGGAGGAGGCGGGGACGGCGGAGCTACAGCCGCGCAAACTACCGATGAAGCGAAATCCCAGGGCGGTTGGCCGCGACTTGTCGGCCAGTTTGCAGGCGCAGTAGAATGGGATGTTTGGAGATTTAGGAGGGACGCGCCATGGCCACTGCCGAACAAATTGTTCACGTTTCGGAGTTCACCAACGAACCGTTTATAGATTTTTCGAAGCCGGAAAACCGCTCGCGCATGGAAGAGGCGCTGAGGAAGGTGAAGGCGGAGTTCGGTCGTGAATACCCGATGTGGCTGAACGGCAAAAAGGTGACGACGACGGAGAAGCGCACGTCGACCAACCCATCGCACCCGATGGAAATTATTGGCGTTTTCCAGTATGCCACGGCGGAGATGGCGCGGCAGGCGGTGGAAGACGCGAACCGGTACTTTGATACGTGGAAGAAAGTTTCGCCGCAGGAGCGGGCGAAGTGCCTTTTTCGGGCGGCGAAGATCGTCCGCGAGCGCAAATTCGAGCTGAACGCGCTGGTTTGCTACGAAGTGGGGAAGACTTGGGTGGAAGCGGACGCGGACATCGCGGAGACCATCGACTTCCTGGAGTTTTACGGGCGGGAGATGCTGCGCCTGGGCGAGCCGCAAAAGCTGACGCCAATGCGCGGGGAGCGCAACTACCTTGTGTATATTCCGCTGGGCGTGGGCGTGGTGATTCCGCCGTGGAATTTTCCAAGCGCGATCATGGCGGGAATGACATCGGCTTCGCTGGTTACGGGGAATACGGTCGTGCTGAAGCCGGCGGCCGACTCGCCGACGATTGCGGCAAAATTTGTGGACATTCTTTTTGAGGCGGGAATTCCTAAGGAAGCGTTGAACTTCATCACCGGGCCGGGGAGCGTGATCGGGGACGTGCTGGTGCAGCATCCGAAGACGCGGTACATCGGGTTCACGGGTTCGAAGGAAGTGGGACTGCGGATCAGCGAGCTGGCGGGGAAGACGGTGCCCGGACAGATCTGGGTGAAGCGCACGGTGCTGGAGATGGGCGGCAAGGATGGAATTGTGGTGGACGAAGAGGCGGATATTGATGCTGCGGTGGAAGGAACGGTGCAGGCGGCCTTCGGGTATCAGGGACAGAAGTGTTCGGCGTGCTCGAGGGCAATTGTTTCCGAGAAGATTTATGACACGTTCGTGCAGAAGCTGGTGGAACGCACGAAGAAAATCACGGTGGGGCCGAGCGACGATCCGAACAATTATATGGGGCCGGTGGTGAGCCAGTCGGCCATGAAAACGATTCTGGATTACATTGAAATTGGAAAAAAGGAAGGGAAGCTGCTGACCGGCGGGAAACGCGCGGCGGGCGACGGCTATTTCATCGAGCCAACGATTATCGCGGACGTGGATCCGAAAGCGCGGCTGGCGCAGGAGGAAGTGTTCGGGCCGGTGCTGGCGGTGATCAAGGCGAAGAATTACGACCAGGCACTGGAAATCGCGAACAATACGGAGTTTGGTTTGACGGGCGCCGTGTACTCGAAAAATCCGGAGAAGATTAGAAAGGCCGAGGAGGCGTTTCACGTCGGCAATCTTTATCTGAATCGGAAATGCACCGGAGCGATGGTCGGCGCGCATCCATTTGGCGGGTTCAACATGTCCGGAACGGATTCAAAGGCGGGCGGGAAAGATTATTTGCTGCTGTTCATGCAGGGGAAATCGATCGCGGAAAAAGTGAGCTGAGCGCGGGCTGCGCGTTCAGGCGGATTTGTCGACGGCTTCGCGGTTCGAGACCCACTTCAAGGCACGATACACCGGATAGCTCAGGACGAGCATGCCAAGCGCAAGCGGAGCATTTTCCCTGTCTGTGGCGATCGAGGCGATCAGAAACAAAACGGATGCGCCCAGCGCGATCCCTGTCGTCCAGGGATAACCCCAAGCGCGATACGCGCGATGCATCTGCGGTTCCCGCAGGCGCAGCACAAAGAGCGACGTATAGGTGAGCATGTAATTCGTGACGAAGAAAAACGACAACATCGCAATCACGCGTTCAAACGATCCGAGTACGAAAAGCAAGCTGACGAGGGTGCTCAAGAGAAGCGAAAGAGCCGGAGTGCCGCCAGCGTTGACGCTCGCCACGCGACGAAAAAAGAGACCATCGCAGCTCATGGCATGGAGTGTGCGCGAGGAGAAGAGCAGATTGGAGTTGACGCAGCTCAACATCGAAACAATCATGATCGAGCGGATGATGGGATCGCCAAATCTGCCAAAGACGCGATCGGCGACGGTGCCGAGGACAAAATCGTTGCCGGTTATTTCATTCATGGGGAGCACGTATAGCGCCACCAGATTCAGTAGGAGGTAAAGGCCCATCACGGTAAAGACGCTCCCGAAAATGGCGCGCGGGATGTCGCGGCCCGGATCACGTACCTCTTCGCCGAAATAGATGACACCGTCCCAACCGTCAACAGTGTAGACCACGGCCTGCAATCCAAGAACGATAGCGACGGCGAGCGGCCAGCCGGCGGGCATGGATGGGAGAGGCGCGGTTGAGGCCGGAGCGGCGGTGCGCGCGTGAGCGCCAAGAATAAAACAGGCAGCGACCAGAACAATCAGCGCGGCAGTCTTAAGCGTTGCGGTCAGGAGTTGCGCGCCACTGCCCCACCGGACGCCGCGCCATTGCAGAATGCCAAATCCGAGGATGAGAGCAGCGGAGATGAGTTTTACGTGGCCGGAAAGTATCGGAAAGAGATGGCCGCTGTACTCGGCGATGACAATGGCGACGGCGGCGGTGCCACAGGTGGAGAGCCAGTCGCTCCATCCGACGATGAAGCCGGCGTAATCACCAAGGGCGTTCCGGGAAAAATTGTATTGGCCACCGCTGCGGGGGATGGCGGCGCCAAGTTCGGCCATGGATGAGGCGCCGAAAAGTGCGTAGAGTCCGCCGGCGATCCACACGCCGATAAACAACCAGGCGTTCGGAAGACTCTTCGCAATTTCGCCGGGAGTTCGAACGATTCCTGCGGCGATCGCATTTCCGATAGCCACAGCCATGCCGAACCACATCCCGAGAACCTGGAGCAGGCGTCCGCGGCTGATTACGCGAGCGACGCTTGCTGTGGAAGAGGCTTCGGATGTGCCAGGCAATGTGAAGTCTCGAGGGATGCGCGAGACGCAGCCATCATATCGGCGGGAAGAGAAAATGCAAGCTGGAAGTCATGCGTTCGAATGCTAGTTTCTTTGGAATTGTATTATCGCGGAGTGCCGACAGAACTCCACTTGCCCCAAGTGAAAGACCCGTGTACGTGGACGAAGTAGGCGCGGGCATTCTTTTTTGATGAGTTCGGGCCGGCTGAGAGCACTTAGTTGTGCCCGGCGCAGGCCCGGGCGCGGTCAAGCAGGAATTCACGCTCGCGTGCGTTGCGCGTGAGGGATGCGGCGCGCTCGAACTCCGCCTGGGCTTCAGTAAAGCGGCCGAGCTTGGAAAGAAAATCGCCGCGGACGCTGGGCAAGAGGTGGTAGGACTTGAGAGAAGGCTCCGAGGCGAGCGTGTCGATGAGCTCCAGGCCCGCCGCCAGGCCAAAGGCCATGGCGACAGCGACGGCACGATTCAGCTCCACAATTGGCGAAGGCATGAGGTCGGCGAGGGCGTCGTAGAGCTCGGCGATGCGCCGCCAATCCGTTTCCGCGGCAGTACGCGCGCGAGCGTGACATGCGGCGATGGCGGCCTGGAGCGCATAAGGGCCGAGCGCACCTCCTAGCTTTTCGGCGCGCCCGAGGGCGGCGAGACCACGACGGATGAGGAGTTGATCCCACTGCGCGCGGTTTTGGTCGAGCAGCAGGATGAGCTCTCCCGAGGGACCGACCCGCGCACGAGCTCTCGAAGCCTGGATCTCCATGAGCGCGACGAGGCCGTGGACCTCGGCTTCATTCGGGGAAAGCTCGGCCAAGACGCGTCCGAGGCGAAGTGCATCCTCGCAGAGGGCGGGTCGCAACCAATCCTCGCCGGCCGTGGCCGAGTAGCCCTCGTTGAAGATGAGGTAGATCACTTCCAGGACGGACGACAAACGCGCGGCAAGATCGGGCCCGCGGGGGACTTCAAAGGGAACGCTCGCCTCACTGAGGGCGCGCTTGGCGCGGACGATGCGCTGCGCGACGGTGGGCTCCGGGACGAGGAACGCGCGGGCGATCTCGTCGGTCGTCAATCCTCCGAGCAAACGAAGGGTAAGCGCGACGCGGCCTTCGGTCGATAGGACCGGATGGCAGGAGATGAACACGAGGCGCAGAAGGTCGTCACCGATGTCATCGTCGAGAGCGGCGTTGAAATCCGGCACGGCCATCTCCTGCGCCTGAAGCTCGCGGCCGAGCTCCTGGTGTTTGCGCTCGAGCCGCTTGTTTCGCCGGAACATATCGATCGCGCGGTGCTTCGCAGCGGCCATGAGCCAGGCGCTCGGGTTGTCCGGGATGCCCGATTCCGGCCACTGCTGAAGCGCGGCCACGAGGGCGTCTTGCGCGAGCTCCTCGGCAAGACCGACATCGCGCACGATGCGCGCGAGGCTGGCGATGATTCTGGCCGACTCGATTCTCCAGACTGCGTCGATGGCGGTATGTGTGCTGGTAGCCGTCACGGCCACCCATCACACCATCTTCGATTCGCTCGCGCAAGTCCGTGCGCGCAGCGGCCCGATTGTCGCGCCCGTCCGTATACGCAAGAACTTCTAGGTTTTGGGAGCGAAATCTTCCGGACCTAGCACCTGCCGAACTTCGGTTTCGCCCTCCCAGCCCGGCCAGTGCTTTTTGTGCAGCTCGATGAAATGCTTCGCCGACTCGAGCGCCTCTTTTTTTGACTTGAACTCAAGAATAGCAAACCCGCCGACGACTTCCTTGGCCTCGGTGAAAGGCCCGTCGATCGCGGTTATCTGGCCTTTAGAGAGCCGGACGCGGGTGCTCGCCGCAGTTGAGGCCAATCCTCCGCTTACGACCATCGTGCCGGCTTTGACGGCCTCTTCCCCAAGCTTCGCCATCACCTCCATGAATCCCGCGGGCGGCGGGCCGGAGTTTTCCGAATGTTTGAGTAGCATCATGAATCGCATCGTGACACCTCTCCTGTGCGTGTTTTCTTACTTCGGAGTTGCGTTTCCGGCCGTTTCGACCGGGATTGGAACCTGCTCCACTGTCGCGCCGAACTCAGGCCCGCGAAATCGACACGAACGACCCCATTTGTCGATCCCGCGGGCGCTGGCAGAATCTAGGCGCTCTGCGACTTGGCTTCCGCGGCCACATCGGAGCAGGTATGTTGCCCGTCTCCGAATAGCTGGCGCAGCTCGCATTCACCCTCACCGACTTCCTGGAGGAAATTCTTGGCCAATTGGATAGCTTCTTCCTTGGAGTTTGCCTGAAGAATCGCGAAGCCGCCGACCACTTCCTTGGCTTCGGTGAAAGGCCCGTCGGTGACGGTCAGCTTCCCATCGGACCTGCGGACGCGCGCTCCAAGGGCGCTGGGCAGGCAGCCTTCCGTTCCGAGCAACCAGCCGCCCTCTATGCCTTCTTCGACCAGTTTGCCCATTCTCGCCAATTCCTCTTGCGAGGGAGGAGCATTTCTCTCAACGGTTTTGTAGATACTCAGGAATCGCATGATGATCTCTCCTATTTCTATTGTAGAGTCCGGCGTTCGATTGCCGGGTGCTCCTGAGCGGGCTTGAATTCCCTCTCTATTGTACGGCGAATGACCAGCTGCAAAATCGACATGGCAAACGGTTTTTTTTTCAGAATCGAGGCAGACCATGACTTACGGCTTTGCCGCCTTCCTCTGCAGCTCGTCGCGCAGAGCCTGCTCACGCGCGGCATCTTCGGGAGGAAGGACCTCGGCAGGGAAGTCACTTGCTTCGTACACGTGCCGGATCTCGACCTCAGCTCCCCCATCGAACGGGGCGCGCTTGAGCCATTCCACCGCCTCTTCCATGGACTTCACCTGCCACAGCCAGAAGCCGGCGATGAGTTCCTTGGTCTCGGTGAAAGGCCCGTCGGTCACGGTGCGCTGCTTTCCCGAAAACCTGACCCGCTTGCCCTTCGAGGTCGGTTGCAGCCCCTCGCCCGCAAGCATCACGCCGGCCTTTACCAGCTCCTCGTTGAACTTCCCCATGGCAGCAAAGGTTTCCCTGGTTTCCTTAGTCGCTAGAATCCCTGCTTCCGAGTTCTTGTCCGCCTTGACGATCACCATAACGCGCATCGTTGTTTCCCCTTTTAGTCTAGATTGTAAGCTGGCTTCCTGACGGCCTCGACCATCTGAATCTGGGCCTCTACTGATACGACCCTGTGCATTTTTCTCAAGGCGCGCGCGTTAAGTACATGTAAGCATTGACTTTATTTGCGGAACCGCCCCGAGTCTACACTGCCGCGACCACGGCGTGGAGCAGCGGCCAAGATGATACCAACATTTGGACGGGGCACGGAGAAAGCCACTGATCATCGAAGGCGAAGGCCAAAGAGGGCAATAGCTCGAGTGTCGCCTTCGCGGCAAGGCCAAGGAGGTTGGACAACTGGGCTGCGGGCGCATCCAGTTTGCCGAAAAGAATGGCAAGGCCGAGCGCGATGAGGGTGGCTCTCACGATTGATTTGAG
>Ga0307479_10003204_pt1 | contig 14893 bp, 16 predicted proteins | sample atmos_gasesECM4C_FD_203743 | JGI IMG/M metagenome (GOLD analysis project Ga0307479, IMG submission 203743) | Hardwood forest soil microbial communities from Morgan-Monroe State Forest, Indiana, United States - atmos_gasesECM4C_515 | ecosystem: Environmental > Terrestrial > Soil > Temperate... | reverse complement strand
TCCACAAAGGACGCCGTGGGAGTGACTTCCGCCTCATCCACGCCGAGCTGCTCGACGATAATCTGCTTTACGCGTTCTTCTACGCTGGCCATTCCAGTGTCCTCCGCGATTTGTTATCGCTGAATTTGCCCCGTTTTCGCTGGGCTCAGACTCGTTCCCGCTCGGCGCAACGGCCGCCCTGATAGCTTGATTTGCCTTCCCCAAGATAACCTGCCCATTCTAGTCATGCCGTCCAACAAGGTCAACTTTTCGGCTTCAACGTGGTAGCTAACCGTCAAGAACTTCCTCGGTGATGGTTCATCCTGTGATCTCGGCGACGTTCAGACATTGTTCTCGGACGTCTGATCTTATGCCAAATACATCCCGCCATTCACATCCAAAACGTGCCCGGTGATATACCCCGCCTCATCGCTGGCCAAAAACACAATTGCCGCCGCCACGTCCCGCGCCGAACCCATGCGCCCCAGCGGAATCCGCGTCTTCAATTCCTCTTTCACTTTGTCCCCAAGCACGTCGGTCATCGGCGTCTCGATAAATCCGGGCGCCACCGCGTTTACGGTGATATTCCGCGAGGCAATCTCGATCGCAATCGCCTTTGTTAGGCCGATCAGTCCCGCCTTCGCCGCCACATAATTCGCCTGCCCCGCATTCCCCATTTGCGCCACCACCGACGCAAGATTGATGATCCGCCCCGCGCGTGCCCGCATCATCGTAGGCAATGCCTGCTGAATGCACAGATGCGCGCCGGTCAAATTCGTGCGGAGCACCGTCTCCCAATCCTCCACCTTCATCCGTATCGCCAGGCCGTCGCGCGTGATTGCCGCGTTGTTCACTAAAATATCCAGCCGCCCGAATTTCTCAACCACCTGCTTGAATCCCGCCCTCACCTGCTCCATGTCGGCCACATCCATCTTCACCGCCAGCGCTGTTCCCCCCGCCGCGGAAATTTCGCTGACCAGCGCCGACAGCTTTTCTTCGTTCCGTGCCACGGCTGCGACCTTCGCCCCCGCTGCCACCAGCGCCAGCGCGGTTTCGCGCCCAATCCCCTGCGACGCTCCCGTCACCACCGCCACTTTGTCTTTCAAGCTGAACATTTTTCGTCCCGGACTGTAGCTCACCCCTTTAGGGGTGAGGCTTTTCCTTTCTAATCAAGCATTCCGCCGCAGAAAATCCTCAGGCTTGAGGGCCTGAGCTACACACGTACTAAGCCGCGTCCGACGCTCTCGCCCCGGCAATCTTCTCGATCGTCGCAGCCAGACTCTGCTCATCCTCCACGTTTAGCGCCGCCACCGACCGCTCGATCTGACGCAGCAGCCCCGTCAACACGCGCCCCGGCCCCACTTCCACAAATGTGTTCGCGCCCTCCTCGATCAGCAGCCGCACCGACTCTCCCCAGCGCACCGGCATGGTCACCTGCCGCACTAGCGCTTCCCGCGCTTCTTCGCCGCTCATCGTGGTATCCGCATCCACGTTCGTCACCAGCGGCACCTGCAAATCCGAAAACTGCGTCGCACGCAAATCCCTTTCCAGCCGCTCCTGCGCCGGAATCATCAATGCGGAATGAAACGGCGCCGACACCGGCAGAATCACGGCTCGCTTCGCCCCAAGTTGCGAAGCCATTTCCACCGCTCTCTTCACCGCGCCCGCGTGCCCTGAAATCACCGTTTGCTCGGCGGAGTTCAAATTCGCAGGCGCGCACACTTCGTCATTCGCGGCGCGCTTGCAAGCATCCGTCACCACCGCCGGCGACAATCCCATAATCGCTGCCATTGCGCCGGCCCCGGCCGGCACGGCTTCCTGCATGTATACTCCGCGCTTCCTCACCAACTGCACGGCATCCGCAAACCTCAGGCTCCCCGCCGCCACCAGCGCCGAGTATTCACCAAGGCTGTGCCCCGCCACGTAATCCGGCGCAATTCCCTTCTCCGCCAGTACCCGGTACACCGCCACCGAGCAGGTCAAGATCGCCGGCTGCGTGTTTGCCGTCAGTCTCAGCTCGTCTTCCGTTCCTTCAAAACATATCTTCGAAATGGAGAGTCCCAGCGCGCTGTCCGCTTCGTCAAAAACCGCCCGCGCCGTGGGATATTTTTCCGCCAGCTCTTTTCCCATGCCCGCGTATTGCGACGCTTGCCCCGGAAACATAAATGCGACTTTGCCCATCGTCTTACCTCTATTGCGCCGTCCTGCCCCTGCCCTCGCTTAATTGAGGAGCGCGGCCGCGGCCGAGAGCTCCTGTTCGATTTTTTCGTTCACACGCGCGCGCGCAAGTCCCGCGGCCACGCGAATCGCATTTTTCACCGCGTTGGCGTTCGAACGCCCATGCCCAATCACGCACACCCCGCGCACTCCGAGTAGCGGCGCGCCGCCGTACTCCGTGTAATCAATCTTCTTCCTCACTCCCTTGAATGCGCCTTGAGAAAGAAGTCCGGCGAACTGCGTCACCAGCGAACTCTTCAGCGACTTCCCCAGCAACCCAAATAGCTGAAATGCCAGCCCCTCGCAGATTTTCAGTACGATGTTCCCCACGAATCCGTCGCAAACAATCACGTCTACGTCGCCGGTAAATAGATCTCCGCCTTCGACGTTTCCCACGTAATGCACCGCGCTCTTCTTCAGCCGGCTGTGCACTTCCCGGGTCAGCTCGTTCCCCTTGATTTCTTCTTCTCCGATTGAGAGCAGGCCCACGCGCGGCCGCCGGCTCCCAAACGTCGCGCGGTAATAAATCTCTCCCATCACCGCGAACTGCACCAGGTGCTCCGGCTTCGAATCCACGTTCGCGCCAACATCCAGCAGCACGGAAACGCCGCCCTTCGCGTTGGGAAACGGCGCCGCCAGCGCCACCCGGTCCACCGACTCCAGTGTCCCTAGCAAGAATCTCGCCACGGTCATCACCGCTCCGGTGTTCCCCGCGCTCACCAGCCCGTCTGCCTTCGCCTCGCGCACCAGCCGCGCGGCCACGTGCACCGAGCTGTCCTTCTTGCGCCGGAACGCCTGCGCCGGATGATCCTGCATGGTGATCACTTCGCTCGCTGGTACCACCTCGATCGGCAGATTCGCCCCCCCGTGCTTTGCCAGCTCACCGCGCACCACATTCGGCTGGCCCACGAGCAATATGCGCACGTCGAACTCCCGCGCGGCCAGCACACTGCCTTCGACTTCGGGGCGGGGCGCATGGTCTCCGCCCATGGCGTCAACGGCGATGGTAATCATGGGATTTTGCCCGCAGGCTAAGAAAACAGACGAACCTTACGCTTTCGTCTCTTTGACCGCGCGGCCCTTGTAGTAGCCGCAGTGCGGGCAGGCCTGGTGCGGCTGCTTCATCTCGTGGCAGTTTGGGCATTCTCCAAGCGCCGGCTTCGACAGAAAGTCGTGCGCCCGCCGATTGCTCGTTCGTCTCTTCGAATGCCGTCGTTTTGGGTTAGGCATAGCAATACTCCTCGATCCCACCCTTAGTGGGCGGATTGTATGGGCTTTTCGCCCTAAAAGCTATCTTTTCCGTCTTACTTCCGAACTCCCCAGTCCTGCCTTTGTCTCGCAAGCCGTCATTTCGACCGGAGTCCTGATGGTTTCTGTCGGGGCGCAGTGAACGAATCTTCCCTTGATTGCCACGCACTGCCGAAATACACAAGCCGAGCAGGCTCTTTAACGCACCCCAAACTATTGTTTTTTCAGCCAGTCCTGCTTCAGGCGCGCGAGAGGCGCCAAGCGCGGGTCCGTCGCGTGGGTCTCGCAACGGCACTCTTCGTGATTCAGGTTCGCGCCGCAACTCGGACACAAACCCCGGCAATCGCTCCGGCAGATCACCTTCAGCGGCAACGCCAATAGCACCTGCTCCTTCAACACATCCGCTAAGAAGAGTCCTTCTCCGTCGAAGAACCCTATTTCCGTGTCGTCGTCCTTCAGCCGGTCTTCCTTTGGCTTCAAATCCTTCGTCACCGGCCGGTAAAACAGATCAAACGCCCGGTTTACTTCTTCGGTCACGGTCTCCAGGCACCGTGCGCACACTAGCTCGATCTTCGTTTCCAATTCACCCGTAATGCGGATTTGGCCGTCCAGCATCTCCGCCGACGCCGTCACTTTCAGCGGCTCGGCCTGCTTGATCTCCGCCGAATGATAATCGATGCTCCCCGGCGCATAGCTCTTCCGGATGCGCAATTTCCGAACGGCAAGATCCTTGACGTCAAGGAACATGTCTCCAGCGCCTCCGGCGCGTATGCTCATGCTTTCCCATTATTTAGTCGTCGGCCCCTCAAGTCAAGGAACAGGCTTCTAGCTCTATTCTCATTTGTGTACCTCTGATTATCATCCCCTCCCTGTGTTTAGCGCAGTTCATCAGCCGGGGAGCCATGCCGCACCCGTGGGCGTCCCTCGGCATCAAAGAAGCCATGCGCCGCAAAGCTCATCCCTGGGGCGCGCCGCCCTGGACCGTTGATTTCCGTCCCGCCGCGCACGCTCTTCCCAATCAGGTGGATTTCGCCATTGTTGGCGGCGGCTTCTCGGGCCTTTCCGCTGCGGCCTGGCTGCGCCGCTTCGCTCCCGGGCAGTCCGTCCTTTTGCTCGAATCCGTTTCGCTCGGTGACGGCGCCAGCGGCCGCACCGGCGGCATGGCGCTCGCGGAAACCGCGGCCGGCAAGCTCCCCGGCCTCGGGGACGTGCTCGCCGGCTACAAGAAAATTCTCCGCGCTTTCCGCATTGACTCGCGGTTGAAGCTTCCGGGCGCCTGGGAGCTTAGCCGCTCCTCTCCGGCCAACCATTCACCGATTTCCTGGAGCGATTCTGGTGAACTGAAAGCCGTCCGCCTCGTTCCCGGCGGCTCGGTTGACCCTGGCAAAGTGGTTGCCGGTCTGGCGCGCGCTGCGGAAAATGCCGGCGCCCAGATCGTGGAGCACACCGAAGTTCGCGCGCTGGACTTCGCGAATCCGCTGCGCTTGCATGTCCGCCGCAAACTCCGCAGCCACATCCAGCAGAAAGAAATCCGAGCGCAGCAAGTCCTTCTCGCCACTAACGCCTACTCACTGGAATTGTCCGGCCTGCGCGCCGCTGCCGAGCCGAAACTCACCTTTGCGCTGGCCACCGCCCCGCTGTCCGCCGCGCAGCTCAAAGCCATCGGGCTTTCCTCGCGCCGCCCGTTTTACACTCTCGACTTTCCCTATTTGTGGGGGCGCTTGCTTGAATCAAATGGCATCATCTTCGGCTCCGGCCTCGCCCCCGCTCCCATCGGCATGCCTTTTCGCGTTCCCACCAGCGCCACCTCGATCGAAAACGGCGCGCACGATTTGCGCCGCTTCGATGTCCGCAGAGGTGAAGCCGCGGAGCGTCTCCGCTGGCTCGAAAGCCGTGTCCGCCATTTGCATCCTGCCCTTGCCTCCGTGCGCATCACGCACCGCTGGGGCGGCCCGATCCTCTTCACGGAGAAAATGCTCCCTGTCTTTCGCCACCATCCACGCAGCAAGCAGGTGCTGGTCCTCGCCGGCTACAACGGCCACGGCGTCGCTCTCTCCGTCTATCTCGGCAAATGGGCCGCCGAAGCCCTCCTCGCCCGCCGCCCCCTTCCTCGCTGGCACTGACGCAAATCACGTCTCCTGTTTCCCGCCCTCCCCCGCGTTCAACCTTTCTTCGCGCTGGCGTACGCATCCGCGCCCATCAAATGAATCGACACGTACGGCTCATCTCCCACCACCCAACTGTCATGTCCCGGCGCGATATAAAACACGTCCCCGGCCTTCATCTCGATCACCCGGCCGTCATCCATCGCCGCCGTCGCACACCCGGAGACCACCATCCCCACGTGTTCCACCGCGCAACTCTTCGCGCCCGTCGCGCGCCCCACGTGCTCCGACCATTTCCATCCCGGGTCATACGTCGCGCGCCCGATGGTCATTCCGCCCAGCCGCACCAGTTCAAACCGGCCCTTTTCAAACGTACGAATCTCGTCCGGCTGCTCAAATCGCTTCAAGATCACCTCGAACATAAATTTCTCCTTTCCCCACTTCTCATTAGAAGGGATTCACTCCGCAACGGTGACATCCAAATTGGCGCATCGGGCGCCCGGCATCCTTCTCTCTTTCTTCGACGAAAACAGATCGCCGAAACCTGCCTTCAGTCACACTAATTGACAACGACATATTCGCCGTGGTCGAATTTCCCGCAATCAGAATGATTGACTGGAATCGTTTTGATCGGAGCTTCACTTAAAAACCGCGAGTTCAGAGGCGTTGCGTGTCCACTGCGATTCGCTACAACATTCGGTCCGAGAAAGATGGAGCAAACGTCAGCGTAACGTATGACCTCAGAGTTCCCGTCGGCGGTCCTGCGCTTATTGCAAGCTTCAGTCTCGCCGTCGATGGCAAAGAGTTAATTGATCAAACCCATTGGGTGCCGGGCCAGGTCCAATTCAACGGCACGCAGTTCACTCAGCTTCAACATCCAGAGAATGACGTCACCGTAGCGTTTTCCATTTCTAGCAACGAAGGCTGGACAGCGGCCAGCAGTGATGTCTTGCGCGGCGAAAGACGTTTTGATGAGGTCGTCTTCTCCGGTTCGTAGCCGTCAAACAACCGCAAGGCGGATAAAGCGCCTTACGGACCTGGCGTGGACCGTAAGCCATTCTGAGCAGAAGAGTTCCGGTTCCTGAACCGGCGCACGACCTAGTAGCAGAAATCCGTCGGTATACCGAGCCACAAAAGGCCGCTCGCAATAGCAGAGGTAAATGAGCGCGATCCTCGAAACGGATCAACCCTCGATACGTCGCGTAACCGGACATGTTCGATTAGCGCGTTAATCAGGCACTGGCTAGGGGTAAGACACTGAATAAATTCGTCGGATCACAGAGAATTCGGACAGGCGGGACAAAGGAGAGAGGCGCTCGGTAACCCCACAAGCGCCTCCTCTACTGCGTCAACGTAAACCGTACCTCACTGGATCACCTCCTTCTCGGCAGGAACGCCGATGTCGACAAGAATGTCGAGTGCTCCGAGTATAGCGCGGGATCGGGGAGATGTCAGAACAAGCGTTTCCTTAACCTTTGGGTTGGGCACGGGAAAGCCAGTTACCGATAGGCGCGTTAATCGTTCCAAGCGTTCCGTAGAGCGGGGATGCTGGAGAACTGACTGGTTTTCTAAAGTACTGGCGGAAAGGAACTTTTGTTCTATTGGTTCCCCGCCAATCGAACTAGTACCTTTGCCCTGTCTTATGACAGTTGAAACCCTTGTGACGCGTCGCCACCAGCGTATCTCCTTGCCGCAAGGCATGTCCGCGACCTGGTACGGTAGCGGCCGGCAACAGGTCTCTCGCGTCAAAACGTTGAGCACGGGAGGTCTGTTCCTCTGCGGGTCCAATACGCTGCGAGTAGGCACGGATCTGACCCTTGTTTTTGAAGTACCCGGAGGCATGGTTCTGGCGGACGCGGTTGTCCGAAACGTCGTGCCTGGTGAGGGGATGGGTGTCGAATTCACTAAGATGAATCCTCAAAGCCGACTTCTGTTAGAGGGATTGCTCACGCGGTTGTTGCGTTAACGAAGTGTTGGTACCAGGAAATCGCGCTCAGCGACTTTCCGCTTACAGGTTCGATTTGCTTCACAAAAATATCCATCGTGCGCATTACAAAAATTGTGGCATTTTTAAGCGGGTTCCAGAACAGGGAATTTCTCCACAAGTCGGACTACCGGACAAGTGGCTCCTAGTACCCACTTGTCGGAACGCATGTGTGGATAGTCTGGCCGAAGATGAGAGACAACCTGGGCCAAAGTCAGGCCCGAATCAAGCCTAACTGCCTGCGCGTAGCAAACCTCTAAGCCCAACTGGACGAGGTCCGGCTTGACGGCTGCAAACTCGCCATCGAGCCCCGACACGTTGAAGTCGGCATAGAAATCGTTACTCGGTCGAGGCAATCGGTTGAGTGGTACCTCGTGAACGGATCGCTTGGCGGCGCCCGACTCGCGCCCGGCCAAGAAGACATTCTAAGAGACATCAGCGGAATAGCCGTATCGGTCCATAATGCGTTGGGCGCGCGCTGGAATATTTAAGCGTATGCCTTTGGGCTTGCCACTTGGCGGCTCACTCACCTCGCTCGTCAGATGTGCGATTACCGACGGCGGCAACGCCATCCCAAGAAACTCGAAGAGGGCTCTCGCGGTCTGCGCTGGCGCACGAACAAGGTCCTCTAAACGTACGGTGTGGACGGGTACTCGATCCACGCATATCGAGTCAAGTACCCACTCTTCATGGATTGCCCACCGCTCCATGATCTCCTCCACGGTTTCATGCCAATAAGGTGGCACGCCCCGCGACCATGTGCGAGCCGCGACCATCATGCTAGCGACTACATTAATCGGATGCCGGATCATGTGCAGATATCGAGCGTTCGCGAAATGCTGCTGTAGGAAAGGACGGATTTCGGGATCGCACTGCTGGACCGGCTTCTTGTCACCAAGCCAAAGAAGCACCCGTTCGTTGGGAACAATGCGGAGGCGGGGGTCTTGGCACATCACCTGCTCCTGAATCTGCCGAAACAAAGTCGGAATCTCCGGAGCCGTCGACTGCGCCGCACGCTCGCGCAAAAGGTTCCTGCAAACACCAAGGGTTCTACGCAGTCCCAGAGGACCGTCCCAGGGATATCGACGTAGCGCCGAGGCCCAACCGTTCCGCAACTGGTAGAGAAGCCATATCACATCGGATTCATGTGTCACGAGTATGTCTGGATGCCGGTTTAGCAACCGCACCAGCAGCGAGGTGCCAGACCGCTTGTTACCGACAAGGAACAACGGCTGCGGATCGTCCATTCTGGGTCACCCGCCGATTGCCGCGGTCACTCACAACATTACCATCTTAAAGTGGTAGCACGCGCTGACTCTCACCTGGCGTTGTTGTCAGTTAGCGCCCTATAGTTCTCATCCGATGCGGGAGCCACGTGGCTGCGCTGTCATCGGCGCGTCTTCGAATGGTTCGAGGGGGTCCTCCGGGTAAAGACGTCCCTGAGTGTTGCCAGCGATTCTTAGAATTTCGCCAATCTGTGGTGTGCTGAATCTCTGGCGCCATCGACCAACTGACGCGTCACTAATGGAACGTTTAGGATTCGTGTTGCCTGTGGCCATTCCATCTGCATTCAGCTCGCCATGTGGCATTGACTCGTGACGTAACAACGAGCTTTCGAAAGAGACGGACAAGAATCTACAGACATTTGTTAGTTCTACTCTCGGCCACTTTACGAGTGTCTCGTATCGGACGGGCAGGACTCTATATCCTCTGTCAATGTAGTCCCACAATGAGTCACTTTTATAACGCCAAATTAACGCCGCGCGCGCTGCCTGGTAATACGATGACGCTCTAGCGATGGCTATCTCAGCCGCGTACTGGTTGGCGAACGCAGAATCGTTATTTATTTTACTCTCCAGTATTGGGTCAGCACATAACGCGAGCCACCATTTCAGGCCGAGCATTGATGCCACAGTATCCCGCGCATCGCGGATCATGAAAATCAGCTTTTCACCATCGTACGAATTTTGTACTCCAGGTTCTCGAGCGCGGATGTCGACATCATCGCACAGAAACGGTTCCGCCAGTTGTTCCGTGAGTTGTGGCACCTTAAGACCGCTTAGCGCCTTTTTTCGATCTGCCTCTCGCTGCCCTGCCAGAATTTCATACGAGGATTCCTCGTCATAGCACTGGATCTGGCTGTGGCATTCGAGAATCAGGCGCATTAATGTTGTTCCCGAACGTTGCGAGCCAATTATGAAAAATCGCGATCGATGTGTGTCACGCATTTTGGTCAGCCCGCACACTGAGTCAGCCTCGAGCTCGACGGCATTCGCCTCATGCCTTCGCCAATTGAAGACAAAACGCGTGACCCTACAACGAAGGTGCTCCAACCGTCGTTGAAGGTGAGCGGCGGTTCGACTCATCTTACGCCGTCTGCTTTTTCCGCGAAGCCTGAGTTTGATCCAGAGATCTCGATAGCCCATGATCTTTTGAAAACTCTTCTCGGTCATGAGTAAACTGGAATTTCCGATTTCAGCTTCGTCTTTAGGCAAAACCGTATGCCAGTACCACTCTCGTGTCAACCTCAGACCGCCTTTCTTTTTCGCTTCGTCGAGATCGTCCGCGTCTTCTCGCGCGACTTTTGCTTTCCGATTTACGTCGAAGGCCGCAGCAAGATAGTGCCAACTCCTGATTTGTCGGATTACCGGACAAGTGCCTTCTTTGCGTGAGGGCCCACCGATCAGGCGCTCGAACGCGCCCCCACGCTCGGGCTGAGGAGTGGCGCACCGGGGGGACTCGAACTCCCGATCTTCTGGTTCGTAGCCAAAGCCGGGTGCCCCCAGTGCCGTTGGCGTTTACCCCGCAGGCCCGCCATGGCGGGCCTGCTCCGACCTTGTTGGGGAGCACGTCGGGGCGCGTGGGTTTTGACCTTGCCTTTTTTCTTGTTCGTCTTGCTGCAGCCCGCACCGTTCAACCCGCCCTATTGCCGTTCACCCCTCAATTCTTACCATTCCCTGCTTATTACTTAGCTAATTCGCATTGGCATGCTATGCTCTTTTGTGTTTGCCAATCACCACGCTCGCCGATTCATTGATTCTTTCGTAGGCTTAATCCCTATTCCCCGCTCCCTAGCCTCCTGTCCCCACAAGCCCTTTAGAATGAACACTTGCAAAAGTGTATCAAAACAAAGGACTTTAAATACGTTCAGAATGAACACTTATGAGAAACATAGGGGGGTGGGGGTCTTATTGTTAACCAGATTTCCGATGAGGGAATCTGTCCTGAAGAGCATCGCGACGATGGAACATTCCGACCCTGTCGGAAAGGATCTCTCTACGCATCCGATGAGGATGCGTATCCTGGGAATCACTTTCTTTTTCGCGTCCTCCTTCTGCGCGGCCGCGCCTTTCTCCCCAGCCCTCGCCAGCGCGAACGGCGTCCAAGCATCCGCGCCCGACGACGCTGCTGACCTTCGCTCCGCCAAAGAAAGTTTCGACGCCGGCGACTACGTCTCCACCAGAAAAACGCTTCAGGCCGCGCTCGAAAAATCCACCGATGATCCCGAGATTCATTTCTGGCTCGGACGCTGCTCCTACGAACTCTTCGATTTCAATTCCGCCGTCGCTTTCTTCGAGCGCGCCGTCCAGCTCCAGCCCAAAAGTTCGCCCTATCATCAATGGCTCGGCCGCGCCTACAGTGAAAAAGCCGACCGCGAGCACAGCCTCTCTCTCGCCCGCAAGGTCAAGAAAGAATTTCAAACCGCCGTGCGGCTCGATCCCTCGAACATTTCCGCGCACCGCGATCTTGCCGAGTATGAAATGGACGCTCCCTGGATTGCCGGCGGCGACAAGGACGATGCGCGCAAGCAGGTGGAAGCCATTTCCATTCTCGATCCCATCGAAGGCAGCCTCGTGGACGCCATGTACGTTTTCCGTGTGGAGAAAAAACCGGCACAGGCCGAAGAGATCTATCGGCAGGTCTTGCAGCAAAAGCCGCAGCGCATTCAGCCCTATTTTGAAATCGCGCGCTTTTTTCAGCATCATGGCCGCTCGGCCGATCTTGAATTGACCATTCAAGGCGCTGCGGCGATTGACGCCGCGGACCTGCGCCTCGATTATTTTCGCGGCGTCGCACTCTTTCTCGAGGGGAAAGACTTGCCCGTTGCAGAGCGTCTCTTGACTCACTATGTCAGCTCTGCGCCGCAGCGGAGCGATTGGCCCTTTCGTGCCGATGCGCTTGAATGGCTGGGCAGAACGCTCGAAGCAGGGGGCAAGCGCGCCGAAGCGATCGCGCAATATCGCGAAGCGCTGCGCCTCGATCCCAGGCGCAAATTCGCGCATGAGCGCCTCAGCAAATTGGAGAAATCATCGGATTAGAAGGAAGAGTATGTTGCGGAACCTGTTTCACTGCAAAACAAGCGGGCGTCACTCGATACGGCAAACGAGAAGAAGTTCATTTGCGTATGGGCACGTCAGTCCCGCCACGCCGGGCCGCTCCAGCACCACCCAATTCACTCTATACCTTTGCCTGAGCCGTAGAAAATCCTCGCGCTGGAATTTTTCCCAGCCTTCCTGCGCCGTCGCCTGTTCTTTCCATTTCCCCGCCAGCGCAGGAAACATGCTCGCTGCGCCGCTGTCCTTGACCGCGTCCGCCAGCATGCTGCGCTGCGCGATGGCGCGGAACCCATGCTGGTCCTCTCCCGGCAGCGCCATGTGTTTCGGATTGAGCGCAAAGTATGCGTCCTCCGGCGTGTTCACGCGAATCCATTCAAACGCCTGCACCCACGGATTTCCAGATGCGCGGCCGGGCAATTCCAGATGCGCTGTTGCCGGCGATGTTTCCTGCTGCGCGTACGCCATCCCCGCGCAGAGGGGCACGAACAAAACAGCCCACCGCCATGCCTGGCGTCGCAGAACGAATTTGCCGAGCAGTCCTCCGATGAACAAAAACATCAGAATGTACAGCAGGTGCAGATATCGCATGGGCTGGATTTCAGAAAAATGTTCAAACCGGCCCGGCCGTGAGATAGCCAATGCCATCGCAAAGAAAACCGCCCCGTAAAGCACCAATGCGCGGCAAGCAAGGTTCATCGGCCCCAGCGCATAACGCCGCGCGATCTTCGCAAACCAGGCGAGAATCGCGAAGGGAGCGAGGATTCCCAGCCATTCATACCACGCCCAATTCGTCAGAAAAAAGTAAGGACGTGTCTGAAGAATTTCCCGGTACTCCGGCGTCACCGGCGGAAACAATTGTTGCGGAAGCGCCGCGGCCAATCCGGCCGCACCGGATTTCTTTGAGCGAAATTTCAACAACAAGATCATCGCAATATATACCGCCGCAAAAATCGCCATCAGTGGATGCATCGCGCCGGTGAACAAAATCCACAAGACTGTGGTGAAATATTTTTCTTCCAGCGCACTGGCTGCACCGAGCAGCGCGCCCGGCGCGGAAAGCGATCTCGTCGTAAGGTATGGGTCCATGATGAAAAGCCGCGTTCCCGCAACCGGGATGCTTAACAAGCTTCCCACCAGCGCAACGCCGCACCACGCGGCATGCTTTTCTTCAAAACATAACCGTGCAATGCGCCAGCATCCAAGCAGCAAGAGAAAAATCGAAAATACATGCCACGCAAGCAGCGCGGCGCTGAGCGGCAGGTGCGTGACCCGGATTGATCCCGCAATCAATTGCGGAAAGAACGTCATGCGGGCGTGGGACTCGAAAAATTCCGTGTTGTAAGGAAAAAGAGAGGGACGCAGAAGTTTCAATATTCCGGGAGTGTAGATCTCCGCGTCTTCGATCGCCGGGTGATATCCGTGAACGCCGATTGCCGCGATTGTCAGTCCAGCCAGAAGCAAATAATCTTTGCTTCGCGTCCGGACTATATTCAAACTCGCGCCTCTTCGGCCAGCGCGGCTTCCATCTCCTTCGTCAGCGCGGTATCCGGCAGCTTTCGTCCTTGCGGATCAAAAATCGAGAAGCGCCCCAGCCCGTGCCTTTGGAGGAAAAATTTCAGGCTTGTGTGCAGAACTCCGAATCCGTATTTCACGCTTCTCCGGAAATTGATGGACGAGGCTTCGGCGAAATATTTCGTTGGGCACGAAACCTCGCCGATGCGAAAACGGAAATGAACGCACTGCGTGAGCATCTGGCTGTCGAAGACAAAATCATCGGCGTTTTCGAGCAGCGGCAGCTCTTCCAAGACGCGCCGGCTGAACGCGCGATAGCCGGTGTGATATTCGGAAAGTTTCGCGCCAAGAAAAAGATTTTGGATCGCCGTCAAACCGCGATTGGCAATGTATTTGTAGCGCGGCATTCCACCCGACAGCGCGGTTCCGCCGAGTATGCGCGACCCGAGCACCACGTCGTATACATCATAGGCCAGCATGCTGGCCATGGCTGTTACAAGCAGCGGAGTATATTGATAATCAGGATGCACCATAATGACGTGGTCCGCACCAGCCTCCAGGGCGATGCGGTAGCAGGTCATCTGGTTCCGCCCGTAGCCGTAATTTTCGTCGTGCACAAACGTGAGCAGGCCGAGCTTACGCGCCAGCGCGGCGGTCGCGTCCGAACTCCCGTCATCCACCAGAATGCGGATGTCAACAAGATCCGGGAGCTCGCGCACGGTCGCTTCCAGTGTCTTTTCCGCGTTGTACGCCGGCAACACGACGGCGATGCGCTTTCCGTTAATCATTATTTGCTCGAATCGCTTTGGCCAAGGCTGGTTCCCGAACCCTGCTGCACCCAGGAGCGAGCAGCTCTACTACTGAAAATAACCGTGGACCGCAATTCCAGCAAGAGATCCGGTGGCTGTGTGTCTTCTTAATACCACCTTCTCGCCGAATGTTCCAGTGGAAACGGTAATTCGGTTCCGATCGTGGCCGGTGACCGAGGCAGGACTGACGCGCGAAAGTACGCGAGCCCGAGCCCCACCATTTCGGTTGCCTCAGCGACTTCACTTTGCTGCCGGATGCAAGTTGAGTTTCTGCACTCGCCAGTTCAGGAGCTCCGCAACGTAAAGCGTATTTTCAGAAGGACAGGCAATCTCGTGCACCCAACCGAACTGGCCGAGCTGTTTGCCGGCTTTTCCGAAAGCGCCGAGGATGTTTCCATCTAAATCCATTTTGTAGATTCGGCCCGGATTGGAATCGGAAGTGTAGAGAACCTGTTTGGGACCGGGAGTAATGCAGATGGCCCAGGGAGCGCCGATATTGGTCCATTGTTTGAGAAAATTTCCGTCGTTATCGAAGACCTGTATGCGGTGATTTTCCCGATCGCCCGCGTACACATTGCCCTTCGCGTCCGTTGCAATGGAGTGTACGATGTGAAATTCGCCCGGTTCAGCTCCTCGCTTGCCCCAAGCCTTTATCCAGTTGCCGTCTTTGTCGTATTTCACGATGCGCGAATTGCCGTATCC
>Ga0307479_10003203_pt1 | contig 14895 bp, 13 predicted proteins | sample atmos_gasesECM4C_FD_203743 | JGI IMG/M metagenome (GOLD analysis project Ga0307479, IMG submission 203743) | Hardwood forest soil microbial communities from Morgan-Monroe State Forest, Indiana, United States - atmos_gasesECM4C_515 | ecosystem: Environmental > Terrestrial > Soil > Temperate... | reverse complement strand
GAGCAAAAACTAAGGCTGCGGAGAACCGCCGTGTGACCGACGGTTCAGACCCCCCATTTTCGCAGTTCCCTAGCCCATCGGCTATAGTACAAACGTACCTGGTTGCTCATCCCGCACCTGCAAGAGAAGTGTTTCCCCAAGAGTTCCGGCATTTTGTTACTGGTTTGGGTGGTAGTCGATGTGAAGCGAGGCGTTGTTTGGCTCTTCTTCTGATTGCGCGTACCATGCTGACGTTCCGTCGATCGAGGCTGAAAACCAGAACGAATTCCTGTCGAGTTTGCCAACTTCCCGAAGGCCCTGGGTCGCAAAATCAAAAAACTCTACCGCGGGTGAAGGTCCTTCTTCATCACTAAGAAAGTAAATGCCCTTCTGGGTGACAGACCAACTGGCCCACGTCCCCGGCCTCAAAAACATTTTCACCCGCTTCTCGGTTCCACCCTGCGCCGGGACTTCCCAAATCTCCGGGTTAGCGAATCGCGTCTTAGCGTAGTACACGGTTTGCCCATCGGTGGACTCTTGAGCGGCGAATCCCCCGTGCTGCGTCACCTGGATTCCTCTGCCGTCATCGACGGACATCTTCCAGACTTGCGTTTCACCGGAGCGGTTGGATGCAAAATAGATCCACTTGCCGTCCTGTGACCAGCTCGGAACCATCTCGTCTGCATCGCTCACGCCCTTCGGGAAGGACTGCCCACCTTCTGCGGAAACAACGTAAACCCCGGGGTGACCGTTTTGGATGGAATCGAACGCAATCCAACGGCTGTCCGGTGACCATCGCGGTGAGCCGCAGTTTCCCATGTTCGTCACTTTCACCAATTCCGATCCATCCAGGTTGCTCGTCCAAATCTCCAGGCCCCCCGAACGATCCGACATGAACGCAAGTTTCTTGCCGTCGGGAGAAGGTTGCGGGCCCTCCGTCCTGTCTCTGGCCGCCGTGACCAGCGTGCGCGCACCTGCGTCCGCAGCGTGGGCTAGATTGAGGTGCCAGATGCTGGGCGCGCGAAGAACTTGTCCAGTCTGCTCGAAATTCGCTTCGCGCAACTTTTTCAGCCGAGCTTCGGCCGACTCCCCGGAGTTTAGCTTCCACCAGCCAAAGAAAAGAGCAACGGATAAAGCCGGAACAAGGAACGCCCACATATAGGGGAGATTCCTCCGCTCCTTGGGTAGGAACGTCAGTGGCACTTCGGTCTTATTCACGGGCCGTTCCGCAATGCTCGCGGGAGCAAGAGCAGCGGGAAGCTCATCTTCTACCTTGGCTATGAAGCGGTAGCCCCTCCGCGGCAGCGTCTCGATGAAGCGCGGGTCTTCGGCGGAATCGCCCAGGCACTCCCGCAGCTTATTCACGGCGGCGTTCAAGCCGTGATTGAAGTCCACAAAGGTGTCCGCCGCCCAAATCTTCGCCCGCAGCTCTTCCCGGCTGACCAGATGACCAGGCTTCTCCAGAAGGCTAGTCAGGATATCGAACGGCTGGCCCCCCAGCTTCAGTTTTACCCCATTTTTCCATAGCTCGCGGGTGCACAAATCAACCTCAAAAAAGCCAAATCTGATCCGGTCGTGGTTGGAGTTGCTCATCAACAAGAAAATTCTACCATTCTCATCTACGAGAGACCGGCCAATTTAGTTCCCGAAAAACATGTAACTCTCTTTTTTCTCAATGCCTTGCATGATGACCTGATTTGCACTTGAAATCGACTGATTGTGCATTGAGGTAGCACCCGCTTCGCCTCACTTTGCAGCCTCAGGCTGTGCGGTCTTGCAATCAAAGACCGGCGCTCAAGGACATATATGAGATCTCTTGTCATCGGTTCATCACTAATTCTTAGACGTCTGCTCTTGCCCTTTGTTCTGCCTGGAGCCCTGCTCCTGCCAGCCGCATCAGGTCAACAACCTACTCGCGAGCCCGCCTTCGTAGGAGTCGCCTGCCCGCTCACGGCTTCTGGACATTTACCGAAAGACGACAGGGGTGATTATGACTCGCAGTCCATACCAGATGCAGATTCCCCGACTCCTGACCCCGAGCTAGGGCCGTTGGGCAGCGCCTCCGCCCTGGTCTTAGCACCAGGGCGAACTCTCCTCGATGCCCGCCAAAGGTTTGAGAAGGCCGCACGGAAGGGATACGCTCCGGCGCAGGTCAACCTGGGTGTTCTTTACCTCTACGGCTGCGGCGTTTCTCGGAATTACGGCGCGGCCCTTTATTGGCTGACTTCTGCAGCGGACCAAGGCTCCTCCCGGGCTCACACCAATCTCGGCATCCTCTATCTCCAAGGACGGGGTGTGAAACAGGATTTCGGTGAAGCTCTTGGCCACTTTCGCGCAGCAGCCAATGGCGGAGACGAGGGTGCAATGGTCAATCTCGGGTATATGAACGACAACGGGCTCGGTACCCCCGTTGATCATGCTGCGGCGGCCGAGTGGTATCGTCAGGCCGCGGAACGCGGCGATCCCCTGGCTCAGAATAACTTAGCCGATTTGTACCTCCGCGGGGAAGGCCTGCCACAAAACGATGCGCTCGCGTTCGCTTGGTTCGAAAAGGCCGCCGCCAGCGGCAACACCGGGGCGCGCATCAAGTTGGGGTATTTGTATATGACCGGCCGCGCGACTCGCAAAGATCCGGAAGCCGCTTACGCCTGGATCCTGGCCGCATCCCTTGCAGGAGATCACCGCGGAATCGAATACCTTCTCCGTTTGGAATCACAGCTTAGCCCCACGCAGCTTGAGCAAGCGAAGCGGCGGGCAAATCAACTTCGGTCCACCGGCGAGGCCTCTGCCTCGGAATTGGCCATTGTTCAATAGTCTTGAGTCTTGCTTTGCGGTTCAACCGCCACCCAATCCCCGCGATAGCTATGAGCACGGCAAGCACGGGACGGAAAAGACCTTGGAAGGATAGATTGCGATATTTGGCGGGCTATGAGAATGATCGAGCAGGCGACCAACAGTGATATCCTACATTGCCAGCGATGGGAGAAGACCGCAGGCCGCTGACACCGAAAGAAACTCTCCTGTTGCTCTTGCTTCCGTTGCTCTCCACCTTTTTGTGCTTGAGGCTCTATCTCCACCTTGTCGGCGTCCGGCACATGTATCCCGGCGGATTTCTGGTTCATCACCTGTTTATTGGAGTTCTGATCGCACTTCCCGCCGCATTCCTACTGGCCTTTGAGTCGCGCAACGTATTGCGAGCGCGCTTGGCTCTAGCGGCATTGGGAATCGGCAGCGCTCTGATTCTGGACGAGGTGACCTATCTCGTCGCGACCAAGGGGACAGACGCAGACTATGTTTCTCGCGTTTCCCTGTTTGGCGCGATTGCGTTTGAGTCTATGGCCGTAATCCTGCTGCTCGCGATTTACAAGTTGAAGCGCGAATAGTCCCTGTCAGACGCCGATGATGGCGCCCGAGTCGTCCACGTCGATTGAGGAAGCGCGGGAAATCTTCGGAAGTCCGGGCATGAGCATCATGTTCCCGGAAATCACCACGACGAACCCGGCCCCGGCAGAAAGCGAAGCGCTGGTGATATTCAGCGTCCAGCCTGTGGGCGCGCCCAAGCGCTTCGGGTCGTCGGAGAGCGAGTATTGCGTTTTCGCAATGCACACGGGCAATTTTGCGTATCCCCATTCCGTAAATTGCTGCAGCTTCGCCTTGGCTTGCTCGGAGAAATTCACGTCGCTCGCACCATAAATGTTTTGCGCGACCTTGCGGATCTTTTCGAGCAACGGCTCATCCAGCGAATAGAGCGAATGCACCGGCGGCGCCTGGTTCCTGGCGATGATCCCGACCACTTTTTCAGCGAGGTCTTTCGCGCCAGGGCCGCCCTTGGTGAAGCCTTCCGCGAGCGCGCTGGTGACACCGCGTTCCGCACAGTAGGCCGCCAATCGATTTAGATCGCTCTCTGAGTCATCCGGAAAGCGGTTGACCGCCGCGACGATCGGCACGCCGAAACTCTTGAGGATGTCGATGTGTTTGCCAAGATTCGGCAGCCCACGCTCCATGTCTCCTTCGCCCTGGGTGCGGATGCTTCTCACCGTGGTCACAAGTACGGCAGCTGAAGGCGTCAGCCCAGATTGCTGCATGACAATATCGAAATATTTCTCCGCTCCGAGATCGGAAGCGAAGCCGCATTCGTTCACCACGTAGTCCGCGAGGCGCAGCCCCATTTCCTGAGAAATCACGCTGCTTGTCCCGTGCGCTATGTTGCCGAACGGTCCGGCATGAACGAAGGCGGGCGTGCCGTCGGTAGTCTGAACGAGATTAGGGAGAATAGCTTCTGCGAGCAAGGCCATCATTCCGCCAGTGGCGCCCAGGTCGCGTGCGCTGACCGGTTTTCCGTCGCGCGCGACGCCGATGACGATCGATTCCAATCGCCGGCGGAGATCTCTGCGGTCTTTCGCCAGCGCGACAATGGCCATGATTTCCGAAGCCGCGGTAATGATGAAGCCCGTCTGGCGGCCAGCGCCTTCTTTCTTGCTGTCCAGGGAAACGGCGATGCGGCGCAACGCGCGATCGTTCATGTCCATCGTGCGCGGCCAGGTGATCCGATCGGGGTCGAGATTCAGCTCGTTGCCGTGAAAGAGATGCGCGTCAATCAGCGTCGCGAGCAAATTGTGCGCCGCCGCGATGGCATGAAAATCGCCGTGGAAATGCAGATTGATTTTCGCGCTGGGCTCGATTTGTGCGAGACCGCCGCCCGCTGCGCCGCCTTTCATTCCGAACACGGGGCCGAGCGACGGCTCGCGCGAAGTGATAACGACTTTTTTGCCGATGTGCGCAAGCCCTTGCGTCAAGCTGATGGAAGTAACGGTTTTGCCTTCACCTGCAGCCGTGGGCGTGGTCGCGGTGACGATAATCAATTTCCCGCGGCGCTTAAAAGCGGGATCGGAGAGAAGCTCCAGCCTCACTTTTCCGCTCTGTGAGCCGAGCTGTTCGAAATATTGGTCAGGGATTTCGAGTTTGCGCGCTACCGCTTGAATCGGAAGAAGCGTGTTTGTCATGGGAATTTTCAGTCTCGATCGCGAAGAATCCAGCCGCGGGAAATGAGAATAACACACCCGCATCGCGCGACACGAATCTGACTGTCGCAAAATGTCGATCCTCACAATCAGGTGCTAATGCGTTGGTTCGAGAAGCAGTTTCTGCACGCGCCAATTCAGGATTTCCGCGACGTACAGTTCGTTTTCCGACGGGCAAGCAATTTCATGAAGCCAGCCGAACTGGCCGAGTTGCTTTCCAGACTTTCCGAGCACGCCGAGAACTTTTCCGTCGAGAGACAGTTTATAGATGCGGCCGGGAAAAGCGTCCGAGCTATAGAGAAACTGCTTTGGCCCGGGTGTGATGCAAATGGCCCACGGCGCGCCGGGCGACATCGTACCGTTAGTCGCGGTCGGCTTGTTGCCGATCGCCGCACGCGCGTCAGCGGGAACCGGCACGTCAATCGTGAACTGGCGAACAAATTTCCCGTCGCCATCGAAAACCTGGATGCGGCGGTTGCCGCGGTCCGCGACGTACACGTTGCCTTGCGCATCCACCGCGATGCTGTGCGGTACATTCAGTTGCCCAGGTTCGCTGCCTGGCTCGCCCCAGGACTTGATCCAGTTGCCTTCCTTGTCGACTTTGGCGATGCGCGAATTGACGTAGCCGTCGCTGATGAAAGTATTTCCGGCGGCGTCCCACGCGATGTCGGTGACTTGCCGAAACATTCCGTCAACCGGAGGCAGCGGCGGCTTCACGTGCTTCAACGGCTCGGTGCCCTCGTCGGAAGCTTCCTGCTTGCGTCCGAACACCATCGTGACCTGGCCTTCCGGATTGAATTTGATGACCATGTCTGAGCCTTTATCAGTGACCCAGATGTTGTCTTCCTTATCCACCTTCACAGTGTGTGCGAACGACCAGGCGTAAAGATGATGGCCAATCTCGCGGATAAATTTTCCATCGGGCGCAAATTCGAGGAGCTGCGCGGCGCCAGCACCGTAAGCGGGGCCGGTGGTGCTGCCACGGGAGAATACGAAGATGTGTCCCTTCGAATTGACGGCCACGCCCGCGGCTTCGCCGAGATAGAGGTCAGGCGGCAACTTCAGAAAGTCAGGAACCGACTGAAAGCGAATTTCGGTCGGTTGTTGAGCGAAGAGAGGAGCGGCAAGGAAAAAGAGCAAAACAAAAATGAAGCGTTTCATAACATTCAGCCTCGCGACTTCGCTCCGCATCATACGCGCGTTTGCGCCGTCAGTCGCCTGCTAAGGCTTGGTATTGAGCCGTCGTCAGGGGAACGACGGAGAGCCGGCCGATGCGCACAAGCGGGGAATCCGCAAACAGCTTGTTGGACTTGATCTGCTCCAACGAGACAGGTTTTTCGATTGGCTTTCCTACCTTGATCTTGACAGCTGGATTTTTGGGATCCGTGGCATCGACGGAGACGACGGTAGCAGTGCCGACAGCACACTTGCGGTCGCCGGTTTCATAGATGACTAACTTATCGCCGGGAGTCATTCCGCGAAGATTTTTTACAGCCACGGGATTCGACACCCCATCCCAAACAGTCACCTTGTCGCGCTTGAGATCAGCGAAAGAGTAGGCGGAGGCTTCCGTTTTGAGCAGATAGGCTGAAGACATCGATGTTCACCTCGTTCGTTTGATGCTCGCTATTCTACACGGCAAGCGACTAGGCATTGAAGTACGACATTCCACTTCAAGACGTCAGCTCTTGAGCCGCAGAGGCAAAGATCTTCGTGTGGAGGTCAATGTCAGCTTCGGTAGTGGCGGGGCACATGAGCGCCATGCTGTGGAAGGGAGTGAGGAGCACGCCGCCGTTGAGGGTGTAAAGGTGCAGGAAGCGTTCGAGCTCGAAATCGGCGGCCGCAGCGGATTCGCCTCCGTTGCGCGGAGGTTTCGCAGCGAACGTGTATTCGGCCCGCGCGCCGAGTTGGATTACGTTCCAGGGGAGATCGTGCGCGCGGATTTCTGCGGCGACGCCGTCGTTGAAGCGCTTGGCAAGCGGTATCATGTGTTCGAATGACTTCGGCGTGAGAACGTGTTCGAGCGTCGCACGCATCGCGCAGATCGAGAGTGCATTCCCCGCCAAAGTTCCGCCGATGCCGCCGACGTCGCAGTCTTCGAGGTGAATGCGCGCGTTGATGCGCTGCGCGACTTCTTCGCTGACGCCATAAGTCCCGCCGGGAATGCCGCTGCCAATCGCTTTGCCAAACACGAGCATGTCCGGATCGAGCTTCCACTCGGCAGTGCAGCCGCCCGGTCCGGCGCAAATCGTGTGCGTCTCGTCGGCGATTAGCAGCGAGCCATAACGCCGGCAAAGCTCGCGCGCGGATTTCCAGTAGCCATCCTCAGGAAGAATGATGCCGACGTTGGTCATGGCCGGCTCGGCGAGCACGCAGGCGACATCGTGATGCTTGAGCGCATCTTCGAGCGCGTTGAGATCGTTGAACTCGACGACGCGCGTGGTTTCCGCCGGATTCACCGGCGGGCCGATGTTGCCCCGACGCGGACCGACGACACCATCGTGGAGCGCGGCGAACGATTCGTCCACGGTCCCGTGATAGCAATAATGGAAAACAAGAATTTTCGAGCGCTGCGTGATTTCGCGCGCGATTCGAATCGAGAAGCGATTGGCATCCGTGGCCGTAAGCGTGAATTGCCAGTACGGAAGCCCAAACCGCCGCTTGAGATCTTCGCCGACCCACAACGAATCTTCAGTCGGCAGCATCAGTGTGATGCCTTCGCGGGCGCGGCGGGCGATGGCTCCGACAACGATTTCAGGCGAGTGACCAGTCATCGCCCCCGTGTCGCCAAGGCAAAGGTCCACGTATTCGTGGCCGTCGACGTCGGTGAAATGCGCTCCTTTGGCGGATCTTACGAAGATCGGAAAAGCTCCGGCCCATTTTTTCATCCAGTTCATCGGCACGCCGCTGAGAAGAGATGATTGGGCGCGCTGAAAAAGAGCGGCAGATTTCGGATGCTCGGCAAGGAACCTGGATTCCTCGCGGGAGTGGAGCTGTTTCAATTTGGCGCGATTTATTGCAGTCATTAGGGCGCTCTAGATCACCGAAAACTGGTCAAGGCCCTCAGGGTATAGCGGAATGAAATCATCCTCGCCGACTATCCGATACCCAACTTTAAGATCGGTCATGCGGTTGGCAATTGAACCGATTTTTCTAATGTGTTCGAACGCGGATTTGGGATCTTCGGTAAAAACAAATATATTCATTTCGCCAGAACCGATGTCATGGCCGTCCACGTCGCCGTACGCTCCAATGTCTTCTCTAATTTCGTCTTCGAGGGACACCAACAAGTCCAACTCGTCGGCTGTAGAAGAGGAGGGCCATTGAAGGACCAGCATATATTCCATACGAAACCTCAGCGGAGTGCGTGGATAATTTCGCGAGCGGCGTTGACACCGGACGCGCCGGTAAGTCCGTTACCGGGATGCGTGCCGGAACCGCAGAGAAACAATCCGCGGATTGGTGTTTTGTAGCGCGCCCAATCGAGAACGGGCCGCATGGTGAAAAGCTGATCGAGCGCAAGCTCGCCGTGGAAAATATGCCCACCGGTGAAACCGTAGGAGGTTTCGAGATCCTTGGGGGTGATGACCTGGATGCCTTCGACCAAGCTGGGCAGATCCGGAGCGTACGAGGCGAGCGTTCGAATGACAGTAGCGCCAAGTTCTTTGCGGCTAGAGTCCCAATTCCCTTCCCTAAGTTTGTAGGGAGCGAACTGCACGCAGGCGGAGAGGACGTGCTTGGCTTCCGGAGCGAGAGACGAATCGAGAATCGTGGGAATGGTGACATCGAGATAAGGAGCTTTCGAAAACTCGCCGTACTTGGAGGCATCGAAGGCGCGTTCGAGGTAGTCGATTTCAGGACCGATGTGGATACGGCCGGAGAGAGCCTCGAGAAAGCCTTCGGTGGCGTCGAGCGATGAGAAAGTAGGAAGACCGCCGAGAGCGAGATTGACTTTGGCGACCGTGCCATTGGAACGAAAATTCTTGATGCGGTTGGCAAAGGTCGGATCGAGCTGCGAAGGATCGATGAGCTGGAAAAAAGTGCGCTTGGGGTCGACTCCAGATACGACGGCTTCGACGGAGATTTCTTCGCCACCGGCGAGCACGACTCCTGCAATAGCGCCGTCTTTCAGGCGAATTTGCCGGACTTCGGCATCGGTACGAATTTCGGCGCCAGCCTGTTTAGCCGATTCTGCGAGGGCATGCGTGAAGTTACCAAGTCCCCCACGAGGAAAAGCAGCGGTGCCGACGGGATGGGTATCCGAAGCGGCGCGCATGAGAAGAACTGCAGTGGAACCTGCAGACCAGGGGCCGAGGGCCGTGCCGAAAATGCCGCGCGCCGCGATGACCGCCCGGATCAGCTCGGTTTCGAAGAATTCCGCAACGAAATCCGCGACAGCCATGGGGCCCCAGCGGAGAAGGTCGAAGATTCCCTTCTTGTGGAGCATGCGCACATTGCGGCCTGTCCTGAAGAGATTCCAGAGGTCTTCGGGAGTTGGTTTGTCGATCGCCGGCGGCGTAATCGAAACAAGCTGGTCGAGAACGCCGGTCAGATGATCGAGCGCGTCCGCGAATTCAAGGTACTTGACGGAATCCTTGGCGGAAACGCCGGCGATGCCACGAGCAGTCTTCGCGTTGTCATTCCAGAAAAGAATAGCCTTGCCGTCGGGCGCCGGGGCGAAGACGCGCGGGCCGGGATAGAGGATTTCGCAACCGAATTTTTCCACTTGCATATCGCGCGCGATCTCTGCGCGAAGCGGGCCGAGGGTATGAGCCAGCGTGGAGGCCTTGAAGCCAGGATGAAATTCTTCAGTAATCGCGCCGCCGCCGACCATTTCCCGGCGTTCGAGGACTAGCGGCTTGAAGCCGCCCTTGGCCAGATAAAACGCGGTGATGAGAGCGTTGTGGCCGCCACCGACGAGAACTACGCGCTGTCCGAGCGGCATGATTAGTGGGCCGCCTTCGAACGTGACGCGCCAGACTTCCAATTCTTGAGGATTACCTGGCTGGCGATGCGGCCGTTGGCGCCCATGATCCCGCCACCGGGGTGCGTCGCCGACCCGCACATATAAAGGTTGTCGATCGGCGTGCGGTAGTAAGCCCAGCCCGCCACTGGGCGCAGGAAGAAAAGCTGTTCGAGAGAAAGTTCCCCTTGAAAAATGTTGCCCTGCGTGAGGCCAAATTCTCGCTCGAGATCAAGCGGAGTCAGGACTTGCCGCGCGATGATGATGTCTTTGATGTTAGGCGCGTACTCCGCGATGGTGTTGATGACGTTGTCGCCAAAAGCTTCGCGCTGCTCGTCCCAATTCCCTTCCGCGAGCTTGTATGGCGCGTATTGCACGAAGCAGGAGAGCACGTGCTTGCCGGGAGGCGCAACGCTCGGATCGGTGACGCTCGGAATCACCATATCAATGTACGGACGGCGCGAGTAATGGCCGTACTTGGCGTCGTCGTAAGCGCGCTCCATGTAGTCCATGCCGGGCGAAATGGAGATCGCGCCGCGAAGATGCGCTCCCGGCCCGGGGAAACACTTGAAATTCGGAAGCGCGTCGAGCGCGAGATTCACCTTGCCGGAAGAGCCTCGGAATTTGTAGCGCCGCACTCCTTCCAGAAAATCGCCAGGCAGCTCGTTGGGCTCAAGAAATCTTTCGAACGTGAGATGTGGGTCAACGCTGGAGGAAACAACGCCGGCGGAAAGTTCCTCGCCGCTTTGCAAGGCAACTCCGCAGACGCGTCCGCTCTTGACGAGGATTTTTCCAACGGGCGCCTTCGTTCGAATCTCCACGCCCGCTTCGCGCGCGGCCCCGGCGATCGCATTCGAAATCGCTCCCGTGCCACCGCGGCTGAATCCCCAGGAGCGAAACGCTCCGTCGATTTCGCCCATGTAGTGGTGCAGGAGCACATACGCCGTGCCTGGCGAACGAATACCAAGAAACGTGCCGATGATGCCTGAGGCCGACATCGTGGCTTTCAACACGTCGGTCTCAAACCATTGATCGAGAAAATCGGCGGAGCTCATGGTCATGAGCTGCACCAGCGTATAGCGCTCGTCGGAAGACAATTCGCGAAAACGATTGAGCAGAAAATAAAGCTGGCCCAGATCCTTGGGATTGAGCGTGGTGGGATCCGGCGGAATCATTGACAGGACGGGCTTCACGAAGCGGCACATCGGCGTCATCATCTTCGAAAATTCGTCGTAGGCCTCGGCGTCGAGTCGCGAGTGGCGGCGAATGTCGCGGATCGATTTGGCGTGGTCGTTCACCCGCCACAGATAATCGCCGCTCGGCATCGGCGAAAAGGTTCCGTCGAGCGGCAGAATTTCCAGGCCATGCCGTGGCAGATCAAGCTCGCGAATGATTTCCGGCCGAAGCAGGGAAACCACATAAGAGCACTCGGAAAAAAGAAAGCCCGGGACGATCTCCTCGGTGACGGCAGCTCCTCCAAGGACATGGCGCCGTTCGAGAACCACCACCTTCTTACCCGCTTTGGCGAGATACGCGGCGTTGACCAGGCCGTTGTGCCCGCCGCCGATCACGATGACGTCGTACTGCTGCCCCATTCGCTATGACTCCGGTATGACTCAAAAATGAAAGAAAGATGCGGGACGCAAGGACGGGCCATTTTACTGGCACCGGCCATGGGGTACAAGACCGCTCTTACGACGCAAGATCCTGATTCTAATAAGCGAGACAGACCTCCTATCTCCAGCCCGCCAGCCCATACGCGAAATCCGTCGCCTCCGTCTTATCGGAGAAGGTCCACATGCCGCGAGAGCTTCTCGCTTGGAGGAGGACGACAAAGGGCAACGGCTGGCGATGATCAGTAAGGACCTCCACAGAGGTGATCTCCGACGGTGGCCAGGCGGCTCGTATCTGAGCGGCCTGACCCTCATTCTGGGGCAGGCCGCGCTCGTCGGCCAGTTGATCAGTTTCGCACTCATGACACTCGTCCTTTTCGGGAATGAAATAGGCCGCAGGCGTGTGCTCAACCCCCATCAGGTCGGACACCAGCCAGTCTGTGAGCATCCTGATTAGTAGGTCCTCCGGCACGTTATAATGTATGGCCCAGGTTTCGGCATTGCAGTAAAGGTCATTTCGAAGAGCCTTACACGCCTGGCGCAGACGTAAGAGGTCTTTGTCTGTGAAAACGTCGCGATGTTTGCGTGATTTATGTTTCTTCTCTTCCTGTGTTGCGCTTCCTGATGTCCAGTTTGGAAAGACGTGTGGACAAGATTTACATACTGACCATAGAAGTTCCCGGACTTTGCTCTTTCTAGAATCGAGTCGTTCCAACAAGCGGTTAATAGAGGTAGAGTCGTATTCATACCACTCGGGCGGGATGGCCTTAACGATATCCAGCAACACCTGCCCGGTGATTTCGGATTCAAGGGCTTCCAGCCAAGGTTCAAAGATTTCGATACCTCGCACTTGTTCGTAGACTGTTGGCGTGAAGTAGAGACCCTGTAGCGGCGCGTCGGGAAAATTCCACTCAGCAGCGTTGAAGCAGAAGCCTTGATCAATCATCCAGGCCTGATAGTTAGCGCTCGAACTGGGGCGACCAAAGATCACCTGCCTTCCGTCGGCGTTACACGTCCACTTGTCAAAGACCAGCATCCCAACAAATTCCTTCAGGTTTTCAACACTGGATAGTCTTTTGTCAGGCAAGCCATTTACGACGGTTACGCGTCGTGGGTCCACCACGAAACGCGACCCGAATTGCAGTCCAGACTGACAGGGGATACGCGTACCAGCTGTCTGAATACATAGGTCTGGCGTGAGGCGAATCAAGTCCTCGCTTACTTCAATGATCGCAACCGTCGCTGTGGGCAGTGCTAAACGAGCGGCTAAGATTGTTCCGAGCAGCTCATTCACTAGAACGCGGCGGTGCTGCGGATTATTCTGGAACTTCACTACGTAGTAGTTTCCGTCCGAGCAGCGCATGAGATGCGACTGGGAACCGCCCCTCATTCGCCTCACGTGCTCGACCGCACGCACCACTGTGCTTGTTTTATGGCCATTCGGTCGAGCCACAACGCCAAGCAGGGAATCCCCAAGCTCGGCGGGTGGCCGAACTACAGAGCCAGCCAACAACTGAGGAAGGGTGGGCATGACTCCTCACAATTGGACGCAACGGCCGAACTAGAAGAGCCTTACAGCCCCCTTATAAAAAATTCTTTTTATGTGTACAAGTCGCTAGATTGTGTAAGGAAACGCCTGACAGGAACTTAGCCTAAGGATAATTCTAAGGATCGATAAGCTTATGGCGCGCCGCGTAACGGAATACCCCACCTAACGAGTGAACGTCAAGTTTTGCCATGATTCTAGCCCGGTAGGTCTCGACCGTCTTGACGCTGATACTTAGGGCCGAGGCAATCTCTTTGTTACAGGCTCCCAAAGCCAAGAGTTGGACAATCTCTACTTCTCTTGGGGATAACGACATCGCGACGCCGGTTCCGACCGGAGTCGAACCATTCTTGCGTCCGGAGGCATCATTCGGAATTGCTGGGGGGGCGTAAAGTGGCCGGACTCGTCGGCGTGTGACCTCGCCACACAGGGCGGGCATTCGCGCGATCGACTGGAGCCCATGGGTATCCTTGAGTTTCTCTCGCACCCTGCTTTCCACCCTTTCAATTGAGCCGGTCCACAACTCACCAGTTTCACTTTCCAATCCATAGGGCATTCCAAGGTACGCATCCAACCCCTTCGGGCGGGGCATATTACCCATCAGAGCGAGAATGCACCTCTCGATTTCTCTCAGCCTCGTAACCTCGATGACCAGCGCCCCAACCTGCTTCACCTCGCCGCTAGAGGCGCGAATTGGAAAATAGTTTGCGATCCAATATCCTTCTGCCTCCCTCATGGGCAGTTTCCCCCTGATCTCAGCGTTCAATATGGACTGGCCCGTGACCAACACGGAACGCAGCAGCAGTTCGACATTTGGAATCGTGCGTCCGATAATCTCGCGCACACTCTTTCCAATATGAGCGCTCGCGGGGATTCCGTTCATCGCAGCCAAGGCGCTGTTAATACTTACATATCGCAATTTGGCATCGCAGATGGCAAGCCCAAGAAAGGGACACTGAGACAGGCCTGCGACATAGGGATCAAGGTCTCCAGAGCCGCTGGGCGTTAGACTCTGTTTCTCGAAACCGCGGGCGCCGTCAGTCAAGCCGGCCTCCGTTCGAGCATCGGGGACTCAGCTCCTCATAGGCAAGAATTCACAAATATCAAATTGGAAAAATTCAGAGCGGAAAGGACTTTAGGCCTCCCCATTTCCTCGCGCTCGAACCGCGAACCCCTAGATTCACTCACGACACGATTTATTTATACTAACACATTGAATAGCTTGTCAAGCATTAATATCTTGTCATGAACTTATATTATGTTAACTTCTCATAGCGGAGTTGTAATAAATAGTGCGAAGCGTTAATTTATTTCCCCTGTTTTGTCCGGACGCGCTCCAGAAAAGAAGGAGGTGCAAATGTATAAAGACTTTCTCGAGTGCCCGCACTGCGAAGAGAATAGCCGACAGACGAGCATGGTGCCGCTTCGATGGATGGCACCTATCGTAACTCGTTCTGATGGGTCAAGATTCCACTTGCTCCTAATCGACATGCCCACGAAATTCTCGCCAGGAAGAAGAGACATTCCATCAGGATGTCTAGCAGCTGGATTTTGGTATGTACACGTTGCGTTCGCCCCCACTCCCATAACTGTGAGTGTCTTGTTAACAGCGCCACCTATGGAGTTTGCGGTATTGGAAGGCCAACTTCGACACATTGCAGACCTACTTGCTGAAGAACTCCTAACTGGACGACCGCTGTGCCCTCAATATGAATTTGACGGCGAACACCTGACCGAAATGGTGTTGGCCTATCAGGGTTGAATCCTAACCAG
>Ga0307479_10003202_pt1 | contig 14895 bp, 16 predicted proteins | sample atmos_gasesECM4C_FD_203743 | JGI IMG/M metagenome (GOLD analysis project Ga0307479, IMG submission 203743) | Hardwood forest soil microbial communities from Morgan-Monroe State Forest, Indiana, United States - atmos_gasesECM4C_515 | ecosystem: Environmental > Terrestrial > Soil > Temperate... | reverse complement strand
GCTAGCAGCAGGTATATGAGAAGCGGTGCGTAGGCATGTAGGCCGGAACCACTCATGGGCGAAAAGGTATAATAACGATTCGACCGCAAGCGGTCAAATGCGGCGCGAAGCTGTACAGTTTGGCCGGCGTCGGTCGAAAGAGCTCATTCCCAGATGCTGTTCGGTCACAATTCGAATGTGAAGGTAGGCGATATGCTCTACCACGTGCAAACGGAAGACCGCGGCACTTCGCACGCCGTCATCGACACGATGGTGTATCACAGTGGCCGGGTATTGCATCGGCGAGCGAACAGCTACGCGGATTTGCTTCCGCTCGATCCCGCACGCGAGGAACAGCTGAAACAAAGGGTCAGCGCGCAGCATCAAGCGATATTGGAAGAATTGCGATCCGGCAGTTTGAAGTTGGCGCAGCACACCACGCCGGCTGCGCCGGTCAAGCTTTCTGTAGACGACGCGCGCGATTCCCTAGGTCTCGAATTGCTGAATGCAAAAACCTGGCTCTCGGGAAAGCGCGCCACGCTCCAGGTCCTGGTGTCACAGAAGGAAAATGGCGCAGCGGTGTCTGGCGCAGGCGTTACGGCCCGCATCGAGGGCGCGGCCGAGCCTGCGCAGCATTCCACCGCGACAGGGCTGGATGGAAAAGCGCAGCTTGCGTTTGACATGCCGCGGCTGGCCGGCGCGGAATGCGCGCTGGTCATTGAAGCCAACAACGGCAAGGCGCAGGCGCGTTTAAGCTTTCAATTGCGCGCCAAGCCGAAAGTTCCCGCGGCGGGATGAATCTTTGGAGACGGCAATCACAATTTCGGTGAATGGCGAAACTCGCAACGCCAAACCGGGCGCCAGCGTGGCTGACCTGTTGCGCGAGCTTGGGCTGGACAGCGGGCGCGTGGCCATCGAGCGCAACCTGGAAATTCTGCCGCGGCCGCAATGGGCGCAAACGCTCGTCGAACATGGCGATCGTTACGAGATTGTCCAGTTGGTCGGCGGCGGTTAGGGATACGCTGCGAAGTCTTCCGATGACCAGCCACCTTCGCGCGTTTCTCCTCCTCGTCGCCTTGCCTTGCGCCATGCCGCCGGTTTTGTTCGCGCAGCAAGACGTTCGCCCTCCGCTTCACACCGGCGGGTACGACATCCTCGACGCTGCCGGGCGTCGCGTGCGGCTCACCTCCGTAAACTGGTACGGTTTCGATCAAAAGGAATTTGTAGCCGGCGGCCTGGACGCGGCGCCGCTGCAGGTGATCGTCGAGCAGATTCGCGCCATTGGCGTAAATTCGGTGCGTTTGCCGTGGGCCAACGAGACGTTCGAGAGAAATCCCGTGGTCCTAGCCTATGCGGTAAAGGCAAACCCGAAGTTAACGGGCAAACACGCGCTCGACGTGATGGACACGGTTATCGCCGCTCTGGCCCGCGCGCACATTATGGTGATTCTCGACAACCACATGAGCCGCGCCGATTGGTGCTGCAAAGATGATGACGACAACGGGCTCTGGTATAACGCCGAATATCCGGAGGAAAAATGGCTAGCCGACTGGCGCGCTATCGTGCGTCGTTACAAGAAGCAACGCTGGGTGATTGGGGCAGACCTGCGCAATGAACTCCGCAGCGGAGCGCATTGGGGCGGCTCCGATCCGCGGCTGGACTGGCACGCGGCCGCCGAGCGCGGCGGCAACGCGGTGCTGGCCGAAAATCCCGGCCTGCTGATCATGGTCGAGGGTCCACAATATTCGACTGACTTCACCGCGTTTGCCACGTTGCCGCTGGTGCTGAAGGTTGCGCAGCGCGTCGTGTATTCACCGCACGCCTACGCTTTTTCCGGGCACGCCTTCCAAAATTACGAGGAGTTGCGGCAGGTCTACGACGCGCGCGCCGGCTTCCTCATGCACTCGGAACCTCCGATTCCACTGTGGGTCGGCGAATTCGGTACTTGCCAAACGCTCGATTGCGGTGACAACAGCCAATGGTTTCGCTGGTTCATCGAATACCTGCGGGAAAGGGATCTGAGCTGGAGCTACTGGCCGCTCAACGGCACGCAATCGAGCGGGGTGAGCCGCAAATACGGTGAGGTGGAGACGTACGGTCTGCTCGCGCCCGATTACCGGCACATCTGCGCGCCTAAAGTTGTGGAACTCCTGCGAGCGATAGAGAATCCGCTCCATTGACCTGCCTGGCGATCGCTTCGCCGGGCTCCCGTCGTAGCGTTTCCCCCTGATATCCGGAGTGCGCATCGGCAACTCACGGGTCCAGACCTGCATCGAACGACCGACAGCAGAGTCCATCCAGCCCGAATCCGGCCTCCTGCTTTTGCGTTACTAGAAATCACTTTGCAAGGAGAACAGGAATGAAGCGTCTTGCACTTCTATTTCTTCTCGGGACTGGGTTGGTGCCGGCGGCATTCACCCAAGAGACGGATCACCTCCAGGTTGGTGTTTACGCCGATTACTTCGGGCTGAAGCAAACGAAAACCAACTTTGCCGGTTTAGGTGCCCGCGTGGGCATTCCCGCGATCCGCCACGTGAATTTTGAAGGCGAGATCAATTACGATTTCGATCAGGCCTTCAGCGAAGGATTCACCAACACGACCACCGGCGGCATCGTTATCCAGCGCTCCGGAAACCGGTTGTTGCATGGTCTGTTTGGGCCGAAAATTAATCTCGGTGGCCGCCACGGTATCACTCCCTTCATCACGCTCAAAGGTGGCTTCATCGACTTCATTTTCGACCAGCGACCCGCGACTCTTTCCACGTTTGTCAGCAGCGTGGACAATCTTCGCGCCTCAAACCTGAGCGGGGTGCTCAGTCCCGGGGGCGGATTCGAGGGCCGGCTTGGTCCCGTGGGCCTGCGCTTCGATATCGCGGATGAAATGTATTTTAACCACGGCACGCACAGCAATTTGCGCGTCGCATTTGGACCGTTCATCCATTTCTGAGCAACTTCTAGCTAACAAAATCATTACCGGGCTGGGGCACTGACGGACCAGAAAGAAGGTGCTCCCGGCCCTTTCGGTTAGAGGCGTCCCTGGCGAACATGGGAAGGTCTACGATTTCCAGCCGCTAAAGCGATCGCGGGAAAGCATTGTTGCCAGAACCAGCCAACACACTTCGTCACATTCCTTCGAGTAGATGCCCCATCTTTGTTTTCTTTGTTTGCATGTAAGCGCGGGAAATCTTCGAGACGCGCGGCTGGCAGGGAACGCGTTCGACGACGCGAATGCCCGCCCTTTCAAGCTGCCTGACTTTTTCGGGATTGTTGGAAAGCAAACGAATCCTGGTGGCGCCAAGTTTTTTTAGGATTCTGGCGGAGAAATCGTAGTCGCGTGCATCCGCGGCAAATCCCAGTGATTCATTCGCTTCCACCGTGTCCATCCCGCCATCTTGCAATTCATAGGCGCGCAGTTTGTTCATCAGCCCGATGCCGCGCCCTTCCTGCGGCAGGTACAAGAGAATCCCCGCCGTAGCTCGGCCGATTTTCTGCATCGAAAGCTCCAGTTGCGCGCGGCAATCGCAGCGCAGGGACGTCAGCACGTCCCCGGTGAGACATTGCGAATGCACGCGCACCAGCGGCACCGCTTTGCCGCGTAAGTTCCCGCGCACCAAAGCGACCGCCTCCTCTTGTGGTCTCCGCCCCTGGAAACCGTAAATGGTGAATCGTCCATAGCGTGTGGGCAATTCGGCGCGTGCAATGGCGCGCAGTCGCGCGGATTTTCGTTTGGAGCGTTTGCTGGAATGAGATTTCGTAGCCATGAGAATCGATCAGTATAGCAGGTCGAATTTGCCCGGCAAAAATCGCAGGCTTCCAATGGAGTCGCACGTTCCTCGTTGCATCGGCTAGCGAGAAGTTTCGCGAATCGCGCGACGAGAGATGCGTTACATCGCGGCGATGCAATGTTTTGTGGCGCTTTACTTCGCCAGCGGGATTGGCTAGCGTTAGCGAAGAGCCCGAGCGGGTTTGCCATGGACACGCTGACCTCCGTCAAGGATCTGCTGTTTACGCTGCTGCTGAAGGTGGGCGTGGCGTCTTCGTTCGCGGCGTTGCTGGCGCGGTGGAATACGTTTCGGCGCGTGCTGTTCACCGAGGAACGCGATCCGGACCAGAAACTGAAGCTGATGCTGTTCATGACGCCACCGCTGGTTGTCGGCGTTGCGCTGCGGCTGGTGGGGTTTCCGTACCGGTTTGCGGACCTTTCGCTGGAAGGCGCGTTCTTGATGGGCTTGCTGGGCGGGCGCGTGGTGGGGCCGATTGGTGGCGCGATTATTACCATCCCAGCGCTGGCTTTCCATGAGTGGCTGGCCATGCCGGCGGCATCCACAGCGGGATTGCTCGGCGGGTTGATGCGCCAGGCAATTCCCAACAAAGAAGATTTATGGAATTTCGGGCCGTTCACGTTTTTGAATATTCCGCGCGACGTCGTGCGTTTGGTGAGGCACGGAACGATATCGTGGGAACTGCTGCCGCTGATGGCTTGCGTGGGATTGGAACTTGGGCGCGTAGCGCTGGCGGTGGCGACGAAGCCCCAGTGGCTGTTTGCGATCGATCCGCACTGGGATTGGTGGCTGGGATTGTGCGTGCTGGCCACCCTGATGTCGGTGGCGGCGCCGCTGAAGATCTGGAACAACACCCGCATCGAGATGAACCTCGAGCGGCACCAGCAACTGCTCCTGAAGGCGCGCATGGATGCGCTTTCGAGCCAGATCAATCCGCACTTTTTGTTCAACACGCTGAATACGGTATCGTCGCTGATTCGCTTTGATCCGGACGCGGCGCGCGGCGTGGTGTTGAAGCTGAGCAACATCTTGCGACGGCTGCTGCGCAAGCACGAAACGTTTGTGCCGCTGCGCGAGGAGCTGCACTTCATCGACGATTACCTGGACATCGAAGTGGCGCGGTTTGGGCGCGACAACCTGGAGATCGTGAAAAACGTCGAGGATGAGGCGCTGGAGGCGTTCGTGCCGAGCATGTTGCTTCAGCCGATTGTCGAGAATTGTTTGAAGCACGGGCTGGCGCCGAAAATCGATGGCGGCAGAATCCAATTGCGGACGAGGAATCGTGGCGGGCGGTTGCACATCGAGATTGAAGACAACGGCGTGGGCATCTCCGAAGAAAAGATGCCGCACGTGTATGTCGAAGGGATTGGCTTGAGCAACGTGCGCGAACGGCTGCGCGTGTTGTATGGCGCCGATTTCCGGCTGGAAATCGAGAGCCACACAGGGCAGGGCACGGTGATTCGCATTGATATCCCCGAGTTGGTTTCCAGGATGCAGGCCGTCGGATAGAAAGTGAGTAGTGAGCAGTGCAGAGCTACGTCGGCCCACCCCCACGCGGGTGTTTTTGGAAAAGAGGCTGCAAGCCATTGAAAACAAAGGGCGGGAGGTGGAAAAAAGAGCGCAAAGAGAGGAAAAGAGGCTTATAGTCCTGCGGCAGTGCGCTATCGCCACGGACCGCGTGATGCACCGCTAGCGCCGGGAAGCTGTGCGTGGATGCATCAGTCGTGGAGGACGACACTGAGGAGCGAATTGTTGACGTGGATCTCGCCGTCGTACCGGATGAAGCCGAGTTTCTTGAATTTGTTCATGAAAAAATTGACGCGCGTGCGGGTGGTGCCAATCATCTCCGCGAGCATCTCTTGGGAGACTTTGGGAAGCACGCTTTGCGGATGGCCTTGCGCACCATAGCGGGCGAGCAGCAGCAAAGTGCGCGCCAGGCGTTTCTCAGTGGAGTTGAAGAGCTGATCTACCAGGTCCTCCTCGACTCGTATGTTTCGCGAAAGCACATAAGCGATGAAGCGGTCGGAGAGCTCATGTTCCTCGTGGAGCACGCGAGTCATCTCGCTCTTCTCAATGACGAGCACGGTGGTGGGTGAGATCGCGGTGGCAGTGGCCATGCAAATGGACTGGCCGGCGAGGCAGCCCTCGCCAAAAAAGTCGCCTGGTCCAAGCATCGCCACAACGGCTTCTTTGCCGGTCTGACTGACTACAGTAAGCTTTACACTGCCCTCCTGGATGTACATGACATTCGTGGCGGGATCGCCCTGCGCGAAGACGATTTCTTTTGCGCGAAACTTGTGTACTTTTCTTCCCAGGCCGGCCGATTCGAGAAATAATTGCACATCGAACGCAGGACTTCTCAGATTCGCTTGGGGGGGAGAGCGACGGACCTTTTCGGGGACACGCCTAGCTGCAGAAGACACCATGCTCTAGAATAGCGTAAAGCGTACCCATTGTCCAATATGGGACAGTCCGCGCCGGCGGGCGCATCCCTAGGGCTTCCGGAGAACATTCCGCAACGACCGGCGCACTGCCAATTCTGAACCGCCATCGTAGTCAATGAATCCGCCCTTCCGGAAGCGATTCATGAACAGATTGACACGCTGGCGCGTGGTGCCGACCATCTCGGCTAGGACTTGGTGACTTATTTTAGGAATCCCCACAACCGCCGGGCCCTTCTTGCCGAAGTGCGCCAGCCGCAGAAGCACGCGGGCGAGCCGCTGTTCCGCGGAGGACGTCAGCAATTCCGCGACGTGATCCCCGTACTTCTTGACGCTGGACAGGAGATAGGCCACCAGGGAATTTGAGACCTTGTTCCCATTGCGGAGCATTGCGAGCATGTTTTCTTTTTTGATGGTGCGTATGGAGCTGGCGGTCAACGCGACGGCGGTGGACACACGAAGGGGATAGCCTGCGAGGCAAAGCTCGCCAAAAAAATCGTGCACGCCCAGGATGGCGGTAACTGCTGCTGGTTGATGTTTCGTTCGGGTGGTGAGCCGCACGCCTCCTTTTTGAATGTAGAAAAGCGTGTAGGCAGGGGCACCTTGCTTATATATGTTTTGCTTGTTCCGATAGCGCGAGACTTCGCCGCCCAAGCCGGCTCCGGAAGAGAAACTGGCGAGATGGGAAGCCCTCTGTCTAATGCCTTTCATGTCGCTGTGCTCCTGGCGGGCCAGGCACGCTTATGGTTTCCCCGCCGCCTTCGCGGACTTCCGATGAGCTTCCTGCGACCAGTGGAAAGCCTTATTGGCATGTTCCAAGGCTTGCTTGGAATGCTCGTGCCCGGTCAGGTGATCTTCTTTCCCGTGGTGAGCGGCGGCGGCACGATGCGCGTGTGCGGCGAGTTCGTGGAATTCGGCAGCTCTTTGGTGCGAGTCATTTGGCACGAGGTTTCCCTTCGCTTCCGTCGCATTCTAGAATCATTCCATTTTTCACGCTGTCCCATAAGGGACACTCGCCCCACGCCCATGTTTATGGCATGCGACAAGAAAACGCCGACGAAAGCGGAAAGCCGCATTTTCGCGCTACTCAGGCGGTGTGCCCGCAGCGGTGGCGGGAGCAGGCTGTGGGTGCCACGAGATGGATTGGCGTTGCAGCAAGGCGATGGCGTACTCGATGGGGGTGGCGGCACCGGGGATGGAGGCGGCCTGGCTCGGGGAATTGGCCGCGGCAGCGGAGACGGCGCGGAGCCAGCGTCCTTCGATGATGCCGACCACGGCGCGGGAGTCGGCGCTAAGCACGGGGGAGCCGCTTTGGCCGCGGGTGACCGGGTGGCTTAGGAGAAAGACTCTGGTGGCGGGCGCGGACTTCTCGAGTTGCGTGGATTCGTAGGAAAGGACTTGGCCGGGGGAGCGGTCTTCGCGCGGGGCTTCGAGGCTTTGGGCGTCCTGAAGGCGGATGGGATGGAGCGAGAGCGCGATGACCGATTGGCCGGGAGTGGCGGGATCGGTCGCCAGTGGGAGGAACGCTACACGGAAGCTCCCGGAGAAGGGATTGGGCGCGACGCGGAGAATAGCGACATCGTGCTGCGTGTCCGTGGCGACGATGGTGGCTTGCAGGAGGCGGGGAGGGGCGTTGGGTCTGCGGACGATTAAGTAGGGCTGGCCGCCGTCGCGGAAGGTTTCGAGGACGTGGGCGTCGGTGAGCAGGTAGCCTTGCTCATTGATGAAGAAGGCGTTGCCGAAGAAGGCGTAGTGGTAGCCGCGCGAGGAGGGGGACTCGTCGAGGCGGTAGACGACCGGGCAGATGGCGGCGTCGGGGGCTGGATCGTTACTGGGAGGATTGCCAGCGAACAGGCCGAGAGTACCGACAAGGGCTGCCAGCAGGAGGGCCGCGATTGCTGTTTTTGGTGCTCGATGGAAAGACGCGGTCACGTTTCTGCGGTCAGGCTCCAAAAACAATCTACAGCCACCCATCAATCGGGGGAAGCTGGCGGATGGTACAGGTGTGTTTCGCGCCGAGAAAGGAATGCACCACAGAGGTCACAGAGGACGCGGAGAAAGCATAGAAATGGGGCTTGACATCAGGGCGTTATCTACAGTATTTTCTGAAGTAACAGAAATTACAGAAGGAAGGCAGGGAACGTGATGAGTGGACATGCGACGCAGTACACGTTAACGCCGGTGGCGCAGAAGTTTATTTTGCATTGGGGGGAAATGGGAACGCGGTGGGGGATTAATCGCACCGTAGCGCAGGTGCATGCGCTGCTGTTTCTTACGCCGAAGCCGCTGCCGGCGGACGAGATTTCGACGACGTTGGCGGTGGCGCGGTCGAATGTGAGCACCAGTTTGCGGGAGCTGCAGGGGTGGGGAATTGTGCGGGTGGTGCATGTGCTGGGGGACCGGCGGGACCATTTTGAGTCGATTAAGGATGTTTGGGAGATTTTCCGCATTGTTTCCGAGGAGCGGAAGCGGCGGGAGATTGATCCCACGCTGCGCACGCTTGCGGAATGCGTGCGGGAGCTGAAGGCGAGTCCGCAAGGGGATGCGTACACGCGGGAGCGGCTCGAGAGCATGCTGGAGTTTTTGACGGCGATGACAGGATTGTTTGAGGAGATTCTGCGCATGCCGACGGGGGCGCTGAAGGGCGTGGTGAAGCTGCGGGGGAAGGTAATTACGTTGCTGGGGGCGGAGAAGAAGAAGGCGGGGTGAGCGGCAGCAGAAAAGACTTAACACAGAGTTCTTTGAGCGTAGACACAGAGGTCACAGAGAAGAGAAAAGAGAGAGACGAGGAGGGCACAGCCTGAAGGCCGTGCTACTGGGATGATTTCACTGGCATCGGAGGTTACGGACGGGAAGGGACGGCACGCGCGCGGCTGGTTGTTTTTTGATGCGGAGTGCGGATTTTGCACGCGGACGACGCGGTGGCTGTTGCCGATTCTGGAGAGGCGGGGTTTGGCGGTGGCACCGTTGCAGGATCCGCGGGTCGGAGCGCTGCTGGGTTTGCCAAATGCGGAGCTGTTGCGGGAACTGCGCTTCTTGCTCTCGGACGCCAGCCAGTACGGCGGCGCGGATGCGGTGCTGGCCGTGGCGCGGGAGATTTGGTGGGCGCGGCCACTGGTTTGGCTGGCGAAGGTTCCCGGAATGATGGGGCAACTGCGGCGCGGATATTACTGGTTTGCGGCGCGACGCAGTTGCGCTGCGATGCATCACGAGACTCAACGCACGGGCTGAAGCCAGGCGCAGAGAAGACTTCACAAAAAGACCCCGCGAAGAAGAAAGCGAGAGTGAATGGTGTTGCGATTCGTGGATTTGTGGCGCTGGGACGGCAGGCTCAGCCGGAAGACGTACGCGATCGTGGGCGTCGCGGGATTCGCCATCAAGCATGTCGTCGATCACTTTATTGCGGGCGGATTCTTCCATGTGTATGGCTTCTTCAATTACTGGGCGCCGCTGGGTAGGAGCGCGCACCTCGCGCGTTTGACGGCGGACGAGGGGAAGTTTCTGGCCACCATGGTGCTGATGGCCATGCCGTTTCTGTGGGTGGGTTTGTCCATGACGGTGCGGCGGTTGCGGGACGCGGGGCAGCCCGTTTGGTTGGTGGTATTGTTCTTCTTTCCGATCCTGAACCTGCTGTTTTTTCTCTTGCTGTGCTTTTTGCCTTCGCGCAAGCAGACTGAAGGCGAGGAGGCGGCGCCGTGGCCTGCGGTGCGCCCTCTCAGCGGAATCATCCCGCGCAGCCAGCTTGGCAGTGCCGTGCTCTCGATCGTTGTCACGACCGCGATCGGCCTTGTTTTTGTGCTGCTGGGTACCGCCGTAATTGGCGCGTACGGCTGGAGCCTCTTCGTGGCGCTCCCGTTTTGCCTCGGTCTGTTTGCGGTGTTGCTGCACAGCTATCACGGGCCGCGGGACTATGGAACCTGCATGGGCGTGGCGCTGTTGCCGGTGGGTCTCCTGGCTCTGCTGCTCCTTCTGGTCGCGGTCGAGGGACTGATCTGTATCCTAATGGCCGCACCATTGGCGGTGGGTCTAGCTTGGCTTGGCGGCTCGCTTGGGTATTACATTCAGGGGAACTACTGGGGCACGAGACACGGTGCCGCGATGCTGTCAGTCGTGCTGTTCGCGATGCCGGCTTTCTTTGGTACGGAGCGCGCGGCTGCGCTCGAAATGCCGAGGTTTGTGGTGCGCACGTCCATCGATGTGAAAACGCCGCCCGAGCAGGTCTGGCAGCAGGTGGTGGCGTTCGCGGAGATTCCTCCGCCTATGGAGATGCTGTTTCGTGCGGGGATTGCGTATCCGATACGCGCGGAGATTATCGGACGCGGCGCGGGCGCGATGCGCCGTTGTATTTTCTCCACTGGAGCATTTCTCGAGCCCATTGAAGTGTGGGACGAGCCGCGTTTACTGAAGTTTGGCGTCACGGCGAGTCCGGCGGCATTAAACGAGATGACGCCGTATGGGCATATTGAGGCGCGCCATCTTCACGGGTATTTTATCTCGGAGGAAGGCCAGTTTCTGCTGACCGCATTGCCGGATGGAGTAACGCGGCTCGAAGGCACGACGCACTACCGGAATGCCATGTGGCCGGCGGCTTACTGGCGCCTCTGGTCGGACTACATCATTCATCGCATTCATTTGCGTGTACTGAATCACATCAAGGAAGGTGCGGAAGAGTCACGGGCGGGCGATTGATGCTCAGGCTTTCGCGGCGGAGGCTGATTCTAGGACGCGCTGGTAGTAGCGCTCGTATTGGGGGATTACGTCGTTGGCGCAGAATTTTCGTTTGGCGTTGATGCGGGCGCGCTGGCCCATTTCGCGGCCTCGGTCGGCGCGCGACAGAATTTCGATGGCGTAGCGTCCGGCTTCCTTCACATCGCCGGGTTCCACTAGATAACCATCCACTCCGTGCTCGACGACTTCGGGCACGCCCCCAACATTGGTGGCGATCACCGGGACTTCGCAGGCCATGGCTTCGAGCGCGGCTAAGCCGAAGGACTCGAGCTGCGAGGGGAGCAGGAAGAGATCGGCGGCGGAAAGCTTCTGGTAGACGGCGTTTTGCTTGCCGAGGAAGAAAACGTCCTTTTGCAGCTTCTTTTTGCGGACGAGATACTCCGCGGCGCCGCGGTCGGGACCGTCACCGATTAGAACGAGCTTCGCAGGCATCTTGGCGCGCACCAGCGCGAAAATCTCCACACAATCAGGTACGCGCTTCACGGGGCGGAAGTTCGAGAGGTGCATGAGGATGGGTTCGCCGTTGGGTGCCCATTGCGCGCGCAGATCCTTGGCGTCGTAGCGGGTGTAGAGATCGCAGTTTACGAAGTTGGGGATGACGTCGATCGGGCGCTTGATGTCGAATTCCTTGAGGGTTTGCGCCAGCAGATAGTGGGAGATCGCGGTGACGCCATCGCTTTGCTCGATTGAAAAACGCGTAATTGGGAGATAGCTGCGGTTGCTGCCGACGAGGGTGATGTCTGTTCCATGCAGCGTGGTGACGAAGGGCAAGCGGCGCGGCGCAGCCATGGAGCGGGCGAGCATGGCACTGACGGAATGCGGAATGGCGTAATGGACGTGAAGAATGTCGAGCGATTCGGACTCGAAGACTTCGAGCATTTTGGTGGCGAGCGCCAAGGTGTACGGCGGGTGGTCGAACAGCGGGTAGGAGACCACCTCGACTTCGTGGAAAAATATGTGCGGGTCGGCCGCATTCATGCGGATGGGCGGGGCATAGCTGATGAAATGGACGTCGTGTCCGCGGGCGGCGAGCTCCTGGCCAAGCTCGGTCGCGACCACTCCTGAGCCGCCATAGGTAGGATAACACGTGATGCCGACGCGCATTTGACCGCCGTTTGTGAGACTTTCCGACTTGCCGAAGTACCTTACATCAAATCGCCAACGACCGCGTTCACTTGCAGGCGCAGGAGCCCGGATGCTAGAGTCGCGCACTCGGCAGAATCGACCCGGCCTTACGAGTACCCCATTAGACGCAGGAGCACCCCAGAACGTGACACATCTAAAAGGAGATACCGCGCTGACTAGGGCAGGGAAAACTGGCCTGGGACCAGCGGTCTTTCCGCTTATTGAGGGCGGCTGGCGCTGACATGGCGAAGAAATTATCGAAAGAGGCGCGAGCTTTCGAGGCCGCCACACGCCGGCATCTGAAAGAAAGCCGGGCGATCGCGATGCTGGGATTCGAGCTGGAAACGGCGTCCCGAGGGCATGCGATTTTGCGGCTGGATGCGCGCGCGCGCCACAAACAGCTCAATAACGTGGTGCACGGAGGCATTCTGGCGGCGCTGGCAGACACCTCAGGAGCGATTGCCGCGTATACGACAGTTCCGAAGGGTGTGGCGTTGGCTACGATCGAGCTGAAGATCAACTATTTGGAAGGGGTGCCGGGCGGACGCATCCGGGCGGAAGCGCGGGTGCTGCGCACTGGGCGCAATTTCGTAGTCACGGAATGCGAGATTTTCGACCGCAAGGGCAGGCTCGCCGCAAAAGCCTTATTGACGTTCGGAGCCGCGGGCGGGCACTCGCTGCAAGGATAGTGGTGCTTACTCGTCGCCGCCGTGTGCGGCCTCTTCACCGTCTTTGTAGACGTACTTGATGACGCGCTTGAAGACCAAGAGGTTGGGACTACCCTGGCGGGTCAGCTTGATGCAATCGCGGTCGTACCATTCGACCGTACCGCGCAGAACCTCGCCATTGTCCAATACGATGGCCATGGGCGTGTGGGCCTGCATCTGCTTGACCCAATAAAAATTTTCCGCATGGGTTACTTCCGGTGGCGCGGGCTTCTTGCTCGGTGCGGGACCGTTGTTGCCGTGTTGCGCTCGGGGCGGAACCTGTTCCTTTACGTCCGCGAAACCCGGACGGAACATCCGTCGGTTCACCATGACTGCTCCTTGGTTGAATTGCCAGACTGGCTGGTATCATTCGGTATGATGCGCTCGGGGGCCGCCCGGTTACAGTAGGGAATTGTAAATTTGAAAGTAGCGCGAATGCGGGATTGAATTTACACGTGGGAGACAGCATGGCGGCCCGGAGTTGTCACCAATGATGCCGCCAGGGCGTCGAGGCCGAGCTGCCGATTGAGATTGCGGCGCGCACCGGCGTGGAGCTCGTCGAATCCGGAGATCGCGCGCATCACCCAGACGGAGTCCACGGAGTTGGCGAGGGCCGTAAGCTCCTTGGCGAGCGGTGCGTTGCGAAGAGCTGGCTGCGTAACACCGGAAGTCAACTCCAGCAGGTCGCTTAGCAAGCCGTAAAACACGGCGATTTGCTCCTCGAAGGAAGACTCGCGGTCTTTCGCCAACGCGGCGGTCTCTGCGAAGAGCTGCGCGAAGCCGTCGCCGCGGGCGGCGCGCTCCAGAATCTGCAGCGCGGCCCGGCGCTGCTGGCTGGTTTGCTCGATGTTCATTTCGATGGCCAGGCCGGGGCTGCCTTCTGCGAGTTGCGCGGCGAGCTTGCGGTACGCGGGCTTGCGGTCGGTTTTGTCTTGCAGAATCTTCTCGACGTCGCCTTGCGGCAGCGGCGCGAAACGAAATTGGAGGCAACGCGAGACGATAGTGGGCAGCAGGGAATACGGCGACGGCGCGGTCAGGATTAGAGTCGCGGAACCAGGTGGCTCTTCGAGGATCTTGAGGAAAACGTTGGCGACGTCCCAACGCATGGTGTCCGCGCCATCAAGGATGAAAACGCGGCGGCGGCCCATGGGCTGAAAATACGCGGCGCGCTGCACGGCGCGGAGCTGGCCGACGCGGAGCATCGGGCGGGCAACGGGATTCTTAAGGCGTACCGGATCGGGGACAAGCGCCCAGACATCGGGATGCGATTGCAGAATCAGCGGGACGCGTTCAACGGTGGCGGCGTCGGCGCTTTCACCGCGCTCGGCGAGACCCTGCTCAATCAGTGTTTGCGGCTCGGCGAGCAAAGCGATGCGCCGGCAAGTGGCGCACTGGCCGCAGAAATCGTCGGTGAGGCGTTCGCAGTTGGCGGCTTGAGCAAACATGCGCGCCAGGGTGAACTTGCCGACGCCGCGGGGACCGGTAAAGAGCAGGGCATGCGGGACACGCTGCGTGCGTAAGGCTCCGCGAAGCGCTGTCACAATCCGTTCGTTACCAAGAAATTCAGAGAAGGCCATGCGCTACGCTCCGCCTTGTCCCGAATTGCGCGCCACCGGCGTCCTCAGCGCATGCTCAACCGCCGCCAGAACCTCGCGTGCTATTTCCTTCACGGAGCGCATCGTTCCGCCGGCGGAATCGAAGCATTCGATGGTTACCCAGGGGGCGCTGCGGGCGAGTTGATCGTACATGGTGGCCGCGACTTGCAAATGGCGCAGGCTGGCCTCCAGCAAATCCTGCTTGGCGCTGGTGTAGCTGCGTTGCGATTTCTGTGCGACGAGTTTCTGGGCCTCGGTTGGCGGCACCCGAAGGTAGAGGATCAGATCCTCGCGCGGCAGTTCGTAAATGTTGTATTCGAGATGCTCGATCCATTGCTGAAATTTGGCGCGTTTTTCGGGAGCGACGCGAGCGGTTTGATGCGCGAGATTCGAGCCGATGTAGCGGTCAATGAGTACGATTTTGCCCTCGTCGAGAGCCGCTTCGATCTTGGGCTTGGCCTCGAAGCGGTCGCCCGCGTAGAGCAGCGCGGTGAAATGAGGGTCGACGCTTTCGAGCGCACCGAGTTCGCCGTTGAGA
>Ga0307479_10003201_pt1 | contig 14897 bp, 13 predicted proteins | sample atmos_gasesECM4C_FD_203743 | JGI IMG/M metagenome (GOLD analysis project Ga0307479, IMG submission 203743) | Hardwood forest soil microbial communities from Morgan-Monroe State Forest, Indiana, United States - atmos_gasesECM4C_515 | ecosystem: Environmental > Terrestrial > Soil > Temperate... | reverse complement strand
CGGTGTGGTTTTGAAATAAAAGTTTTGAAATTAAGCCAGGACAAATTGGAGCTTCAAAGAGGTGGCTACTTTTAATGTTTCTTATTCCGTTCAGCCTGGTCCTGAACCCTCTTCATATGACGCGACAAAACCAGATCGGCAACTTTCGGCGTGAAAAACGTCTGATTCGAATAAAGCGCTTGCACCGCCGCCACCAGGTCGCGCGCGGCATCACTCTTCAGCACGTACCCTTTAGCGCCTGAATCCAAAACGTCCGCAATCACTTGCGCCGAGTCATGCGCCGACAGCAGTAATATCTTCGTGCGGGGTACTTGTAACAAAATCTGGCGCGCCGCTTCCAACCCGCTCAACTTCGGCATCGCGATGTCCAGCAGCGCAACGTCCGGCCTCAGCGAGAGCACCATTTCGACGGCCTCTTCGCCGTCAATTGCTTCGCCCACAACCGACCAATCGATCTGAGATTCCAACAGCGAACGAAGCCCAACCCGCATAATCTCGTGGTCGTCGGCCAAAACCAATCGAACCGGTATCACGCGTCACCTCAGTTGACGCCGGGCACGTGCTCCATAAAACGTACGAATCTCCACTGAACTAGCCGTTCCAATGTTCTTACTATCACGACTCAATTCCAGGAGGCTATAAGGCATTCACTGCATATGGGTAGGGTGGAACCATGACCAACTTCTGTCGGATAGCATAGCTAGCGCAGTAACCGACGCCCGTTAACTGGTAATTTAGCTAGTTGCTGGTTGCCGCTTTTTTAGCTTCCGCCGAATCGTAGCTTTCGCCGTAAATTGCCGGCACCTTCGCGCCCATCGGCCGCAAATACATCGAAAGCTGCCCGCGATGATGAATGCTGTGGTGCAAGTTGAATTGCACATACGCAATCGCCGGAAGTTGAAACATGCCGCGAAAATCCATCACTCTAGTCAGCTGTTCACCGTTCAATTTGGTCAGTCGCGCAAAATCGGCGTCGAACGTTTTCGCATACCACGCCGCGATCCCGGCCGAGTCCCGCATGGAGTCAGGCCGGTGGTTGGGAGTGAAATCAAATTGTCCAGCCGCAATGCCATCCATGAATCGGTGCTCCGCGGCGACAATATGCCAGGCCAACTCCAGCGCCGTCTTGGAAACGGCGTCGGGCCGGTAGTCGCCTTTATCAGCCGGAATCGTCTCGATGATCTGTTTCGTGATGCGATGCTCATTTTTCAGGGCGGGCAAAGAAAACATGTTGAAGAATATCGTCGCTTCTTGTGGTTTCAGTGCTTCCATCATGTTATCCCCTCCTAAGTCGCGGGGATTATACTCCACCGCGAAAATCGCCGTTAGCCCGTTATCCGCGCTGCTCGAAGCTATCGGGCTCTGCTTCGCTCCCTTTAATTAATCCGCTAAATCGAAAATATCAATCCTTAGTACACCGGTACTGTAGACGGAAAATCTTCCACACTGCAAAGTCAGTGCTAGAGAGGAATTTCGTTATGTCCCAAGACTTTATGTCCCCAGAAAAGACCGGCAGCGACAAAACGCGCCACGACATTAGGCCTTTCTGCCCCATTCATCACTGGCGCATGGCCCACGATTCTGGCAGCGCCAAGGTAGGTCCTTCCTATCGTTGTAGTTACGAAGGCTGCACCGTTCGCTTCACCGCGGCACAAGGCTATTTTGAGTTGAACAACTCCGCTGACGCCCGAAATTTCGTTGTGAACGCTGAGATCCTCTGCTGTACCTACGATCCCCAGCATTACCCCGCCATCGTAGGCTACACAAAGCAATCCATCGGCCACCACACCGAAGAATCGCGCCACTGGCAATGCCTGGCCGAGAACTGCAACTTTTCGTTGCGCCAGAAGCTTTCGCCCGTATCAACCGCTCCAAATGCGTCAACGTCCTTTGTCATGAAGCACGCCCAGAACGTCGAACACGACCACGCTCTATAGCCGCGATAAGCGCCCAGCACTAAGCGCGTGTCGCACAATTGCATTTCAAACCAGCGGCCCTAACTGGGTTTCATTCGGTGAGTGACTGGCTTGACCCGTTTTTCCCTGAAGAAATACTCGATCCCGCGAAGAACAATCGAAAAGAAAATAATCGCTCCCGCGTACGCCGCAAGCGCGGGATGTTTACGTCATTAGCCCGCTCGACTACCCAGTTACACCAGCCGGGTGCTAAAATCGCCTTTAGCCACCATGCCTTCTAAAACTCTCTACCAAAAAATCTGGGATTCTCACCTGGTTCGCGAAGAAGCCGGACAGCCTTCGATTATTTATATTGATCGCCACCTCGTTCATGAAGGCACGTCTCCGCAAGCTTTCGCGGGTCTTCGCGCCGAGGGCCGCAAAGTTCGCCGTCCTGACCTCACCTTCGCGGTGATGGATCACTCCGTTTCCACCACCGACCGCGCGCTGCCCATCCTCGATCAGGACGCCAAGCTACAATTCGATGCGCTCGAAAAAAATTGCCGCGAATTCGGTGTGCGTCTCTTCGACATGCACAGCAAAAATCAGGGCATTGTGCATATCATCGGGCCCGAGCTCGGCATCACGCAGCCCGGCCAAACTATTGTTTGCGGCGACAGCCACACTTCCACCCACGGCGCATTCGGCACCCTGGCGTTCGGCATCGGCACCAGCGAAGTGGAACACGTTCTGGCCACGCAGTGCCTCGTGCAGTCGCGTTCCAAAACGATGAACATCGTGGTCAATGGCAAGCGCCCTCACGGCGTCACAGCGAAAGACATCATCCTCGCCATCATCGGGAAAATCGGCATTGGCGGCGGCACCGGCCACGTCGCCGAGTACAGCGGTCAGGCGATTCGCGAACTTTCCATGGACGGCCGCATGACCGTCTGCAACATGACCATCGAAGGCGGCGCCCGCGCCGGAATGATCGCGCCAGACGAAACTACTTTTGCGTATCTCGAAGACCGCCCCTTCGTGCCGCGCGGAAAAGCTTTTCAGGAAGCTGTCGCCCTTTGGAGAAAATTAAAAAGCGACGATGGCGCGAAATTCGACACGACCGTCGAACTGCATGCAGAAAAGATCGCCCCGCAAGTCACCTGGGGCACCAACCCCGGAATGGTCACCGGCGTCACTGACCGCGTGCCCGATCCAGGTTCGTTCACTGACCTCAACGACCAGAAAGCCACCGAGCGCGCTCTCGTGTACATGGGCTTGAAAGCTGGCACGCCGATCGTCGACATTCCCGTTGATCGCGTGTTCATCGGTTCCTGCACCAATTCGCGCATCGACGATCTCCGCGCCGCCGCCCACTTCGTCGAAGGCAAACATGTGGCCCGCAACATTAAACAAGCCCTGATCGTTCCCGGCTCACGCGGCATCAAAGCCCAAGCCGAAAAAGAAGGCCTCGACAAAATTTTCCGGGAAGCCGGTTTCGAATGGCGCGACGCAGGCTGCAGCATGTGCATCGGCATGAACGCCGACGTTCTCCCGCCGCACGAGCGCTCCGCCAGCACCTCCAATCGCAATTTCGAAGGCCGCCAGGGTAAAGATAGCCGCACCCATCTGGTCAGCCCCGTAATGGCCGCAGCCGCCGCCATTGCCGGCCACTTCGTAGACGTACGCGACTTCGCCATCGAATCCGTGGAGTAACTCAGCAACTGCGGAACGTTGTGGTTTGGGAGATTAGTCAGAATGAAACCGTTCATCACACATACTGGATTAGTCGCGCCGCTGGATCGCGTAAACGTGGACACCGATCAAATGGTGCCCAAGCAATTCCTCAAGGCCCTGACGCGCCAGGGCTTTGGTCGCATTCTGTTTTACGATTGGCGCTACCTGCCCGGTGAAAAGCCAAATCCGCAATTCGTGCTGAATTTTCCACGCTACAAGGGCGCCTCGGTGTTACTCGCGCGCGCGAACTTTGGCTGCGGCTCGAGCCGCGAGCACGCACCTTGGGCCATCGGCGATTACGGCTTTCGCGTCATTCTCGCGCCCAGCTACGCCGACATCTTCTATAACAATTGCTTCAAGAACGGCATACTCCCCGCCGAACTCACCGAGCAACAAATCGACGAACTCTTCAAGCGCGCGGAAAAAGAAGAAGGCTACTCGCTCTCCATCGATCTCCCCAACCAAACCGTCAGCGACAACCACGGTCTCAGCTACAAATTTGAAATCGCCCCATCCCGCAAAGAAGTCCTGCTCCAGGGCCTCGACGACATCGGCACCACCCTAAAACACGAACCCGAAATCACCGCCTACGAAAAAACCCACACTGCCACCGCCACCATGTTCGACGCCGTCGACGTAAAAAACTATTCCCCAGCCCACTAACCATTTTTTTTTAATTAACTAAAAGGATTTCAGCTCTGAACTCGCTCCCCCATAGGCTCCGGCGCCTCCGGCGCAGCCGCCGGCCCTAACAATTCCGCAATCAATATCCCAATCAAAACAAACCCCGCACCCAACATAGACCTCCGATTCAGTCGCTCACCAATCACCAGATACGAAGTAATCACCGCAAACACCGGCTCCAACGTAAAAATAATCGCCGCATGGCTCGGCGTCGTATATTGCTGCGCCCACATCTGCGTGGCGAATGCAATCGCGGTCGCAAACACCGAGCAAATCCCGATCGCCACAATCAATTCCCATCGCAAATCAAACCGCGCCGGTCCCCACCCACTCACCGAAGCCGCAACGGTTGCCACACAAGCCAGCCCCCCGCAAGCCGCCACCTGCAAGATGCTCAACGACGCAACCGAATGCCTCCGCGTATATTCGCTGACCAAAATAATGTGCACCGCATACAAACCCGCCGCCCCCAGCGTTAACAAATCCCCGTGATTCAGCCGCGCCGCACCCTCCGCCGGAACAGTCAGAAGAAATAATCCCGCCACCGCCGCCAGCGTCCCCACATAAACCCACGCGGTCAGCCGCCGCTTCCAAAAAATCCTCAAAAGTAGCGGTACCAGCACCACACTCGACCCGGTAACAAATCCCGATTTAGCCGGTGTCGTGTACTGCAATCCCGCAGTCTGAAACGCGTAACCGCCAAACATGAACAAACCTAGCGCGGCTCCCGCGAAAAGCTCGTCCTTCTTCAGATTACGCAACCCACTAGGCTGAAAAATGGCTAGCAGCACAGCTGCCAGCGAAAAGCGCACCGCCAGAAACAAAAACACCGACACATGCTCCAGCGCGCCGCGCACCACCACAAATGTCGCGCCCCACAGCAAAGAGCAAAACGCCAGCGCCACATCTGCGCGCATCCTGCGCTGTATCAAAAGAATTCTCCGTCAAAGCGAAACTGTACTTTCAAAGTTTAGAAATGATACCGCTCGGACTACGGAAGAAATAAAAGCTTCGACACTCAAAAAACGCGGAGGGTGGCCCACCCTCGGGTTTGCGGAGGGTGGGCCTTGTAACGTGGAACTGCCACTAATTCAGCCGCCACTTTTTAACTCATTTATCGCGTTTTTTCCTCCGCGATCCCCGCCACTTCCAGCAACGTCAACAGCGCCCGCTTCAACCCCATCTCGCGCCCGGCTGGGTCATACCACTCCTGCAACGAATGCGCCCCGCCGCCGTTCCCTCCAGCACCAATCGCAATTGCATCGATGCCCATGGAAAGCGGAATGTTCGCGTCCGTGGACGACCGCTCCAACCGCGAATGATTCCCAACAAATTCGTCCGCCGCACGCAATGCCGCCAGCACCGGCGAACCCGCAGCCAGTTCACCGCCGGGCCGGCTGCCCAGCAACTCAACTTTCCAGTCCAGTCGCCCTTTAGAACGGTCGCGCGCCGACTCCATTTCATCGCGCACTCCCGCAGCCATGCATTCCCGCAACGCAGCCTCCAGCCGCGCCAACTCCTCTTCGCTCTCCGATCGAATATCCACCTTCAACTTTGCTTCATGCGGAATAGAATTTACCGATGTGCCCCCTTCAATCTGCCCCAAATTAAATGTCGTCCGTGGTGCCGTGGGAACTTTCGTGTTAATAAAGCGCACCGAGCCGCGCACCAGCGCGTTAATAGGATTCACCATCCCAAAATCCGACCAACTGTGCCCGCCCGGTCCGCTGATAGCCACTTCCAGCCGTCGCGAAGCCAGCGCTTTCGTCGTGACATGATCCGTTCCCGAACCGTCCAGAACAATCGCCGCCTTCAGGTTCGCGCGGTACGCATCCACCAGGGCACGCATCCCTCGCAAATTTCCTTCGCCCTCTTCTCCCACGTCGGCCGCAAACACAATTGTGCGCCGCGGCTTGATTTTCGCCGCCTGCATCGCCCGCGCAATCGCCACGAGCGCAGCCAGTCCCGTACCGTTATCCGAAATGCCCGGCCCGCTCAGTCGCTCCCCTTCATGACGAACCTTCACGTCCGTGCCGGCAGGAAACACGGTGTCCAGATGCGCCGACAGAATCACAACTTCTTTCTCGTTAGCGCCGCGCAATTCCCCAATGACATTCCCAATTTTGTCGCGATGCGTAGTCAGCCCCGCGGCGCCAAGCAACCCTTCAACCGCGGCCGCGCGCTGTTCTTCCTGATAGGACGGCGCTGGAATCTCGGCAAGTTTTATCTGCACTTCATTAATGGAGGCCTGGTGCGGCTCAAACCAATCGAGCGCCACCTTTGTCTGCGCGTTCTTCGTAATCTCGGACGCACCAGCTTGGCGAGGCGATGGAGAAGCAAGCGAAGATCGCAGCGGCATGCTTAGGAGAATAACCCAAACTAAAAAGTGTTTCATCGTGCGGTTTTCATTGCGCCGCTTCAATTCCCTGCCGATTTCTGGCAAAGCGCCAAGATCTCCGCATCGGTCAGCACCCGCGAAGACTTTTTCGCCGCATCATAAATGCGATTTACCAGCGCTTCATCCCCGCCCATCCCGCGTTTTTCCAGCCAGTAAAGCACATTTGATTTTCCGCTCATGGGACCGATCTCGATGACCTGCTCCAGCCCAAAAAGATGCGCAGGCACTCCACTGTACACAGCGTTGACTAGTTCCGGATCATTTTTGCGAAACGCTTTAATGATCGCCGCTGCATGCACGCCCGTCGCCGTACGGAAAGCGTCGCGCCCCACCACCGGATAATTAACCGGGAGGGTCGTGTGCGTCGCCGCCGCCACCTTCTCGCAATATTCCCGCAAGCGCGAAAGATCCTGCCCAATCAATCCCATCAACCGCAGATTGACGAGCATCAACTCCATCGCGGTATTCCCCACGCGCTCGCCAAGCGAATTCGCCGCCGCGTGCACCTGGTTTGCTCCTCCCGCGATCGCCGCCAGCGAATTGGCCACCGCAAGCCCGCGATCATTATGCCCATGCCAGTCCACGCGAATAGTTTCGCCCGACGGCTTCACAACTTCGTCCACCGCATATTTCACCAGGTTGTAAGCCCCGTTGGGCGTACCGTGCCCCACCGTATCGCACAGGACGATGGCTCGCGCACCGTTGCGAATCGCGCAGCTATACAGCCGCTTCACGGTATCGGCGTCCGTGCGAATGGTATCTTCCGTCACATACATCGACGGCAGCCCGTGCTCCACCGCGAAGCGCACCGCCTTCTCCGTGGTGCGCACCAAATGATCGACGGTCCAGTCCTCCACCAGCCTGCGAATCGGACTCGACCCCAAAAATGTCGCCGCCTCAATCGCAATTCCCACCCGCTGCGATATCTCCACAATCGGCAAAATATCCGCTTCCACGGTACGCGCCGCGCAATTCGGCTTGATCTTCATCCGGTTGCTGGCGATTTCGCGTGCCAAAGCCTCAGTATCCGCTACAGCCCGCGCTCCCGCGCCAGGCAGCCCAATATTTACCGAATCAATTCCCAGCGCTTCCATCAAATGCAAAATCTCAATTTTTTCTTCAATGGGTGGATCAAAAACAGAGGGGTTCTGCAGGCCATCGCGCAACGTCTCATCATTCAACAAAACCCGCGTGCCCGATGGAATCGCCGGCGGCGAAGCCAAATTCCAGTCGTAAATCAAATCATCTTTCATTCACAATTACTCTACCCGATTTCTCGTGCGCCTCCGAATCGGCGCAACGCAATGTGACATGCGTCATGTTTACTGGCAATCAAGCGGTGAACTTCAATAGGGAAATCGTCAAATTCAATAGTACGCTATCGGTTAGATAGCAACTCTGTTTCTTAACGTTACAAGCTAAATTGGATTGGGAAATGGAAGAAATTTCGAAGATTCTGATTGTCGGTGTTTGGATTACTTCTGGCGTATTGCTCTTCACGCCATACGAGGCCGTCCTCGAGACAATCTTAGCGCTCCTTCTCTTCGCGGCTGTCTTGCTGGGTTTCTTCCTACATCCCAGAAGGGATGTCTTCTATGTCAGGACTACCGTACGATTGAGCGACGCCGATCGAAACCAGACGTTAGAACACGACTTTCTGGCTGGGAAAGTCGCATTAGTAAGACTGTGGCTTTTGTTTCTCCCCCCACATTTTTGGCGCTAGCTTTTCTAGTGATTTCTTCCGCTGATGGAATCTTATGGAAATTTAGTTTTCTAAACAAGATTTTCTCGACCAGATACGCATTCATCGTGCTTTATATGTCGCATTGGGCGCCTTTGATCGTTCTTATTCTTCTATGGGCGTGGCTTCGCGAGAGATGGGTAATGAGAGACGCAGAAGCGTGCAGCGCTACGTCGTTCTCAGTCACGGGGCGACGAGCATCGTACTCGTTCAGAGGCGAACGCGGGGAGTATTATGGTGGAGACTGTGTTTACGTGGGGCTCGTTCAGCCGCTGCAACTAGCCACGGTTGTTTTCTACAATGGTCGCAAACCCGAATTGAACAAAATTGCTATGGGATTATTATTCCATCGCTTGACTATCTTGGGGCGCGGTGTAACAGATCTGGACAAGCAAACACTTGCTGCGCAAACGGCCTTGGCTGAAACAACCTCCGGGACGGGTAATTGACGGTCGTTGAACAAGACTCAGCTGGAGCATGTCTTACAGCTCGTACCAAATTGATTATATATCCGCTTTCGTTGCACGCTTACAACCCAACCTTCCACGACTCCTCGTGAACCACTGCCACCATCACCAATCCCTGTGCAGGAACCGTCGGCCCAGACTTCGACCGGTCCTTAAGCTCATAAAGCCACTCTATATCGCCCGGCGTCAGCTTGCCCCTCCCAATGTCCAGCAACGTGCCCACCATCTTGCGCACCATGTAACGCAGAAACGAGCGCCCGCTTACGGTAAACACCAACTCCTCATTATCGGCGCTGCGCCGCAATTCCGACGAAAACACTTCGCGCTCCGTTGATCGTTCCTGATCGTCGTCCTCGGAGCCAGTCGACGCCGCGAACGACGCGAAATCATGCACCCCTGCGAAGCGCGCGGCTGCATCGCACATGGCCTCTTCATCCAGCGGAAATGGATAATGCAGCACGTACCGCCAGATCATCGGCGGCACCACCTTGCCGCGATAAATCCGGTACCGATAAATTTTGCCGCGCGCCGACCACCGCGCATGAAACGTAGGCCCTACTTCATCGGCGCCGACGATTCGAATCGTGGGAGGAAGCAGGGCATTCAAAGCGCGCTGAAATTCACCCGCGGAAAGCGACGACAAGGTTTTGAAGCTGGCTACCTGCCCCAGCGCGTGAACACCCGCGTCCGTACGCCCTGCCCCGTAAAGGAACACGCGTTCCTGCGTCAAGCGCCCCAGAATATTTGTGATTTCGCCTTGAATGGTGGGCTTGTTCGTTTGAACTTGCCATCCGTGAAAATCCGTTCCGTCATACGCAATGGTCAACTTGAAGTAGCGCATGAGGAATCTAGCCGGCGGACAATTCTAGCAAGCGAAGTAAATTTTCAGCGGCCAACAGTCGTCCGCGCACTCGCACTGCCGCCGCTGCCATCCCCGCCTGCGCGCACAAACCGGCTGCCAGGCTTAACGGCAACACTCCCCTCCGCACACAACGGACAATCCTTCGGCGGATAACTCGGGATCGCCAGATCGAGTAACGCCTTAGCCGGAACTCCAAGCTTGACCGCTCCGCCACTGCGATCGATCAACGCTCCGGCGGCCACCACACGCCCGCCCGCGGCCTCCACCACGCGCATCGCCTCACGCGTCGATCCTCCAGTCGTCCACACATCTTCGACCACCAGCACGTGCTGTCCATCCCGCAGCGAGAAACCACGCCGCATAGTCATCGCGCCATTAGCATCGCGCTCCACAAATATCGCCGGCACACCCGCTCCCACCGGCCCATCGCCGTAACTTTTCCCCTCCGGCAGAGCACGCGCCACTTCATGTCCGATAATCAACCCGCCCATCGCCGGGGACACCACCGCATCCAACTCAATATGGTCGAATAAACTCGCCAAATTTCGCCCCAACTTTTCTGCAAATCGCGGATACTGCAGCACCAGCGCGCACTGCACATACATGCCGCTGTGCAGCCCGCTGGACAACTCAAAATGACCGTGCCGGATGGCTCCGGCACTTTCAAACATGGCCATCAATTCTTCGCGCTTCAGCATCGCCTTCGCTAACCGCATCCCGCCTTAACCGTCGAATCGTCTGCAGCCTAGCCGCCAGTCTCTGCGTTGTCAAGGATGCACGCCCCTGCTAGACTGCTTTTCGTTCGGGCGCGCCGCACACCGGCGTTCATTAGCCCCCTTTTTTTCATTATTTATCTAAATCGAACGAAACAAAACGCGTGCCACTAACGTTTTACAAGTGAGTCCGACATTTCCAATCTGTCCCTCGCGGGACAACTTCAGAGGGGTAAGGAATACTATGAGCTTGATGCGGATGACCGCGCAGCGGTCTGCTTATCGCCTGATCAAAAACATATCGGGACGATATGCTCGCCCATTGGTGGCGGCTTTCTTGGCTTTGCTTATCGCCACCGCGAACGTCGCGCCCGCTTTCGCACAAAATCCCCCTCCCCAGCAAGATCCCACCAAACAAAATCCTTCCGATCAGAACCCACCGTCGCCCGGCACCTATGGGAACATCCCGCCCGCTTCTCAAGCCGGCCCCGAAGTCGAGGCTGGCACAGCGCCTCCTCCCGCGCCGCCCATCCCCGTCTCATTAGGCTTGTCAAAACATAGTTTTACTCACGGCCCACAGGCATTTCCAACCTTGATCGCCCCTTATAAGTCCATTCAAATTGACGAACCCGTGCTGGTCAATTCACCACGCGTCGACCAATTGATTCATGACGGCAAGTTGCAAATAACTTTGCAGGACGCCGTCGAGCTGGCCCTCGAAAATAGCCTCGACATTGCCGTAGCGCGCTACAACCCTTGGATCGCCGACACCGATATTCTCAGAACTAAATCTGGTGGCTTGGGCCGCGGTACTCCTGGCGCGGATTTTCCTACCTCTCAAGCAAACATTGACCCCTTCAATCAGTTTCCGTCCTACGATCCCATTCTCAGCGCCACCACCTCCCTTGATTCGCGCACCACGCCGGTAAACAATCCGTTCCTTTCGGGAACCGGTTTGGGAGCGAATGTGCAGGGCCTGCACTCTCATGCCTCCATTTTTGACATCGCTTACCAGCAGAGCTTCACTCCCGGCACCACCGTAAATCTTGCCTGGAACAATACCCGCTCGTCCTCCACCTCGGCTGCCAATTTTTTCAACCCCACCGTCCAAGGCTCGCTTAGCGTCGGGTTTTCACAGCAGCTCTTGAATGGCTTCGGTGCTTTCGTCGGCCGCCGCAACATCCTGATCGCCAAAAACAATCGTAAAATTGCCGATCTCGTTTTCGTCAACCAGGCTATCACCACCGTAACCAGTGCCATCAACGCTTACTGGGAACTGGTTTACGCCCGCGAAAACGTCAAGGTCCAGCAGCAGGCCGTCGCCGTTTCTGAAAAGCTCTACAACGACAATAAGAAACAATTGGAAATCGGCACCATGGCTCCCCTGGACGTTACCCGTGCCGCATCCGAAGTGGCCAGCGACCGCCAGAATTTGATCGTCGCGCAAACCACTCAGCTGCAGGACGAGCAAGTCTTGAAAAATGCCATGACCAAAAATCCCCTGGCGCCCAATCTCATCAACGTGGAAATTATTCCCACGGACCTCCCCACTCCGCCGGCAGCCACCGAATCGGCTTCCTTCGAGGACGCCATTCAGGAAGCTTTCGTGAAGCGGCCAGATCTTCAAGAGCAGGTCTACAACCTGAAAAACTCTGGAGTTGAGGTGCGTGCCACCAAGAACGCCTTGTTGCCTACGCTGACCCTCAGCGGACAATACAATTCGTCCGGTCTGGCTGGAAATTCACCGATTACCGGCACCCCGGTCATCGTCGCCACCCCCGCCCCTATCGTCGACAGTAAAGGCAACCCCGTCACCATCACTGGAGCTGGTGGAGTTCAGACGCCCATCTTCCAATCAACCACCACCTCGCCCATCGTAGGAACTTCCCAGCAGGGTTTTGGCACTGCGCAAAATCAAATTTTTACCAATCAATTCCCTGATTACTTCGCGTCGCTGAATCTGTTTCTCCCGCTGCGCAACCGTTCCGCTCAAGCCGACAACGCTCGCGCCATGCTGACGCAGCGCCAGTTGGAAACTCAGTTGCAGCAATTAAAGAACGCCGCGTTACTCGATGTGCGCAACACCTACATCGCGCTCGAACAGGACCGCGCCCGCGTGGATGCCGCCATCAAAGCCCGCGAACTTCAAAGACAAACCTTCGAAGCCGAGCAAAAAAAATACACCTTGGGCGCCTCCACGGTTTACAACGTAATTCTCACCCAACGCGATTACGTCACCGCGGAAGGTGTGGAGTTGCGCGCGCTTGCTGACTTGAACGAAGCCAAAGCCAATTTCGAACGCGCCGTAGGCCGCACCCTGGAAGTGAATCGCGTCACCATCGCCAGCACCGGCACCAAGTCCGGCCTCTCCGAATTCGAGCCAGAAACCCTAATTCCCGGCACACTCCACGGCCAAGTCGTCGGAACCGACAAAATCTTCTCCAACCCCACTCCGCCAACCGAAAAGTAGTTTGGTCAAGGGTTTTGAACGACCAAAGACCAATTAGGGCTTGGTGGATAACTCGATGTGTCGCGCTATTGCCTTTCGCTCTGCACCGCTTCTGGGGGCTCAGCCTCGCGCATCGCATCCAACCCTGCCATCAGATAATGTGAAATGCCCGGGCCTCCCCCAAGCTGCCCTATGCGGACAAATCCCTTTTCGTCGATGACAAAAGTATTTGGATACCCGTATGCCCCAAATTTCTCCATGAGGCCCGGCGGAGTTGGCGCGATCCGCAAACTCTCCAGCCTCTGTTCGTGGATTAAATCCCTAAGATCCTCACAGTCCGCTGTTCTATCTACCGCGGTTAACACAACTAGTTTCGGATGGTCCTGCTGAAACTGTTCTAGTTCCTTAAGCTCCGCCCGGCAAGGTCCGCACCAAACCGCCCAGAAGTTCAGAATGACTTTTTTCCCGCGCAGCCCCGAACTACTAATTTTCTCGCCCTTTAAGGTGGTTAGCTCAAATTCGGGCGCCCTGTGCCGGAGAAGCTGCGGCCGATAGTTTTCATCTGCAAAATTCTGAGCGCTCACACCGTCCACTCTCTGCCGCAGTTCAGCCTTAGTGCCGAGTTTTTGTACCAGCCAAAGTTTCTCCAGACGAGCATTGGCATCTTCTTGATATCGCGAAACGCGCACCACCGATTGCAAATACGCCTCCACCGCACCTCGCTTGTCTCCCGTCCCTTCCAGCGCGCGCCCATAAACATAGAATGACCAGCCCAGGTTAAAATCATTTTTCCAGCCCCGTAAGACGGCCAGAGCTTCCGCCGGCTTATCTAGACGAATCAAAATGTCAGCCCGTGTAATAGCGATGCGCCCTCTCCAGAAGTTGACCTGTTGATCGGGATAGCCCGGAGAAGCTTGGTCGGTTTTGAAATTTGGGTCCAACAGGTGGTCCGCTTCATCGAGCAAAGCTAAAGCCTGAGGTAGCTTTCGATTGGCCTCGAGATATGCATTGGCCATTTCTGCGATGGGCAAAATGTCATCTGGATCCGTTGCGCGCATCTCGGAATATAACGTTTCACGGTCGGCAAGCCCTCTCGCCCGTGTAAACAACTGCATCCGTGCGCTCCTCGCGCCGCGACCTTTGGGGAATTCTTTTATTAGCTCCCGAAGCAAAGCAGTATGCTTGTCCCCGTCCGGTTCACTTTCCGCCCTCAGTTCTAATAGATATTCGCGGGCCTCGACTCGTGGGCTTTTCTGTTCCAACTGCTGAACGACCCTCTCCGCGATTTCATCCGGGACCCAAGAATGTGCGCCGACGAATTCGAGAGCGCTCAACAAGTCAAATCCGTCAGCGATATCAGCACTGATAACTTTCTTGATCTCGGCAATGAGCAACGAGCGATTTTCCGGAGTATCGCCGTGCAGCTCCAATTTGTATTTCCACAGATCAGCGATCAGGTTTGCTCCGCGCGACGGCACGCGGATGTAGTCTTCCAGAATTGCGATGGCTTTCTCATAATTTACCGGCCGCTCTATCCCATGCGCCTCCAGTACCCCTGTATAGGACTGCGTCTGCAGCCTGACGCTCGTTTCGGATAGCTGCCCGTGCACGTCGCAAAAAGGCACTTCAAAATAATTCCCGCCGTTGGTGTCTGCGAGCTTGGTTCTGGGCTCCTCTACCCAATAGATCGCGTACTTGGGCGCGGCAAATGGCTCATAGTTCAAACTCGCCACCCACACTCCATCGTCGCGCAGAGTGAAAGGTATAGTCCGCGGCGTAAACGGCATATTTTCGTGGCCGAGAACCACGTGCAGCACAAGCGTCTTAGGCTCCTTAATCAACGCACGCGTCGCCATCGGGTAATACAAAACGCGAATTTCATTCGTGACCGGCGCATGCGGCACGGCGGCCGTTACCGGGCAAGCCGGATCCGTCAGCGATGCAAACTGAAAAG
>Ga0307479_10003200_pt1 | contig 14898 bp, 11 predicted proteins | sample atmos_gasesECM4C_FD_203743 | JGI IMG/M metagenome (GOLD analysis project Ga0307479, IMG submission 203743) | Hardwood forest soil microbial communities from Morgan-Monroe State Forest, Indiana, United States - atmos_gasesECM4C_515 | ecosystem: Environmental > Terrestrial > Soil > Temperate... | reverse complement strand
GAAAGGCGATAACCCGGTGACAATCGCGAAGAAATTCAAGGTCTCGTATGACGATCTGGTCTTGCTCAATCACATCGACGACCCGCGGAAATTGAAAATCGGACAAAAACTTTTGATTCCGGCCAAGGCAACCAAGAAGAACGAATAGTTGTCGATCTATGCGTCGCAAAAGCGCTCACGTTTTATTCCTGGCGGTGCTTGGACTGCTGGTCATCGGGATCGTGATGCTTTTCAGCACGAGCGCTTTTGCGCGGGATAGCCATGGTGACACCTTGTTCTTTCTCAAGCGTCAGGCGCTTTGGCTCGCTGTGGGTTTGATCGCGTGCTTCGCCGCGGCGATGATCGATTACCACTTTTGGCAGCGGACCTGGTGGATTTGGCTCGGGGCCGCCGCAATTACCTTGGCGTTTTGTTTTGTTCCGCATCTGGGAATGCGGATCAACGGGTCGCGTCGCTGGATCGGCATCAGTCCGGTTAGTTTTCAACCGTCCGAGATCGCAAAACTCGCGGCCGTATTCTTTCTCGCCTGGTGGTTCGCCCGCTATGAAAAGGCAGCGAACCATCCGCTCTTCGGGTTTGCCATTCCGTTAGCGGTGGTGAGCGCGTTGCTCGCCTTGATTCTGTTTGAAGTGGACCTCGGAACGACGGCGTTGATCGGCATGACGACGTTCGTGCTGATGTTTGTCGCCGGAACGAATCCGATTCTGCTCGGTTTGCTCGCCGTCATCGGAAGCGGTGTGATTTTTATTGGTGCCACGCAGGCGCGGATGGAGCGCCTGATCGCGTTTACCAATCTTAATCGCTACAAGGAAGACGCTGGCCTGCAGCAGATGCAGGCTTTGATCGCTTGGGGCAGCGGCGGAATGGAAGGCCTCGGGCTGGGAAACGGCCGCCAAAAAATGCTCTACCTCCCCTACGCGCACACCGATTTCATTTTCCCGATGATCGGCGAGGAGCTCGGCCTGCGAATCAGTTTATTGGTGGTGTTTCTTTTCGTGGTCGTGATTGTTTGCGGAATCATGGTCGCGTTGCACGCGAAAGATCGCTTCGGATTGCTGACCGCGACTGGCGTGGTCTCATTGCTCGCGTTGCAGGCTGCCGTGAACATCGGCGTAACCACGTCGCTTTTGCCGAACAAAGGTCTCCCGCTTCCATTTATCAGCTACGGCGGCTCAAACCTGGTCGCATGTCTGTTCGAGGTCGGTTTGTTATTGAATATTTATCGGCAGGCGATTCTGGAACCGGCCAACAAAAAGCGCACCGCCTTGCAAGTGCGCATGACTCCACGGATTTAGCGTCCAAGATCGACAATCACCAATGAACGCGATCATCGCATGCGGCGGAACCGGCGGGCACCTTTTTCCCGGAATAGCTGTCGCTGAAGTTTTGCGCGAGCGCGGGCACGAAGTGCTCTTGTTCGTTTCCGAAAAGGAAATCGACAGTCTTGCGCTTTCCACCCGGTCGCAGTTTCGGTTCGAGAAATTGCCGACAGTCGGATTTCCGTCGTTCTATTCGCCGGCCATCTTCGGATTTGTCCGGCGCTTCACCGAAAGCCTTTCCCTTTGCCGCTCGATCTACCAAAAGTTCAAGCCCCAGGTCGTGCTGGGGATGGGAGGATTCACTTCCACCGCACCGATTCTCGCCGGGCGCATGCGCGGAATTTCCACGCTCGTGCACGAATCCAACGCGATTCCAGGGAAGGCGAACCGGTTGGCGGCAAAAATGGTCCGCGCAGTCCTTCTCGGTTTTAAGGAAGCCGCCCAATTTTTTCCGAAAACGCGGACCGAGATTACCGGTACGCCGATTCGTTCGGAGCTGAAACGCGTAGATCGACAATTGGCGCGACAAAAACTTGGATTGCAGCTAGAGCTGACAACAATGCTGGTGATGGGCGGAAGTCAGGGCGCGAGCGGTATCAATCAAGCCATTATCAAATCGTTGCCGGTCCTTCGTAATGCGTTGCTCCAAGTGATTCATCTTTCCGGAACGCGCGACGAGCGCTTGGTGACGGACAATTACCGGCGCGAAAAAATTCCCGCCTACGTCGCCGCGTTTCATCATCATATGGAGGAAGTTTACAGCGCGGCCGATTTTGCGGTCGCTCGCTCCGGGGCCGCCAGTCTGGCCGAGCTCGCCTGCTTCGGTCTGCCGAGCATTCTAATTCCATTCCCCTACGCCGCGGATGATCATCAAACTCGCAATGCCGAAATTGTCGCGCACGCTGGAGCGGCGATTGTTTTGAAAGAACCCGAGCTTACGCCCGAATTACTTTCGCAGAAGGTTTTGGAAATGATCGGTCATCCGGAGCGAATTCGTCAGATGTCGCAACGATCCTTCACCCTGGCGCCCCAAGATGCCGCCGCCCGAATCGCCACGACGATGGAGGAATTCACTCAGTCATGACGAAGGATGTCGATCTCGTAAATTTTCTGACGCGCGAACGCCATCGCATTCATCTGATTGGCGTCGCCGGCAGTGGCATGAGCGGCATCGCCGGTCTTTTGCTTCAACTTGGTCACGAAGTGAGCGGTTCGGACAAGTTAGATTCTCAGGAAACGAAACGACTCGAACGCGTCGGCCTAAAATTTCACCGCCAACACCGCGCCGAAGACGCGCGCGACGCCGAGCTCATCATCTATTCGTCCGCGATCAGGCCGGACAATCCGATTTTGAAAAGCGCGCGCGAGGCCGGGAAGAAAAATGTCCGACGAGCTGAAGCGCTCGCGGCGATCACTTCGGCGAAGCGCGGCATTCTGATCGTCGGAATGCACGGGAAAACCACGACCTCGGCGATGACCGCCCACGTGCTGCGCGAAGGCGGTTTGCATCCTTCGCATTACGTCGGCGCGGAAATTCCGATCCTCGGAACGAACGCGCACTGGGACGCGCGCGGCGAATTTTTCGTGGCTGAAGGCGACGAAAGCGACGGTACCATTGCTTTGTTTCACCCCGAGCATGCCCTTGTATTAAATATAGAGGAGGAACACCTCGACTTTTACGCCGACCTCGCCGCGATCGAGAAAGTCTTCCGCGAACTCCTCGGACAAACGACCGGCGAGATCTTCTACTGCGCCGATGAGCCCAACGCGACTCGCATTTGTCGATCCAGCAAACGCGTCATCTGTTACGGGTTATCTGAAAATGCGGATTATCGCGGCGCCAATGTCGATCTCTGCAACTTCAGATCCGTTTTTTCCGTTTATCGCGGCTCCGAAAAATTGGGCGAAGCGGTGCTTAACGTTCCAGGCGAGCACAATGTTCGCAACGCTCTTGGCGTGATCGCGCTCGCTACTGAGCTCGGCGTTCCGTTCGAAAAAGTCGCCAAGGCTCTGAGCAAATTCCAACATGCGCGACGGCGCTTTGAAATTAAATACGACAGTCCGCGGTTTCTGTTGGTCGATGACTACGGACATCATCCGACTGAGATCAAAGCGACCTTGAGGACTGCGAGATCGATCGGACGCAATCGCGTGCTGACAATGTTCCAGCCGCATCGCTACTCACGCACAAAACTGCTTCGCAAAGAATTTGGGCGCGCATTCGACGATGCCGACCGCGTCGTAATCACCGACGTTTACGGATCGAACGAGTCGCCCATTCCTGGCGTCGGCGGCCAGATGATTGCCGACGAGATCGCGGCTCACGGTCATCGCGCCGTGACTTATCAGCCTCGTTTGGAATGGGTGCATCGCGATCTTGGAAACATGTTGGATTCCGGCGACCTCGTTCTAAGTCTCGGCGCCGGGAACATTCATGAACAGTTGTCGATCCTCGCCGCCGATTTGGTCATTGCCGAAAAAATAAAGGAGATCATCGGCAACGATGGCGACGTTCGACTTTATGAACCGCTCTCAAAGCACACGACGCTACGAGTCGGCGGGCCGGCGCAATTTTGGGTCGAGCCGCGCGATGAAAAAGCGTTCAGCAGACTGATTCGATTCTGTCGCCAGGAAAATCTGCCGCTCTTCGTCGTCGGCCGCGGATCCAACTTACTCGTGCGCGATGGCGGCATTCGCGGTGTGGTTGTTCATCCCGCCGGGGGCGCGTTCGACAAGATCGACATACGCGGAAACGAAATCACCGCGGGAGTCGGTGCGAAACTGAAAGAGATCGCTTACGCCGCGCGCGGGGCAAACCTTGGCGGCCTCGAATGGATGGAAGGAATTCCAGCGGCGGTTGGCGGAGCCCTGCGGATGAACGCCGGCGCAATGAGCAGCCAAACCTTCGACCATGTCATCAGTGTTCGCTATCTCGATCGCGAAGGAAATTTCCACACCCAAGAGCGCGATGAGCTCGACGTTCACTATCGCGACTTCCCGTTGCTGAAAGAGAACTTCGCCGTCTCGGCGACTTTTCGCGCCACACCCGCGCCGCGCGAGAAAATTGATTTGCGGTTGCAGGAGTCTCAGGAAAAACGGCGCACGACTCAGCCGATTGCCAAGAGCGCCGGCTGCATTTTCAAGAATCCGGAAAAGTGTCCGGCCGGAAAACTGGTCGATGAATTGGGTTTAAAGAATTCGGCCGTCGGAAAAGCGCGCGTCTCGGAAGTGCACGGCAACTTTATTGTCAATGACGGCGGCGCTACGGCGACGGAAGTGTTGGAGTTGATCGACCGAATCAAACAGGCCGCGAAATCAAAACGCGGCATCGAATTGGAAACTGAAGTGCAAATCGTGGGAGAGTCCGAAGCTGGACTGGCAGTATGAAGAAAAATTTACCAAAAAAGATCGCGGTGTTGATGGGCGGGCCCGGCTCGGAGCGAGATGTTTCGCTTGCGACCGCGCAAGGAGTTTCGAAAGCGCTGCGCTCAGTCGACATAGATGTCGTCGATGTCGATGTTCGAGACGAAACTTTTCAGCTGCCCAACAATGTCGATCTAGCATTCAACTGCATCCACGGAACTTTCGGCGAGGACGGACAGCTTCAGAAAATGCTGGAATCGCGCGGCGTTGCTTATACCGGCGACGGAATCGAAGAAAGCCGGACCGCGTTCGACAAAGTCTTATCGAAGAAAAAATTTCTCGAACACAACGTCGCAACACCGGAATCGGAGATGATCGATGCCGGTCAACGCCCAAAAATGTCCGTGCCGTTGGTTGTAAAGCCGGCGCGACAGGGATCTACCGTCGGAATTGTCATTGTTAAAAACGAAAACGAGCTCGACACCGCGTTAATAGAAGCGGCGAAGTTCGATCGCAAATTGTTGATAGAAAAATTTGTATCTGGGCGCGAATTGACGATAGGTATTCTTGGTGATCAAGCCCTGCCGATTCTTGAAATAATTCCCAAGGGCGGTTTCTACGATTTTAATACCAAGTACCCGTTCCTGAATCCGCAGTCTGGCGCGAGCGCTGAGCATGTTTGTCCGGCGAAAATCGACGCGACGTTGACGAAAAGAATTCACGAGCTGGCGCTGCGGGCGTTTAGCTCTCTTGGGCTCGTTGTTTACGGCCGGGTCGACGTGATTCTTTCAGACAAGGGCGAGCCGTTCGTGCTCGAAGTGAACACGATTCCTGGAATGACGGAAGCGAGCCTGCTTCCGGAAGCCGCGGCCGCCGCGGGCATCGGCTATGTCGATCTTTGTCTGCGAATCATCGACCTTTCACGTGCGAGAAGGGAGCGCGCCGGACGATGAGGCGACAGCAACGACCTCGCGCGCGCAACAAGCGTCTTTCCAGCTTCCGTCAGCGGCGGCAGCAACATCTTCTTGATGTCAAGGTTCGCTCGCGCAAAGCCGTCGCGCACCGTAACCGTCGCATGCTTGTTGTTTTTTCCAAAATCGCATTGGTGATCGCGCTCATCAGCGGGATCTATGTCGCCGCGGGCTTCGCCGCCAAACGTCTCTTTATCGACAATCCGGATTACAGGCTGACCTCGATTGAGGTGCAGACTGACGGCACATTGCAACGCGAACAGATTTTGAGCGTGGCCAATCTACGGGAAGGCGAAAACATTTTTCGGGTGAACCTGGCGCGGGTGCACGATCGATTGCAGGAATTGCCGCAGGTGGACGAAGTCGAAGTGGTGCGAAAACTGCCGGGTGAGATCGACCTTCGGATTGTCGAGCGCAAGCCAATCGCTTGGATCACGAGCGAGAAACAAATCGCCGATCCGTTCGCATCCGACGCAGCTTTCCTGATCGACGCCCGCGGCGTTTTAATGAAGGAAAAAAAATTGTTGCCGGAGTATCTCGGGCTGCCGCTGATTTTGGGGTGCGCGAGCGAATCGCTCGAAGCCGGAAAAATTGTTGAGTCGCCTGAAACTAAAGCGGCCCTGGAACTGTTACGGCTCAGCACACGCAGTTTCATGCAAACGCGTTTCCAAATCCGCGAGATCGACGTTTCCAAAGGCTACTGCCTGGTCGTGACCGACAAAAACCACAGCCGCGTCACCTTCGGCTTCGATAATCTCGATCTCCAACTGCAACGTCTCGAGCAGTTCCTGATTTATTCGGACGACGCCCATCGTGAGATCGCGACAGCCAATCTGCTCGTGCAACGCAACATTCCGGTCACGTTCGGAAAATCGGCGACGGAAGTGATCAATGAAACGATCACGCCGGATGAATCGCCTCGGGTGATGAAAGCGATTCCGCTCAAAGCCGCGCCGAAATCGTCGGCGACGCCGGCAGCGAAACCGCACCCGAAATTGCCGCCGCAGCCGCCTTCGACTTCTGCTCCGACTGCAACACCGGCGAAACGCGGTTTTCAATTTCAACCTTTCAAGAAAAACTAAACAACATGGCAAGTGGTGATTTGATCGTAGGTTTGGAAATCGGGACGTCGAAGATTTGCGTCGTCGTCGGCGAAACGCGTCCCGATGGAACATTGAAAATTCTCGGCGTCGGGCAGGCGCCGTCGCGCGGCGTTCGGAAAGGCGAGATCGTCGATTTTGAAACGGCGATGAAATGCGTCCACGAAGCGGTGGTCGACGCCGAACAAAAAAGCGACGTGATGATCCGCAGCGTTTACGTCGCGGTCGCAGGCGGACACATTCAAGGTTTCAACAATCGCGGCTGCGTAATGTTATCGGACGACCGAGATGAGATCGACGACCAGGACGTCGAGGATGTGAAAGTCAATGCGCGCGAAGTGAGCATACCAGCGCAGAACGCATTCCTGCATTCGATCATTCAACATTATCACGTGGACGGTCAGGACGGCGTGCTGAATCCGATCGGCATGCTTGGTCAAAAATTAGAAGCTGACTTCCACATTATCCACGGGGTGAGGACACGCATCCAAAACACGATCCGCTGCGTGAAGGAATTGCCGCTCGAAGTCGAAGACGTTGTTTTCAGCGCCCTGGCGTCCGCCCAAGTCGTGCTGACACAACATCAGAAGAACCTCGGCGCGCTAGTGGTCGATATCGGGGGAGGCACGACTGATTACATTTTATATGTCGACGGTGCGGTGAAGCAAAGCGGCGGTCTCGCAATCGGCGGCGATCACATCACCAACGACATTTCGATGGGACTGCGCATCCCGATGGCGCGCGCGGAAAAATTAAAGACCGAGGAAGGGAGTTGCGTTCTTGGCAATTGTTTGCCCGGCGAAACGATCGTGCTCAAAGACGATTCCGGATTTGCCGGCAAGGAAATCGAGCGCGAGACCTTGAACACGATCGTTCATTTGCGATTGCGCGAGACGTTTGAACTGCTTAAGCGGACGGTCGAGGAAGAACCGTTTATCAATTACGTTGGAGCGGGAATTTTTATCACCGGCGGCTGCAGTTTGCTCAACGGCATCGATCATCTGGCGGGCGAAGTCTTTGAAATGCCGGCGCACGTCACGCACGCGCAAACGCTGGCCGGCCTAACTTCCGCGGTGGAGAACCCGCAGTTTTCCACAGCGATCGGCTTGCTCAAATACGCGCAAGCGGTGCAAATCGACCGGCCGCGACGCGGCATTGGCCGCTTGTTTGGAAGATTTTTCAGCGGAATGCGATGACAACAGAAAGATCGACATGATCCAACTCAGCAAGAACTACAGTTTGCCCGAACGACAAGAGGAGCCGATTCCGATCAAAGTGGTCGGCGTCGGAAGCGCCGGATCGAACGCGCTCGACCGCGTGCTGCTCGACGGCATGGATAAAAACGATCTCATCGCGCTCAACACCGATGTGCAAGCGCTCGCCAGCTCCGTCGCCGCGCGCAAAGTGCAACTCGGCCGCACGAGCACGCGCGGTCTCGGCACTGGCGGAGATCCCGAACTTGGGTATCAGGCGGCGATCGAATCCGCAGACGAGATCCGGCAGGCAATTGCGGGCGCGCGGATGATTTTTATTTGCGCCGGACTTGGCGGCGGCACCGGCTCGGGCGCGGCGCCGATCGTCGCCCAACTTGCGCGTGAAGCCGGCTCGCTGGTCATCGCGTTCGCCACGCTTCCATTTTCGTTCGAAGGCAAACGACGCGCAGCCCAGGCGCAGGACGCGCTTTCGCGGCTGAATGAAGTCGCAAACGCCGTGATTTGTTTCGAAAACGATCGCATGGGCGACATGGTCGCGCCAAAAGCGGGAATTCACCAGGCGTTCGGCGTCGCCGATATGACGATCAGCCAAAGCGTTCGTTCGATCGTAAATTTAATTCAGCGGCCCGGCCTCATTCGAATTGGCTTCGACGATTTATTCGCTGCCTTGCGCAGTCAAAACGGGCGCTGCCTGTTCGGTTTCGGCGAGTCGGATTCCGACAATCGCGCGCACGACGCGCTCACGCAGGCGTTGAAGAATCCGCTGATGGACAAAGGTCGAATGCTCGGCGAGGCAGCGCACGTTCTCGTCCAGGTTGCCGGCGGTCCGGGAATGACGTTGTCGGAAGTGGAGATTCTAATGCGCGAGCTCGGCCGCCACGTGCGCGATCACACTCAAATCGTTTTCGGCACAGCGGTCGACGGCAAAATGGGAAACCGATTGAGCGTGACCATCATCAGTTCGCTGGCGTCGGAAGATTCAGTCGGCCAGGAAGCGCCGTCTGTTCAGGAACCGTTTCTCGCGCCGCCGCCCGCAATTCTCGAAGAAGTTGAAGAGCTACCAAGGCCTGCGCCAAAGATCGACATCGAACCCGAAGTTGTTCCGGAGTCTGCAGCTGCCGGCGATTTGATTCCGTTTGAACAACCGGAACCGGTCGCGCCCGAAGCACCGCCACCGGCTGCACCGCCACCGATTCCTTCAATCAAAAAACCAGCACCGCGTTTGATTCCGCCCAAGAAGAAGGCGGTCATCGAAAAGGAACAGCCGAAAGCGCCAAAGGAAAAATGCGTTCAGGCGAAGCAGGAAGTAATGCAGTTCGAGCCGGTCACCCGCGGCCGGTTCGAAAAAAGCGAGCCGACCATCGTCGAGGGGCAGGACTTGGACGTCCCGACCTTCATGCGAAAAAACATCCGCGTGAAGTAACGCGCCCTACTTAGCCTTCATCAATTCAAGCACGGCGCTGGTCATGCCGACGATCCCGATGCGAATCGTCGGCTCGGGCACCGGTGCGAACTTGCTCGAGTGCAAACTTGGGAGTTCTTTCCCTTCTCTCTTGAACTCCGCCATTTTCTCGGGATCTACCGCGCCGATGTGAAAATCGACGGCCGGGATCGAATGGTCGGGCAGGCTGTATTCCGAAAAATCTTCGCCGCCCATCGTTGGATCGACAATATCGACGTTCCCATCGCCTAGAGTTTTTTTCCAGACAACCACTAGTCGCTTCGTCAGATCCGGATTGTTGTAAGTCGCGGGGGTAGCCTGGTCCTTCAACACGGTCACGATTGGCGCGCGATCAGGCGGTACCCCATCGGCGCTGGCGATTCCCTTGGCGATCTCGTCAATGGCCTTGAGCACGCGATCGCGCACTTCGGATTTATAAGTGCGGACGGTCAGCTGCATTTTCACTTCGTCTGGAATGATGTTGTGCTTTGTGCCGCCGTGGATAGAGCCAACTGTTACCACAATGGGATCGAGCGGATTGTTCTCCCGGCTGGCGATCGTTTGCCATGCATTAACAATTTCAGCAGCGAGCACGATCGGGTCTTTTGTTTTGTGTGGATAAGCGCCATGGCCCCCAATTCCGCGGACAGTCACATCAACTGAATCGACATTCGCATAAGTGTAGCCGGGCGTGACTCCGATGTGTCCCGTTTGCAGATCGGCCTTGTCGTGAAATCCGAGGGCGAAGGCGGGTTTACCAAAGCGATTGTAGAGCCCGCCCTTAAGCAATGCGCGCGCGCCGCCAACCGCTTCCTCCGCCGGCTGCGCCACGAACATCACCGTGCCCGACCATTGGGCTTTCAAACGTTGCAACACCCGAGCCGTGCCGATGAACGCCGCCATGTGCGCGTCATGTCCGCACGCGTGCGCCACATGGACCTCTCTGCCGTTGTCGTCTTTCGTCGTAACCTTACTCGCGTATGGCAAACCGGTGTCTTCTTCGACCGGCAACGCATCCATGTCGGTCCGTACCAACACCAGGGGCCCATCCCCGTTCTTCATGATCCCGATCACCCCGTAGCATTTCAACTTCGGATCTTCGTACTTACCAAAATTCTCAGTAACCTCGCAGCCGGTCGCACGCAGCTCCTTCGCCATCAACGTCGCCGTCTTCTCTTCATGACAGGAAAGCTCGGGATGTGCATGGATGTCTTTGTAAATGGCCAGCAACGAAGGCAGCTCGCTGGTTGCCGCCTTCTCGACCGGCGTGTCTTGCGCCCGAGCGAAAGGGACGGACAAAATCAATGAGACGACGATCGAGACGGGGCACTTCTTCATGGCGAACTTATAACGGGAGCGCGGTTGGAGAGCAATCGCGCGGGTTGCCGATCCCTCCGAAGTCGCGCAATCTCTAGTGTGGAATTTGAAAAGAACACGATCCTGTTTGGCGCCGATCCGACGCCGCGAATCGTCGCGATTGAGCTAGGCGAGACCGGCACCGTTAAGGTTCATCGCCGCGAAAAGAATGGATCGACAACGACCGATGTAGAGCCGTTTCACCCGTTTGTCTGGGCGGATTCGGACATTGTCGATCTTGGAATCGAGGCGGAAAAGCTTAAAGGCGATCTGAAATTCAGCTGGCTGATCACCGTCGACAGCTGGAAGGAGTTGATCGCGTTGCGCAACGGTCTGAAGAACGCGGGCCGTGACTTCTTCGCCTTAACTGACCCGGTGCAGCATTATCTCACCGCAACCGGACGGACTCTTTTCAAAGATTTGCCGTTCGAAGAATTGAAACGGATGCAGCTCGAAGTGCTCCCTTTTTCCGAAGACGACGCCGAGCACATTATGAGCATCGCGGTTTCAGACAATACCGGCTGGGAAGAACTGATCGTTGTCGATCCAAAAAACGCCGAAGAATCCGAACGCGCAGCAATCAAGCGCCTGACCAACCTGATCAGAGAACGCGACCCAGATGTCATCGAGGGCCACGACTTGTTTCGCGTGCATCTGCCGTACCTGATGGCGCGCGGGAAGAAATTGAAAACCAAACTTGATTGGGGCCGCAGCGACGGATTCCTGCGGTCGCGGCCGTCGCGGCTTCAAATCGCGGAGAAGACAATCGATTATCCCAAATTCACGATCGATGGCCGGCATTTCGTCGACACCTTCCTGCTCGCGCAATTTTATGACGTCGGGCTGCGGACACTGACTGGCTTCGAGCGATCGGACGTCGCGCAGCACTTTGGGTTTTGCGACAGCGAGGAAATCTCGGGGCTCACCGGCAAGGAACTTCACCGCGGTTACATCAAAGGGGACGACAGATTTCGAAAACGCGCCCTCTGTGGCGTGCGTGAAACGAAGGCTATGTCCGATTTACTCACCCCGAGTTACTTCATTCAGGCGCAGATTTTTCCCTACAACTACCAGGACGTGATCGTGCGCGGCAATGCCACTCGCATCAACGCCTTGTTTCTCCGCGAATATTTTAGGCAGAAACACAGCATTCCGGAGTTGCCGATGCCCCAGACATTCGAAGGTGGCTACACCGACATTTTTTTCACTGGCGTCGCGCGCAACGTCTGGCATTGCGACGTCGCCTCACTGTATCCGTCGATCATGCTCCAGTTCGATTGCTTCCCGGCGAGCGATCGGCTCCAAATCTTCCGGCATTTACTGACCGATCTCCGGAAATTCCGGCTCGAAGCTAAGGCCAAGATGCGCGCGGCCAAACATCCGGCCGAACAACGACATCTCGAGGCATTTCAAAACACATTCAAGATTCTGATCAACAGCTTCTACGGCTATCTTGGATTCGCCCAGGGACATTTTGCTGATTTCGATGCGGCGGCGCGCGTCACCCAGACCGGCCGCGATTTGCTCAGGAAAATGATCGACTGGCTGAACCAGCAAGGCGCGAAAGTCATCGAAGTGGATACCGATGGAATTTATTTTGTCCCGCCAGAGAAGATCGACATCGACGAGTTGCAAAAAGGTTTGGCGAAGGAATTACCGGCCGGAATCGACATCGAGTTCGATGAGCAGTTCGAAGCGATGTTCAGCTACAAGGCGAAGAACTACGCGCTGCTAACAAAAAGTGGCGACGTGATCATCAAAGGCGGAGCGCTGAAATCGCGCGGACTGGAAAAATTCCAACGCGTGTTTCTCGAAGAAATGATCAAGTTGATCATGGAGGATAAATCGGATGCGATTCTTGATCTTCGTGCTCAGTTCGAGCAAAAGATCCGCAAACGGGAATGGCAGATCGACATGCTGATGAAAACCGACACGCTGCAGGATTCGCTGGAGAAATATCGGGCCAAGATTGCCGGCTCGGCCCGGAACCGAGCAGCGGCCTACGAGCTCGCCTTGACGAGCGGCCGCGCCTACAAACCGGGCGATCAAATTTCGTACTATATTAAGAGCACGGCTAAAAAGGTGCCGGCTTACGAGGCGGCCAGGCTGGCCAGTGATTTCGATCCTCAGAACCGCGATGAGAACGTCGACTATTATGTCGCCAAGTTGAACGACTTGGTTAAAAAGTTTGGCAGTTTAGTTCCTCCCCCGGAGCAGGAGACTTTAAAACTCTAAATCAACCTCGCGTCGAGATTGATCTGCGCGCCAGCCAGAACGACCGAGACCGGACACGTTTTCTTGGTCTGCTCAGCTAATTCTCGAAACTTCGATTCGTCGATTCCCGGCACGTCCGCTTCCGTTTTCACGTCGATGGTCGTGATCTTTGCACCGCCGCCCACCATTTCCAATTTCACGGTTGCTGTGGTGCTGATTCGTTTCGCGGGGTGGCCTGCCTTTTCCAAATTTGCCGAGAACGCCATCGAATAACAGCCGGCCTCGGCTGCGCCGATTAATTCCTCGGGATTCGTTCCTTTGGCTTCTTCAAAGCGCGAGGAAAACGAATACGGCCCTTCAAAGGCGCCGCTACCGAGCTTCATTGTTCCTTTGCCCTGTTTCAAGGTTCCCTCCCAGACCGCCGATCCAGTTCGTGTTGCCATATTTTTCTCCTTCAGTTTTTGTGTGTTTAACGCCTCGCGCCGAAACCGCCTGAACGCAAGTCAGGCCGGTTCCGGCGCAGCGACGTCGAGCGGCGGCGGTGTATCGCGGTTTTGGGCTTCGGCCAGTACGCGCTGTTTACGGCCCAACCACAAACCGAGCGCGCACCAGGCCGCGACTACGGGAACGGCCAAATAACTCGTTACCCGCACATCGAGTCCTAGATCGTGCAGACCTTTGTAAGACCATGCGCCGATCTGGTCGCCAGCGCGATAACCAAACGTGTCGATGAAACTCTTGGCTTTGTATTTGTCTTCACGCCGCAAAACGGTGAAGAGAATTTCACGCGCGGGACGCAGCAGCGCGAAGCCCGTGGCACGACGCACGACTTGAAAGACGGCGAGCACGATCAGAATGGGCGCGTAGCCGATAGCGAGAAAGCCAAGTCCGCTCAGCGCCGGCATGAGCACGAGAGTAAATCCGACGCCGAACCATTTCAGCAAACGACTCGTTAGGCAAAGTTGAAGCACGACTGTGAGTGTGTTTACGGAAAAATCGAGTTTGCCGAAAAAAACAGTACGCGCCGTCTTGTCGGTTATTTGATGTTGCGTCAAATCAGCCTGCTGAAAATAGGCCCAGGTGTTCGTAAGCGTGTAGATGAAGAGGAAGAGGGCGAGAGCGAACAAATACGGTGATCGACAAATATGCGTGACGCTGCTCCAAATATTTCCGCCGATTGGTTTCTCGGCTGTCTGGGTTTGAGAATGCTCGCGAAATTCCGCTGGAAAGAAACGAACGCATTGGGCAGCGATTTCGAACATTGCCGCCGACATCAAACAGAAAGCGCCAGTGCTAAAACGGCCCACGAGGAATGTGGGCACGAGCGGGCCGAGAATTGCGCCCACGGAACCGCCGACGGCGATGAACCCAAAAAGACGTTTACCTTGTTCGGCTGTAAACAGGTCGGTCATAAAGGCCCAGAAAAGCGTCGTCGCGAAAAGGTTGAAGACACTGACCCAGACAAAAAACGAGCGTCCCAGGAGCCATTGCCAGTTCGACGGCACGAATCGCATCAGAATGAAAAAGATGAAAAGATTGGCAATCGCGAAGCGGTAGGCGATGGGCAGAAACCTGCGGCGCGACATGCGCGACACAATGGCGGCGAAAAGCGCGTTCGCAATAAGCATGCCGATTAGTGTGGCCGTGTACATCCACGGCAAATTTTCCACGCCGCTAGTCGCGCCGATCTCCTCTCGGATTGGGCGGAGAATATAATAGCCGGCGAGGACCACAAAATTGAAAACGAAGGCGAGCCAAAGCGCATGTAGCTCGTCCGGCTTTACGTCGACGATTTTGGCGAAGAGTTTCTTCATGTCTGGGGAGCACACCCGCCTCGGGTGTTGTTTCCGGCGCCCACGCCGGAAACTCCTTCTTTGTTATTCAGATTTCGTTCGGCGAGGCGCCGAACGCAGCACGCGA
>Ga0307479_10003198_pt1 | contig 14900 bp, 13 predicted proteins | sample atmos_gasesECM4C_FD_203743 | JGI IMG/M metagenome (GOLD analysis project Ga0307479, IMG submission 203743) | Hardwood forest soil microbial communities from Morgan-Monroe State Forest, Indiana, United States - atmos_gasesECM4C_515 | ecosystem: Environmental > Terrestrial > Soil > Temperate... | reverse complement strand
GAAAGATACACCGTCGTTTCATCCACGGCTCACCGCTCCGAAATCTTGCTCTCTAAATGTTGGCTGCGCGAGTCGCCGGCGAATGCCCACGCTTAGCGTCCAGTGCCTTCCATCCTACTTCGGTTCTGCGATTTCCGGTTTCGGGTAGGCTTTTTGCAGTGCCGATTGGTAATCTCCAAAGAGCGCCTGAATGCGAGTAAATTCCTTGTTTACCGCCTCGCGCAGCTCGGGATGCGTGGCGAAGTCATGCAGAATCGCCGCCATCGTCTCCGCATCGATCAGAAAACCTTCGTGGCCGACGTCCTTGAGCGCGTCCGCCTCCATCCCATAGGTGTGGTTTGAAAAGTTCGAAGATTCTGCGGTCACCGCGATCCCCGCAATCTGGCTCGAAACGCTGCCCGTTTCTTCGAAACCCCTAGGCTTCGCCGGCTCAGGCTGCACCCCGCTCGCGCCAAACTGCTTCATATAAGCGAAAGCCAGTTCCTCAAGCGTGGAAAGCGAAATGCCATCACGAGCTCTTCCGTAGTGATCGATTTTTACTTTAGTCCCGGTGGCCAGCGCAGCCGCGCGCGCCGCATCATCCACCCATTGCGTCACTTGTTCCAGGTAGACCGCATCCGGATAGCGGATGTAGAAGTCCGCCGCAGTTTTATCGGGCACCACATTCGGCGCAGCCCCGCCCTCCGTGATTACTCCCTGAATGCGCGCCTCCGGCCGGATGTTGCTGCGCACGCTGTCGATATTGTTGAAGAGCTTGATCACCGCTTCCAACGCGTTCCGCCCGTTCCACGCGGTCAATTGGTGCGCCGGGGCGCCGTAAAAGGTGTACTTCACGCCGTCAATATTCATGCAGCACGTTCCGAAGCCTGCCGCCGCCCGGGAAGTGCTTGCCGTGGAATGGCTCCGCACGATGATGTCCGGGCCCTTGAAAATTCCTGCTTCCATCATCACGGTCTTGGCCTCGGGGGGCATCATCTCTTCTCCCGGACAGCCGTAGACCGTCACCGTGCCCGGAGCGTGCGTGCGCGTCAGAAACTCCGCTATAGCAATCGCGGCGGCCATGCCCGCCGGACCCTGCGCGCTGTGCTGATCCCCATGAAATGCTCCTTGGGTGCCGCGCAGCGCGTCGTATTCCAGGATGACGCCAAGGTTGGGGCCCGGCGTGCCGCGCTTGTACTTTGCGATGAAAGCAGTAGCCAGCCCGGCTACCGGCATCGTCACTTCAAAATCGTGCGCCTGGAGATACGCGGTGAGTTTTCCCACTGCTTGCGTTTCCTGAAAGCCAATTTCCGGATGCTGGGTGATCCAATCGCTCATGGGCAAAAGCTCTGACTCCATCAATTGTTTCACCCTGGCGACAACCCCCTCCCGGCCTTTGTCCGCCGCCGAGAGTTTCCCCACCATGGCCTCCACGGCCAGCGATTGCTTCAGCGCTGCAATCTCCTTCACCACCTCGCGAGCCGCTTCACGCTCCGTCGGAGTTTCCTGCGCAAAGCACGGAACCGCAAACGCCAAGGCCATCACCACGCTCACCAGCGCTTTTTGCATAAAGCTGCCTCCACAAATCTCGTAGATTTTGCCTGCAACTCCGAAATCTTGCCACACCGCCGGGAAACTTAGACCAAATCGCGATTCGTGCGCAACCATTTTTGGAGTGCCGCTTAGTCTGAGGGCAAGCGAAGGCGGCCTTTGCACTGAGCGTGGCGAATGTGCCGCCGCTTTTCTTCCTACTGGCCTTGCACTATATTGGGCAGGGTCCAATGAATTTAGGGGGGCGGTTCTATGAAAAGCACGCTCACGGTTAGACCCGCGGTTCGATCCATCGCCGGTATCGCTTGCCTGGTGTTTCTCTGCTCACTCTCCGCGTGCGCACAAGACGCGTGGACCTGGCCCGAAAAACCAAAAGACCTCCAGGTATTGCCCAAGGATTGGACGGGCACCCGGCTTCGCCCGGTGATGGTGGGATTCACCAGGGCGTTGGGTGTGCGTTGCTCCTATTGCCACAAGGGAGAGGAAGGCAAGCCTCTGAGCACCTACGATTTCGCCTCCAACGAAAACCCCAACAAGGACCGCGCGCGCGAAATGTACCGCATGCTCGGCGACATCAATGAACACTTGAAGAAGATTGAGCCGAGCGGCGACAAGCGCGTGAACATGTGGTGCCACACTTGCCATCGCGGCAGGCCGCGGCCCATGACCCTAGACGAAGAGCTCGGCGAGCAGTATCGCAAGAAGGGCCTGCAAGCGGCCCTCGACGATTACGCGGATCTCAAGAAGAAGTATTACGGGCGCGGCGCCTTCGATTTTGGCGAAGGCTCGCTGAATACCTTTGGCTATTCCGTGCTGGAAAACAACGACGCCGCGGGCGCTATCCAGGTATTCAAGTTGAACGCGGAAACTTTTCCGGACTCCGGCAACGTGTGGGACAGTCTCGCGGAGGCCTATCTGAAGGCTGGCGACGTCAAGAAAGCCCAGGAGAACTACGAAAAAGCTGTAAGCATCGATCCCAAGAACCAGAGCGCAAAAGACGCCTTGGATAAGCTAAAGAACTCGCAACCAAAATAAACGGTGCGCCGAAGGAACTTTTCCTTCTGCTCTCAAAACAGCCGCGGCTGGCGCCGCGGCGCTTCGCGCCCGAAATACTCGTACGCATGCGCCGTGGCCACGCGCCCGCGCGGCGTACGGTCAATCATGCCAATCTGCATCAGGTATGGCTCGTACATTTCTTCGATGGCGTCTTCCTCTTCGGCAAGGACCGCGGAGAGCGTGCCGAGTCCGACCGGCCCGCCGCCGTATTTGTCGAGCAGCGCCAGCATCAGGTTGCGGTCCACTTCGTCGAGCCCGTTTTGGTCGATGCCCAGCATTTGCAGCGCTTCCTGCGCCACGGCGCGCGTAATGCGTCCCGCGGCACGCACTTCGGCAAAATCGCGCGAACGCCGCAGCAGCCGGTTGGCGATCCGCGGCGTGCCCCGGCAGCGCCGCGCGATTTCTTCCGCCCCGCCTTCGTCCATTTCGATATTCAGGATTTTCGCCGAGCGGTGCAGGATGATCAGCAGGTCTTCCGGCGCGTAAAAATCCAGCCGGTGGACGATGCCGAAGCGCGAGCGCAAAGGCGCGGTGATCAGGCCCGCGCGCGTTGTCGCGCCTACCAACGTGAAATGGCTTAGCGCGAACGGGTGAATCCGCGCTGCCGGTCCTTGGCCGATAATCAGGTCCACGCGAAAATCTTCCATCGCTGGATACAGAACTTCCTCTACCGCCGGCTGCAAGCGATGGATTTCGTCGAGAAAGAAGACTTCCTTCTTCTCCAGCGTGGTCAGGATGGCCGTCAGCTCGCCTTTGCGCTCCAGCATGGGTCCCGCGCTCGTTTTGATGGGCACGTTCAGTTCGTTGGCGATGATTTGCGCCAGCGTGGTCTTGCCCAGGCCGGGCGGGCCGTAGAGCAGCACGTGGTCCAACGCTTCATTGCGGCTGCGCGCTGCGTCGATGGCAATCCGGATGTTTTCTTTGACGCGCTTCTGCCCGATGTACTCATCGAGCCGCCGAGGCCGCACGCTCAGGTCGATGCGTGCGTCTTCCTCATACGCCGCGCCGGAGACAATCCGCTGCGCCTGCCCCTGCTGCATCATCCGTTTTGCTGTGCCTTCCGCCATGCTTTCCTGCGCTTCCTCTGCGTCTCTGCGTTATCTTTCCTCTTTATCTTCTCTTCCGTGGCTTTCTAGGCGCCCCGCGCTCTCCCCTTCGGCGCGCTCAAGCTTTGCAGTGCCGCTCGCAGCAGCTTCTCGAAATTGCCGTCGCCCGCTTCGCGTTTTGCTTCCCCGGCTGCCTCTTCCGCCGCTCGCGCCTCATAGCCCAGATTCACCAGCGCCGAGACCACGTCTGCTTCGACACCCGCAGGAGAGGCCGCTGGGGGCTTTTCCGTTTCGAAGGCCACAGCTTCCAGCCTGTCTTTCAGTTCCACCACAATGCGCTCAGCCGTTTTTCGCCCCACGCCCGGAATCTTCGTCAGCCGCACCAGGTCGCCATCGAGAATCGCCGGAACCAATTCCTCGACGCTCATCCCCGAAAGTATTTTCAGCGCCAGCGCCGGGCCCACCCCCGAAGCCGAAATCAGCAACTCAAAGAAATGCTTTTCCCGCGCGGAAACAAAGCCATACAACGCCAGCGCGTCTTCCCGCACGTGCGTATGAATCAGCAGGGTCGCTTCGGTATGCAGATCCCCCAGCGACGCGTACGTCGACAGTGGCACTTGCACGAGGTACCCCACCCCGCCCACATCCACAAGCACCTGGTTCGGTCTCTTTTCCGCGAGCCGTCCGCGCAGCTGCCCTATCATCGCGATTCCATCCCGGGCGCCAGTATTGCCGCCTTTTCTTCGCCTGTCAACGCGAAGGTGGGGTAGCTTACAGAGCGGGGAAAAGTGATACACCCAAGCCGCGCGTTGTGATATTTGCGAGATTATTGCTGAAATCAGATGAGTTTTTTCGCGCGAGCGCTAGTTTGCGTTCGCAATCCAGAGAGATTTGAGGCTAAACATGGAAACTTGGAACCGGGAAGAGCTCTACAACCAGATTTGGGAACAGCCCCTAGTGAAAACCGCAACGAAGTACGGAATTTCGGCGGTAGCGCTGGGAAAAGTATGCCGTAAACTTCAGATCCCACTGCCGGGCCGCGGATATTGGACAAAGAAAGAATTTGGCAAGCCCGTTGAGCGGCTGCCGTTGCCGCAAGCTAAGAACCTCCCGGTTGTTCAGCGCTTCAAATTTCCACCAGCAGAAGGATCGGCAATTCCACCGACCGCAACACCTGAACCTTCACCAACCGACCCTGAGTATCTTCGAATCGTTGAATTTGAATCTCGCGAAATCAGAATAGATCCAGGCGCCAAGTGGCATTCCCTCGTAAAGACCGCTGAGCGCATCCTAAAGCAGAGCAAGACGGATGATAGGGGCATTCTTCAGTCACCCTGCTACAGAGAACTATGTCTCGATCTGCATGTTTCGAAGGAATCCGTTGGACGAGCTTTGGTTTTTGTCAACGCTGTGATCTTGGCACTTGAGGCTGAGGGGTTCCCGGTTACCGTGAAGCCAGGCAAACACGAAACCTCTGCGAAGATCTTTGGCTACGATGTTCATTTCGCCATGGCTGAGCGAGCCCGCGTTGTTGGTCGGCGCGAGGTGAAGGAATCTTCTCACTGGACTAGGACATTAGTGGACTACAAGCCGACAGGAGTTCTTGAGTTTCGCGTGGACGGATATGGGTTCGGCGAGACATTCCGCGACGGCAAACAAGGTCGGTTGGAATCACAGTTATCGAAATGCGTGGCAGCATTGTTGCGAAAGGGTCGCGCTAGGGTCTTGTCGGCGAAGCTAGAGGCACAGCGTGAGATCGAGCGGGCAGCGAAGGAACGGGTAAGACAGGAATTGGCAAAACAAATCGCCGAAGAAGAGAAGAAAGTAAAGGAACTAGAGACCTGGGCCACAAATTGGAAGCGCGCTCAGGAGATGCGTGAATTCATTAGTGCGCTGGAGAGGATTTGGGACCAGGCAGGACACGATCTCTCGCCCGACGCTAAAAAGGGACAGCGTATTGCTTGGATGAGACAGCAAGCCGATCGATTGGATCCCATGCTGCCGAGCCCGCCGTCGATTCTTGACCGAAAGAACGAACTGAACGACTGGTACTGAGTGGCCTGCACACATCTTTTTGGAGAGAAGTGACTACTCCTTCCTCATGACAGGATTTTTCCATCCCTGAGCTTCTTAGGACTGCCGTATTATTGCTTCCAATGCATTACGGACACTCAAGGAACGTCTTTCTTATAGTCGCAGGAGGAAATCCGGCTGCGGAGCGACATTTTGAAGACACAATTCAGAGCAAAAGAACACTACAGGAAGTTAGGCGATTTCTGCCATCCCAAGAGATCGAAAACCTAGAAAGGATCTACCACAGCTCGAATTTCATCGTGTGGGGTGCGGTCCCGGGACCGATGAACGAATCGCGATGGGAAAAGATGAAACCCGGCGACGTCGTGCTCATTTACAACAATGGCCGTATTCGTTTTGCTGGTGAGATTGCTGCCAAGGTGAGGAACAAGGAACTCGCCCGATATTTTTGGAAAGAGGACGATACTGGCAGCACCTGGGAGCTCATCTATTTCATCGTTAATGAGGAGAGGACGGATGTTCCCATCGAAAGGTTGAATCCCTTGTTTGGTTACCAGAACCATTACCGTCCGCAAGGCTTCTCAATGATTAACGAGGCGGCGGTCTCCAGCTTCGCGCAGAACTACGGCGATATCCTCGGCGTGCTGAAAACGCTCGAAAAGGGGGAGGAACTAATCCACATTCCTGCGCGGAAGGAAGTTTTGAGCGCGCGCATTGACGAGCACATTGAGCGTCTGCCGACGGAGCACGATGAGATGCAATGGCGACTAATTCGCCTGGGTCAGCTTGCAAGATGCGACGTGTGGGTTCCTCGGGCCGATCAACCACGGCAGTACGAGGGGCATCAATTTCGTAACTTCGTCCTGCATGAATTCCACGAGACGTTGGATGTACCCAGGAGCATCGAAAATATCGACGTAGTCTGGAAATTCGGGCCGTACTCGATAAAGTCCGCGTTCGAAATCGAGCATTCCACTTCGATCTATTCTGGAATCCTCAGGTTGTCTGACCTCAGGGCGGAAGCGCCAAATTCAAACTATCCCCTCTTTATAGTAGCTTCCGAAGATCGGCGTAGGAGGGTGTTCGAAGAGCTGAGTCGGCCAACCTTCTCTGGTCCATGTCTACGTCTCAACGAAGTGATCAGATTCTTGGGTTATAAGAAGCTCCGTGAGATCGATGAATCATCGAAGAACGCCAAAGACTTCGACACAAACGTCTTGTTAGCGGCCGGGGAAAGTGTTCCCGTTAGTTAGAGACTAGATTCCGCTGTTCCCAAGACCAACGCCTACGTGTCGACTGCGCGTAAGAAGGTCGCAAGCGTCGACCTACAAACGGGCTGTCCTTTGATGATGGCGTAGACGGCTTTTTGACTTAAACCCGACTTGCGCCAAAGCGTGGTTTTACCGGATGTTATCCAGTACCTTGCGTGTCGTTTCGTTGGGTTATATAACTGGATAACTATGAGCGACACCTCAGACAGCGCCGCGGAGCGCACAGGTAGGTGGTCAGAGTGGGCGAGTAGGTTCATCTCGGCAATTGTTGGAATCGCGGTCACGGTAGTAGGGGCTTTGATTATTGGGAAGCTTCAGGCACACGAACCTCATATTGTCTATTCATCGACGGAATCTCTTCCTTTTAGCGGCCCAAATGGGGACGTTTCAATTTATCAGGTGATTCTTTCAAACGATGGAAAGAAGGAAGTGTATGACGTTGCTTGCGCCATTCGAATTCCGTTCGCCAAAATAGACCAGTACAAAGTAACAGCCAACCCTCTCCTCAACGTTTCAGGCGCAGTTTCGGGAGATTCGCTCAACATTCAGGTTCCAAACCTGAATCCGTCGGAATCTATTCAGATTTCATTGCTGGCGAGTGGATCCCAGAATCTGCCAGCGCGTCCTCAGGTCACGGCTCGAGGAAGGGGCACCGTTGGCTCCGAACAGGGAAGAGGGAATGAGAAGTCCTGGTTCGAGACGGCTCCGTCGGTAGCGCTAGGGGCTGCCACGTTTGCGTTAATAGCCTCAACATTAGCCCTGAGACTGATTCGTTCGAAATCGTCCAAACGCGATTTGTCGGGGCCTACTGATGACCAGAGAACGAATCTTGCTTATGTCTGTCGCATATATGGCTTGTTGGACCTTGCTGAGGAATATTCTACGCGCATGCATGAAACCACTTACTGGGCAGAAGCGGACCGGCTGGGACAAATTGCCATCGACGCAGGGGGCGAGAAAATGCAATTGATTGAAAGTGCGCTGTTGGCTTTGATTGAATACAATCAACATATTGAGCAAGCTTCGAAAGCCGTCGTCTACTACAACATTGCTCTGATAAATCGAGTGAAGAAAGACGACGCGGCCTACAAGAAATATTTGCAACTGGCCAAAGACAGTTCGGCCGAGGAAATCGGGCGGCGATTGAACCTTGACCAGCGATTCATGTGAACTGTGTCGTTCGAGCGCTACCCTTGGGCCCCAATCGACAGCGGCAGCGTAACCCCTGATAAGTCCGTCGCGCTCAACCATCGATGGCCCGTCGGAACGTAGCAAACGTACTTCGACGAACAGGCTGTCCGCTGATGATGGCGTAGACGGCTTTTTGACTCAACCGGGACTTGCGGATCAGGTTGCGGACGCCTGCCTTTTTCCATCTACGCCTGTTCGCTGCTTCTGCCACCACCATTTTTGTGGCCTTCCGGTATTCCTTGATTTTGAAGTCGAGCAAACTGGGGTCTTCGCCTTGTTCCCAGTGCCGGTCCGTTTCCTTGCCTACCGGAATGATTTCGCCAGCGACGATTGATGTCCGGCCAAGCAATCCGCGAGTGCTACTGGTGCACGCACTGCCGTCAGGGGCGAGCGATTTGGCTTCGGGGTGCCGCAAATACTGGCCCAAGATAATTCGCAGTGATTCCGGAACGACAGTGTTTCGCCTGCCGTCTGGGCGCATTGCGATCCGATAGATTTGTTCGCCCCACAGGTTGATGCCTTCGAGGGTCTTCCATTTTCTGCGGTCAGGCTCGAATGGAACAATGAAATTGAAGGTGGTTCTATCCAGTCCGGGCGGATACCCACCGAGATCGGATATGAGAGGGAACAGAAAGAAGTTAAATGGTGCTAGCCAGTCTGGGCGATTGTGGCGCATGACATTCGGCGATGTCATGGTCATGCGCATCATTGCCGGGAGGCTGAGCCACGTGGGGCTCTTTCCCTTAAGTTCCAGTTCGCGACGAATTAGCCATTCCCAAGCCTCGACCACCCAAACAGGGACTTCGTCGTCAGCTTCGGCTTCGTCATCGCTTTTATGGTCTCGCTTGTTTTTTTTGGGTGCGAACAGATAGCCGAGACCGTGCCCGCTGGCCTTGACGACCGAAATGTCATTCTTGTTTTCTGTGTAGAGCGCATATCTTTTTGCAGCGATGGCGTAGCCAAAAAGTTGCCGGGGAGGTTTGCTTGGGTCGGAGTCGGTGAAGTTGACGTCCTCAATTTTTAGAATGTTGCTCACACATTTCGGATCGTAGGGGTTTAGCCGGTTAAATTCATTGGCGATGGATTTTATTTGGCGGAATGAGAGAGCCCGTATAGCCTCCTTTCCGTCGAACTGTCTTGTTCCGCCGACCCAGGGCACCTCTCCGCCTTTCGCGGAGCCAACAATGCACATGGAGTCTGTGTCACAGAAAAGATAGCTGCCGCCAGCATGCTGGATACATCGTTCAAGCATAGCCAAGAGTAACCGACCACCCGATGTAATTAGCGATGCCACCGGAGGGAAGTACCAAGGGCCAGTTTTCTCAACGTAGCGCGATGGTTGCGAGAAACTTCTCTCACCTGAATACACTCTTATGTTCTTTGGTTTTTGTAGGGTTTCGGGATCGACTTGGACGAACAAACCGTAGCTTCCTGAGTTTCCCATCACCTTCAGAAAATCAGAGACATTTCGATTTAAGCGCTTCAGACGGTTCCGTTGTTCGATGACCCGGACAAAGAAATCATCCTTCCTCGGGTCAATCGGGACCATGTTCGCCAGGTCCGTGTAGGAAAGGTTCCCTTGCTGTCCTGAGGGCTGCATCCGAAAAGCCTTTATGACGCGTGGGATTTTGCCTTGGAGCAAGGCCGAAGCAACGATGTCGGGCCCCGCGTACCAGATTGGCTTTTTAGAGCTCAGGTAGTTAAGCCCAATATTGCGCGTTCGACCGTTATAAACCGTCCTCACAGGTAGGATGTCCCTGTCCGGCTTGACCAATGCAAAGAACGACAGATTCCCCCAAAACGCGGGATTAAACGTGTCCTCAAAAGTCATCTTCGAGAGCCAGTTTCTTACTTTTTTGGTGCAAGGCATGAATCGAATATCGCTTGCCTTGAGCGCGCCCCAATTTCCAAGAAGGGCATTTACCGTTGGATACTGGCTGGTGAAATCAGTGAGTATCACGGGCACCGGTGTTTTCCTGATTCGACATTCGGCTCTGCCGCCGTAGTAGGCTTGCATCGAAATCCCGTGGATTTTGTTGGCGACTCTGAAATGCTCTTTCGGATGGGCGATGTTCATCGCGTCCAGATAGGCCTTGGCGATCGAAGCGGGCGAGTATGCTTGGTCAGGCCTGAGCTGTATCGGATGCCGGTCAAATTCTTGCTTCGCTGCCTCCAGCAATCTTCCCGTGGCAGCTACGTCCTCGCGGCAGTAACTGATTTCCCTGGGTGTTACCTTCCCCGTCGGCGTGTGGCTCATCTTTCCCGGAACACCGAAGGCCTTGCAAGCGGACGAGAGACTGTAGGCCACACTTCGAAGGGCAAAGGCCAGCGTTCTCAGGTCAAGGAATCTAGGCTCATTGGGCCATTCCTCCGGACGCCATTTGCTGCTCAGCCTGAAGAACGCCGTCTTGCTGTTTATGGAGGTGATGACAATCCGGGGACGCTCAATGTCTATTTCTGATTTTCCGGTTCGCCGGCTCTTCCGAAGTGCTAGTGCCAAGGACCAACCACCCTTCTGCGCGTTCGTGAATTTCACAGCGAGGCGCGATAAGTCGAAGGGCAAGTTAAATCCCACGATGAGGTCTCCACGGCGAACAGCTCCCCAAAACAACTCACGGACAAATTCGTTCCGACTCATCAATCTCAGCTTCAACTGCGGCGGGAAGCTTTCTGTCCCGGGGATGTTGAGTGGATTACGGACGTAACGCTCCAAGACGGTCCGATCTGCGCGTCTAAGGTTGTCGGCAAAAAATAGCCCCTCTTCGACGCAGAAGTAGCTATTCCGTTTCAATTCGTAGCGACGGAAACACCCGAAGGTAAGTTCTTGTGTGGGGTCTATCTTCGTTTCTGTGTCGAAGATCAGGGCGGAATCCGGCCATTTCGCACAACGGAAACCACGCCACGGCTTTTTTGACGGAAGGGGTGCATGGGCGCGCACGAAAATGGGGTGACATTCCTGCACACCCTTCGCCTCCGTTTGATTGTTAGGTTCCCCGCAATCTAGCTTCGTGCAATGCGTCCTGGACCATGCACATGAAGATACTGATAGCCTTCGTCGCGCGAATCAATCGCTCAACGGGATCACGTGTATATTCAAGGTCAACACCGGCTGTCTTTAGAAGGCGATGCAATTGGTTGTGGTGGATGCGACACAATGGAGCAGTAAGCCAAACCAAGTGCCTGCGACCACCTACGTGGTGACGTTGCACGGTGGAGCGGTTGCCACAAATGACGCATTGCGGACTCACACCTTTGGCGGACGCTTTCACCGGCCACCACCGAGGGAATAGTAGAAGGCGTCGAAGTCGAGTTGACCTCCCTCTTCCAGTCGAATGAGCGTATCGGGATCGGTAACAAGCACATGTCCGGCTACGGTTTGTCCCCTGAATGCCAATAGCTCTGGGCCGGCGCCATCTTCCGCAGCCCGCCATTTGCGGAGCGCAACGTTATAGCGTGATAGCCGGGTCCTCTCAATCGAACTCCGAACCACCGTGAAGATAGGGCCCTGTTCGGTCAGGATCATCATCTTTTCGGGCAGCCGGTCACTCTTGGTTGCCTTCCAAGGTTTGCCGGGTCCGCTGCGGTAGAGTGCCTTCCCGACGTGCCGAAGAACGGTTTGAGGCTTGATGTGCTCTAGCTTGGCAGCTTTGTTCAGTGACAAGCCTAACCGGCGCATCCGACCCAGTGCGGCAAGCGCCTTGCGATGAGTTGCAGTTTGCCGTTGAGTCTTCGGAATCAAGAAACGCCGCTTGCTTGTCGACCGACGGCGTCGCCGCGTGATTCGCTTGCGGTTTTTGCGAACGTGTGATTTCCGAGCCTTTCGCGAATTTGGCTTACGCGCGGGTTTCCAGGATTTGCGTTTCATCGGCCCACCTTCCTGCCAGAGGACCGAATCTGCACGCCTCTCGTGTTCGGTTCGCGGAATTGGTTGCTGCGACTCATATACTGCGAGCCTAGCAATTCTCAAATTCGGACCCGGACACGAAAACTCATCTCTGTGTCCGGTCAAATTCTTAAAAGTCTTGACAGTTTCCGAAGTTCAGCCTTGAATTCCCGTGGTGGGCGTAAATCAACATCGCTGGAAACAGTCGCTCAGCGACTACTCACGAAGTGTGCTAGAGGAGGCGGCTGACAGGCTTGACTGGGCATGGCAAACGGACATGAAGGGCCCAACGTCCTATCCCCTGAACACGAATTATGCGTTTGGCGAAATCAAAGGCCAAATCATGGAAGCTTTGCGAGGCAGATCAAGAATCATACACCAAGCAATAGGGTTACCACCTCCCCCGCCCCCACCCGGGCGTCTTTCCCAGCTGGTAGATGAGAGAACAATCAGGGTCGTCTACGAACAGCAGCATGATGGGACCTATCAAAACACACTGAAACTGGCAGCGTCCGGGGACAGGAAGGCCTCCTCGGCATGGCGAAGAATCTTGCGCGCTGTCAACGCGGCCTATCTGATCGGCCATTATGGAGATGAATTTATTCCCAAACCCCGCGTTCAGTTTTTACATCGAGAGCTGCTGGAGATAGCCGAGGTGGCAGGCCTGCAGGACTTAAGCCACCAAGGGATTGTGGAATTCCTTGATGACCTCTGCCCATGTGGCAAGAGGCACACGGCAGAGGCAATCCGGAAACTCAGGAAGCGCTTGACAGCTGGAAAACTTTCCAAGCGCTAGGTAGTGGGCTACTTGATTCGGACGCCACAAGAAATCGACTTGCAACGTGAGCGTTTGGCATGGCATCGTGGCAACATGCCAAAGCGGTATAAGCAGAGGCGCTCAACTGACGTAAATCAGCTAGCCCAGCATTTGGTAGAATTATCGACCGAACCGACTCCATTATCACCACCCTTGAATATATCTGAATATATGTCCGCGATAGGGCGTAAGGGCGGGAAAATAGGCGGAAAACGTCGCCTCAAAACCATGACCGCCAAGGAACGCAAAAAAGTTGCCGTTAAAGCGGCGAGAGCACGTTGGAGAAAGTCCAAATTACGTTATCAGATAGAAAAGTAGGCCCAGCAATAGTATGCTCGCGCGGTTCCTTCGCAGATAGGAGAAATCACCGTGGCGACAAATCCTCCTCCTACCCCTCCCACTCCGCCTGCTCCTCCGCCAGACCCGACCGCGAAAATCAAAACGACGCCTGCTTTCATGGCGGTTATTAACGAACTCAACGTAAATCAAGACCAATTGACGAAGCGTCAGAAAATTATGACTGACATTGAGCAATCTCTGACTGCCAAATACAACTGCCCTAACCGCCTAATGACTTACATGATGCGATTTGGGCACGCCCGAACCAGCATGCACACCTCAGATATACCGAATATTGAGACAGTGCTCCATTCGATTACGGGAGCCGAACAAATTAATCTGCTTATCCATAGCCCAGGCGGCGACGGCACGATCACTGAAAAAATCGTAGATATATGCCGCTCCCACTTAGTGGGGACCAATCGAAAGCTGCGAGTAATTGTACCGAATTTCGCTAAGAGCGCGGCCACCATCCTGGCTCTCGGAACCGACGAAATTATCATGGGCTATACGTCAGAATTAGGGCCTATTGACCCTCAAGTGCCAATCGCCGTCTCGGGAATGACGCAGTGGGTTTCTGCGTTCGCATTTGTAGAAGCTAGGGATAAGTTGATGGAGCAAATCGCAGAAGCAATAAAAAAGAAAGAGCCAACCGTTGGTTTACTCACACAATTAGCTGGGTTAAATATCCCGTTTACTGACGAAATGGAAAACCAGATAGGATTTGCCAAAAAAACCGCCGCCACACTCCTCAATAAATACATGCTCGTTCCCGTCCACAAAAACGCTGCAAAGCGCCAGAGGAACGCCGAAGCAATTGCCAAAAAACTCCTTTCTAAGGAGTTGTTCCCGGTTCACGGACACTACATTAACGGGAAAGCTGCGAAGGACATGGGTTTGCAAGTAGAGCTTCTGGACAAGGATGATCCGCTATGGAACCTAATTTGGGATTACTATATCCGGTGTGAAGTGCAAATGAATATCCCCTTGCAACCAGGACACATCAAGACAAAGCTATTCGAATCAGGAAATCAAATCTCGCTCGTCACCCAAGACGCACCCTGAAGATATGATGCCCTGCGCAGTGGTTGGATTTACGCCGACCTCGGTTGCTGGCCTTAGCTCTTTCGCTGGTTCTCGTTGCTCGGTTTCTCGTGCGCGGGCAGCAATCTCAAGCACTAACCCGATGTCCGGGTTTTCCTTTGCGGCCTTTTTGATAATCTTTTGTGTATCCATAAAATAACTCCACATTGGATGCTCTTAGTACCCCTTAGGTTGCAGAGAGTACACCAACATCCAACTCCAATTGTATCATTTTCTTCTTGACGTGCTAAAGCGGCATTAGTACCCTGTGTCGCATGAACAAGCGCTCACATGGCCAACGCACCCAAGCAGTAAGTTGCCTTATCGAAGGTTGCTCCATTCGCGCGACTGTCCGCATGACGGGAATCTGCAAAAAGACCGTCACGCGTCTATGGTAATAGTGGGCCAAGTCTGCGAATCGTATCAGGAACGCGTACTTCGCAAACTCCCCTGCCGCCTTATTCAGGCTAGATGAACTATGGGGCTTTTCACCCCAATTACGCCGCAACATGGAGTCATCACGCTCTTTGGCTACGGCATCAAGGCACAGGTGGATCGCGGCCACTTGGTCATAGAAGATGGGATCGGTCCAGAGCGTCGGCAAGCCCGGTTTCCGCGAGTCGGCCACGGTCTGCGGCGTCTGGTTGTCA
>Ga0307479_10003196_pt1 | contig 14902 bp, 21 predicted proteins | sample atmos_gasesECM4C_FD_203743 | JGI IMG/M metagenome (GOLD analysis project Ga0307479, IMG submission 203743) | Hardwood forest soil microbial communities from Morgan-Monroe State Forest, Indiana, United States - atmos_gasesECM4C_515 | ecosystem: Environmental > Terrestrial > Soil > Temperate... | reverse complement strand
ACAAGAATTAAGACCGGACAGACTGTCCCAGAGTTTTCAGCCAGTTCGGACAAATTGTCCCCTGACCGTGGATTTTCTTCCTGAGCCATGTGTCAGTCCTGAACTACGAAAGGCGCCGAGGTAGTAGGTGCGGTGTCTCCGCCCTCACCTGCCAAGGTTGTTGGCGTAATTCGCGATTACGTTAATAACCAAATGGTTCTGAGCGCTAACGCCTGTGCTGTTGAAAAACTCACTCCCAGAAAAGTGCTCAGAAAAACTTTGCGTTAGGAAGGCCTACAAGCGACGTTCGCGCCTCGGGTAGACATTTTCTATCCCCGAAATTTTGGCTGTTTTGCGAAAAACGGACTTTTTCAACAGCCACGCCTGATTTCAACAGTCATCTGTTCCGCTAGCACTGCCTCTTACACTCCCGCCTGAAGAGGATCAGTCACTTGCAAGTTGGACTCGCTGAGCTGAAGCGGGAGATATCAGGGCAGTGTCGCTGAAAACCCGCTCTGCGGCGCGTGAGGGACGCACTGGTGGTTCGCGGAACCTTCACATTGAGCGCTGGACCCGTTTAGGGGTCCTGCGGGGATGAGGAGGTCACACGCGACGCGAAGAGGCTTGCCCGAGGCTTGATCTCCACGGCCCGGTTGGTCTTTCTCTTATGGGGAAGAGAACTACCATGTCTTCCTTTATGAAGTGAGAGATTTCGTCGAAGTCCACAACAGAGTGGCCGATGTTAATTTTTACCTCAGCATCGTCGATTTCTGGATAGCCCCTATGCAGCTCATCGACCATGTGTCGCAGTTGTTTGAACTTCATTTTTTCATTCCCCCTTCAACATCAACATACCTTCCGATTACGTTTGGTCTGCCGGGGGTGCCGGGCGGGTTCGGGCTCGGCGACGATTGGCAGATTCGCCTCCGAGGCAGGATACGCGCTGGATTGTGCGGATGCAAGGAAGACACTGATTGTTGCAGAATCCCAATTACAGTGCGCCAGGATAAACCGGCATGAAGTAGAACTTGCCCTGCGATTTCAAACCGCACCACACCACTACCATATTCAGCGAATTGTTTCGACGAGGTTGGGGACTCTAACCTTGAGACCATGCGCCAGCTTCACGATGTTTAGCAGGCTGACGTTCCGTTCCCCGCGTTCGACACCTCCCACGTAGTTCCGATGCAGGTCGGCTAACTCGGCCAGCTTCTCCTGGGACAATCCACGTTCCAGACGAAACTGGCGAACGCGCCTTCCAAACACGATTCGCGGGTCGGGGTCTCGCACCTCGCCATCTTCAGAAGTGTGACCACTGAAGTGATTTCGGAAATCAGTTCCTTGTTTTTCAGGGACTAACAGGTACTAAGATTGCCAACTGTGCTCAGTTAAATGTTTTGTTTGCGGTTCTAAGGAGGATTCGAATCCCTCCCTCTCCGCCAGACCTTTATTATTCAATCATTTACAACACAGTGATACTATAGGGTGATCCTACTTTCTGGAGGAGCACCCATTGAACCGCGAAGTAAATCTCACCAAGCGCATCCGCCTTGCGGATGGATCCACGCGCTATTGTCCTGTCGTAATTGCTTCAAACGGTCGGGTAAAGCCCGATTACGTTCTCGTTGACGACAAGCCCGTGCACCACCCGGAAGGCAACTATTATCTTGACTGGTACGAAGGAACGAAGCGTATCCGTCGGTCGGTCGGCAAGGACGCGGCGCAGGCGAGCGCCAAGCGCCATCTCCAGGAAGGCATTCTCGCCGCCAAGCATTCGGGGCTTGATGGCGTTCCCGAACTCGAAGCCAGCGTAAACGGCAAGGGCAAGCTACTGGTTCACGCCGTCGCACTCTACCTCGAAGACATCCGGCTGACGAAGAAGCCGAAGACTCACGCGGCATACTCAACCGCGCTGAACTACTTTTTGGAGAGTTGCAAGAAGCAACGAGTCGAAGAAATCGACCGCAACGACCTGCTGAAATTCTCGTCCTTCTTGCGCGATAAGAAGGCTCAAGGTCCGCGAAGCACGTACAACAAGTTCGAGAACCTTATGTCGTTCCTGAAGGCGCAAGGAATTCGCGGGTTGGTCGGCAAGAATGACTGGCCGCGCTTTACGGAGGAAGAACCCGAGATTTACGAACAGGAAGAACTCGACAAGCTGTTCGCCGCTTGCGACCCGGAGGAACGTTTGTGGTTCGAATTCTTCCTCATGACGGGAATGCGCGAGCAGGAAGTGATGTACGCCTACTGGTCGGATGTGAATATCGCCCACGCGACGGTCAAGGTCACGCATAAGCCCGACCGTGGCTGGACGCCGAAAGCCTATAAGGAGCGCGAAATCCCCATCCCCGCGAAGCTCGCCGCATCCTTGAAGTCTTGGAAGGCGAAAGCGGACAAGAGCTGCCCGCTGATCTTCCCGACGAAGGGCTGCAATCCCAAACTCGATTTCCTCGATTGCTTGAAGGCTGTCGCGGGTCGCGCCAAGCTAAGCAACGACGATTTCTGGCTTCACAAGTTCCGAGCCACGTTCGCGACGCGGTGCCTATGGGCGGGTGTCGATCTTCGCACGGTCCAGCAATGGATGGGGCACACCGATATGGAATCAACGATGCGGTATCTGAAACCGAATCGGAGTCAGGCCGTGCGCGAGAAGGTTAACGAGATTTTCGCATAAGCCTCGCGGCCATAATGCAGTTTGGTTCGTCCCGTTAAAAATAAATCCCGCCGATGGTCTGGCGGGAGGGTAAGATGCTGCGTTGTGGTTTGGGACAACTACTTCTTGGGGTGATGGATGTGCTCACGTTCCCAAGTAGCAGGGTCTTTGCGTTCCGCTTGCCGTTGAGTCAGAAACTCTCCGGTTTTGGAATCGCGATAAACTACGCGCGTGTCTTTATTGTTATTCTTCCCCATTGGGGTTTGTTCCCTCGTGTGAGCCTCGCGCCCACGTGGCCTAAATGGTGAATGAGTCCCTCTGGCTTCGGTGCTCGATACACCTTAGCCAGAGGGGGCGTACCTGCCTCCCGTTGGAGACAAGGAACTCCCTGAACTTTTTGGGCTTGACTTTGGGATCACAGCAGAACTACTGTGTGGCTACCAAGTTCCCGAACTTCAAGCCGTGAAGTTCCGTCAGAGAGCTACCGTTCACAGCGGTGGCTTTTGGCGTCTCTGGACGCTTTAAGTTTTGTTCCTTCCACTCTGCACAAACGGGCACCTAAATGCAATGGGAATCTATACGGCAGGCGGTTAGAGGGCGCACGCACTATATCTTGTATGCCTTATGTCAAGTAGCACATTTGATAGTGCTGTGTGGAAAACGTGGACGCGGACTTCATAATTACGCAGGAAGACTCATCGAAATAACCGGTGCGGCTCCTCGCAGAACGGAATGACGACTCCAGCACCACGCAAAGCAACCGTCTCTCACCTGTACAGATACTCACGCCTTTCGAGCCCCGAGCAGCTCGAATGGCTTCGCGTCACCCTCCACGAGCATGAACTCTACATTCCGACCTTGAGCCAGTTGAATGACCCGGCGGACGGAAGACCGAGGCTCGCGCCTATGTCAGGACACAAGTTCGCTGCCTATCTATTCCAGGATTTCCTAAGACGTAATCCGGGTGCGCCGTTCGCCGTTCGAAGACGGGAGGAGTTCATCATCCACTACAACATTCTGAGACACGGTGTGAAACGTCTGCAGACAATATTTTCTGAAGGGCTCAACTCGGAGTTGAAGGACTACCGCATCTACTCGATGTCGAAGCGCTACGACAATATGAGCCTCTGGGCCAAGTACGCAGGCGATCACACTGGCTATTGTCTGGAGTTCGCTAACGAAGGACCTCTGTTCGAGCAGGCGATGGAGGTAACATACGGTGATTCTATTCAGATGGACCTCACGAATCCGGAGCATACGAACGGATATTGGTTCTATTTCAAAAAGCCTGATTGGAGTAATGAGGAAGAGGTCCGACTCGTTCTTTCGCGTCGCCAAGCATCCAAAGTCAGGATTAATCCCCCGTTGGTTAACGCGGATCATTCTCGGCAAGGACATGTCCGATGCTAACCGGAACCTGATTCGCAAGTGGGCGGAAGAACGTGAGCCGCGACTAGTTATCGCGACGGGCGTATTATGACGAGCTAGACCAAGCGCTCCAACTAGATACGCAGTAGTCCGGATTCTCCATCATCGCCAGGCAGTAAGAGTCACAACGCTACTTGTCTATACTGCTGTATTCGATCAGCCACGATCGCCCGGTTCGACTTTTCTCGGCGTCCAATTCGATTGCAACTTCGCGCTTGCAGGCGTCGCAGTGGCCTACGTGATGATTATTTACAATGCGCTGTGGCCCCACGATGAACTTGTGCTCACAGCTGGTGGTGTCCTCGACTAGTTTGAAAGTGCCTACCATTACGTTCCTCCGACCGCCAGTGTTTCAGTAGACGCGGAGTCGGGGCAAGGTTACGAAGGTATGGTTCCAGATTTTCGTAGCTGTGTGCTCACCCAAGCACTTCCCTCTTGAGTACTCGATACATCTCTTGCAATGGGACGAATTGTTGCTTGTAGGCCTCTTCTGCTGCCCGCCAGCCTGAAGGGTCATCAGCATAAGAATTCGACCTTATCCGATAGCCATGGAGCTTTATCGCGTCGGCAAGGTCGAAAAGGTCTGGCAGAGCCGACTCGACCTGCGCGAGATGTCCATTGATCTGAGAGATCGTGGTTGCATTGAATATCGCGGATGAACGAAACGCTTCGCCATCAGAAGGAAAGTAGCACTGGGTTTCGATGAGAGGGATACGGGTCAGCAATCCGAATAGCTTTCGTTTTTTCTCAAGAAGGCGCGCCGCGAGATTTCCCTCCAGTTCTTGGATTCTTTCCCGAAGTCCCGATGCCTCTTGTTGATGTGCTCGTCTGTCCCGCAGCCATTGAAGCCACGCTGCAGCCACCGAACAGCCCATGACGAGCATCGGTAGCCCATTTTGGGGTGGTTGCTTGCCTTTCAGGTAGAACCATAAGGCCAAGATGACTGTTGGTCCGCCACTTGCAAGGCTAAGTGCTCCCCATCCGACATTCTTCAAGAAGGAAGCCGTCGCCAAAATCCGATCACGAACCCTTATTCCCATTCCTCAAATGTACTCCAGCGCAAGCGCGTTTTCGCCAGCTCAGGAAAAGTTCGCGCGCCCGCCCCTACAATAACCGGATTGCGTTGCCGTACCCGCGGGGCTTTTCCGCTTCAACTCACGACAACGCTCGCGACGGCATTCCTGTCCGCATACGTTGATAGTTCCACGGCGCTTGAACTCGGTTCCGCAAACGATGCACGGTCGCATTTGTGGTTTTGTCGGCTTGCGAGTAACCGCGCGTATGCGCCCGGTATTCAACTCTTCCGCGATTTTGCCCGCCTTGCGGACGTTGAACAGAACCTTCCTCACGTGTCCGGGCTGTAGCCCGAGTTCTTCGCCGACGCCGGGGCTATCGAGTCCGACGCGGTAAAAAAGATGAACGATTCGCAGGACCAGGCCAGGGCCGCGCTCGATAGTAAGCAGCGTCGTGTCAATACCCGAAATTATATTTCCGAGTCGCCGCAAGCGCGGGTTCCGTGGATCGGTCTTTTTGAGCGCGGCGTACTCGCTACAAAGATTTCTGATAGATACGCGCAAGGCGGGAACTCGCGACTTGATGCTTTCTTGGGCGCGTCGAAGACGCTCGCTTAACGTACCGGGACGGACGCCAACGATTTCGTTTTTCGACCGCCGCTTTATCCAGCCACAACGGATTTCGTAGAAAAGAACCAACGCTTCGCGCAGCAGGGAATCATTATTCACCCACGCGGGATTAATACGACGTTCGCCACTACTCTTGTGAGTTTCGGTGTGACACCGGTTGTAGTCTTCGTAGGCAAGACCGCGCCCGTGGAAGTCGTGCCCATCGAAGTCGGCGCCGACGGGCATAACGCGGCGGCCAGCGAACTGTACGGATGTAGACAATCGGGTTCCTCCCTGGGAGAAAGCGGCGCTACTATTTCCGAATGGTGTTACCGGGGGCGGGCAAAGTGAAATACGGCGTGCGTTCGCCCATGGTAGACGTACCGACTGCGCCGACGATTAAGGCAACGATGTCTTCCTTCGATAACGCGATCAAGCAACTGCGTTGGTCGCGACCGATAACGATGCGGTCGGGCGTCGTGGAGAAGCCGATTTCGTTGAGGAACTCCGATACGTACTCTGCCGTAGAGTTCTGAGGAAGATTTGCGCAGCGAACGAATACGCCGTCTTTCGGAAGCGTCTTCATAAGGCGGCCCGGATATTCGTCGCGACTGGCGTACCGTTGCCGGGGGCGACATCGAAGTAAATCTCAGTTCCGACCGCGAACTCACTCAAGTCTTGCGACGAAAAGAAGACCAACGGGTTGTAACGGTCAACGGGAACGTCGCCGTATAAGCTAGGCAACGCGCAGACGCTTCCCGAGCAGGTCTGCGGTAGAACGAATCCGCGAACGTTTGTTGATCCAACGACGGGCAGGGGTAGACTCATGATTTCCTCCGTGCTTCCGCTCTTGCGCGCAACCACGCAATATACGCGCCCGCATTTTTGTTCATATCGACGAGCGCTTGTACCGTCTGGCGTAGTGCCTCAACCTCTACCTTCAGCGCGGCGACTTCTACATCGGTTTTTCCGTCCTTGCCCGCTGGACCTTGCTCGCCCCGTGGGCCGACGAATGCTTCTACGGAAGGGCGTACAGCGTCGGCACCGCGGTCGCCCTTCGGACCTTGTAGCCCAGGCGCACCGTCTTTACCGTCGCGCCCGTTACGGCCGGGAGGCCCTTGCGGTCCTGGCACGGTAGAGTCGGCGCCGTCTCGCCCAGGTTCACCTTGTGGGCCGGTTACGGCGGTTATACCGAGATATTGGAAAAGATCGCGAAGTTTATCCGCGGGGGAAAGACGACCGTCTGGCAGCGCAACGTATACGACTCCGCGGTGTAGGTAGAAGTCGCCCGGTTCTCCGGTCGCGGGTAGCTTTGCGCGATCACTAATTGAAAGTAATTTCGCCATCGCCTAGTTCTCCCGTTTGATAGCAGCAATTTCATCGTTGAGTTCGTCGCAGGTCCCGTCGAAAGCCATACGATAGGCCTTGAAAGTGGCCCGGTCGGCGTCGCTGATCGGTTTAAGTTTGCCGTTCACGTCTCGTTCGCATCTGCGCAATATTGCTTTTCGGAATTCAGTCTTCAGTTTGTATCGCTCTGGTAGCGCCATTTACTCGTTCTCCACGTTCTCGATTTCGTCGTCTTCTTCATCTCTTCTTTGCGGTAAGTTCCTTGACTTGGTCTTCCAGAGCAACGATTCGGTTCGTCCAGACCGCCCGAACCGTTTCGACTTGTGAAAGCGAGTACTCTAGCGCCGCGATTCTAGCGGCTTGATCCGCGAACAAGTTGGCAAGAACTTTCGCGCCCGACGCAGGAATTCCAGCTACGTACGCGAGAGTTCTTTCCAAGTTAACTGGTTGCTCGGGGGTTGCCTTCGGCCGATACTCTACTAATTGCTCGGTAGTCATCGGCGTGCGGGGTCTCGATGTATCAATCATAGTTTGTCCTTTAAAGGAAGAATTTATTCGGCGTTGCTCAATTGAGCGCGCCCGCCGCGAGCGAGTCGATTCGTGTCCAACGCGCGTTAAACGACCAAAATCGCGTCGCGATGTACCGCCATGGGGCGGTCCCGTCGCGCTCGGGTCCGGGGAAAAGTTGTTAATTAACCCAATTGAAGGCTTCCAGTTCACGGCGAACGGCGCATTCGAGTCCGCTATTTCCGGCCGCGCTTGCCATGCGAAGCGCGGTTTCTAGATCGGACTTGTACGCCCTGAAATCAATCGCGATCTTTTGGCCGTACAGTTCGGCAAGACGGCGGTTAAGAGCGTCCCTATCTTCATCGGTAAAAATCGAACTGTAGTCGGGAACGATATCGGGCCATTCTTGACCGGGTTTAAATACAGCTCGGAACGCGGGCGCACTCGCAAAAATCTCATCGCGGACTTTCATCGCCCGTTTCCTCATCTCGGTGTCAAATGCGCCGGTATCTCCACCGGCAGTACGCGCGCTTACCGACGTTGCGCCCGCCCCGTAGAAAGGCGACGTGACTACTGAAACGTCATGAAGGGCGGCTTTCCGAATATTCCTTACCTTGCAGCGTTGACCTTCGTACTCTCCGTCTTCCAAGTCTTCGTCATCGACGGTAAAGGCGAACGACATTTCGGAAATATCGCCGCGCTTGACGCTAGCGTATACGTCGCGATGTTGGGAATTGTTCTTGTCGAGTTGAACTCGCATATCGAGTCCGGTATCGGAGTCGGTAAGCTTGAGCGTTCCATTTTGTAGTCTGCCCAAAGGGAGGCTCGATACGTCATGGTTGAGTAGGGCTTTAACGTCCGAGCCCGAAGCCAGCGACGCCTTGAAGCAACCGGGCATAACTCGTTCCCGAACTCCTGGTGCAAGTTCGTTGCTTGATACTTCGGAGTAGCTAAGCGCGCGGCCAGCAAGGACGAACTCTTCTCCCTGCGATGCGCGAATCTGAAATCTTTGTTCTCTATTCATAACTACGTTGTCCTTCACTTCGATTTGTATTGCTTACGCAGGAACCTTTTCTCCGTTTACAATTCGATACGGTGTCCCAGGCGAAAGTGATCCACCAGCGCCAACAACTGCGGAGGCGGACATATGCCGCGCCGATGCCGGTTCTTTTCCTTCGACCGCATAAGCGTACGAGTCGCGAGTTTCTTTCGGAACGCCACCCTTAGCATGGGTGCAAAGAACGCGGGCGATCGCGGCGAAGTTCGCGTCGGTCGCGGGGCCGCCGAAATAATCGGTACGTTGACAAGCATCGCAATGGAACTGCAACGCGACAACGTCGGAAAGATTTCCGCGCCATATTCCGAACGTCGGGGGCTTAATTGGGGCTGGGGGTACGATGGCTTCCTTCGCGAATCCGCCCAATATCAAAGTACGGGCGTCCTCACGGCTGATATGTTCTTGTTGTCCTTGTCGGGGGCCGAAAACGTATTCGATAAACATGATTGGATCACCGATCCTTTTCTAACTTAGAGTTCCTTCATTGTTCCTGAGGGAATGTTACGGGTGCTTCAGACATCGTCTTCCCCCAAGTACCCCGGTACGATTCGGAATTCTGTTTTCACGTAGTCCTTGCCTTCAACCCATTCAGGAGTTCCTTCCGAGTCGGGATGGCAATGGGCGCACAAAGCGCATAAGTTGGTCGGTTCGGTGAATAGGTCCGGGCGATTTCTAGGCGACAACAAATGGTGAACCAGCGTCGATGGATTTTGACACTGTTCTGCGCGATGAATACGCTGGCATACCGGATTATTCGATAGGAAGAGCCATCGCGTCTTCTTCCAACGGGCGCGTTGATACATACGGTCGATTTCGTCGCGAACTCTACCGTGATGGCGAGACGCGGCGGGGTCGCCCTTATGCGCTTCGCAAAATCGCGACCCCTGAGCGCTGGGCTTTCTGCAAGCGGGACACGCCTTGGGTGCCGCCCACATGGGTTACTTTCTGAACGACGCCGCGAACGGGTCGCCTGAACTCAAGTCCGCCGTATAAGCATTCCCTTCCCAACTAACGGTTCCCGCCGTGTCGTCCCAGGTATCGACGACGGGCGCCGCGCTAGGCCGCTGCGTTGCGCTAGGCTGTATCGGAAGCGACAGTAGCTTCTGCCGTAAGTCGGCGAGCGTCGTATCGCTGGTTACTCCGAGCGACTTGCACAAGTCGATAGGGCGCTTACAAGCGCCGCAGTCGTAGCTTTTGGCAAGCCATTGTTCGACGCCAAGCAGCGTATACTCCTGAAAGCACCCGCAGATGAAGTGGAACCCGACGACGTTTCCCGATTCGTTCGCCAAACACGACCAAGTATTCGGCTTGCGCGCGCCCGGCTGGTTGTTCTGGTAGACTTCGCGCAAGTACCGGAGTTCGGCACTTTCTTGTTCTCGATTCGGGTGTAGAACCGCGCTTACTAACTTCGTAAATATATTTGCCATTTCCTTTGCTCCTTTAGATGAACTGTATTCCTCTGAACTCGTACACCGACGGCGGTACGGCTAGCATTCGATGCCAAGCGTTGACTAGCGCCGAGATGCCGTCGATCTTCTCGCCATAGGAAAGCTTGTCGGGTTTCGTCCCGCCGTGCTTCGCGTCTTCGGCAAGGATTACGTTTCCCGCCATCCACGAAAGTACGGGGTTTCCGAAATGAACAATTTCCTGATTGCTTATTGCCGATATAAGTTCGCGGCAAGGAGCGGTAAGCTCCTTTGCTGTTTGCGGTACGGCGGTGCAAGGCTTACCCGACTCGTTTAGTTCGGCGGCCATGACTTGCGCTTGCCACGGGTCGTAACCCATATCGCGAACGTAGAACCTTTCGTACATCGAAATCAGGTCGCGCTTGACTATTCGCGTGTCGGCCATATCTCCGGGGAAAAGCGAAATCCAGCCCTCGCGCGCCCAAACCGAGAGAGGAACTCGCCACGCTTTCTCTTTGTCTAACAAGCCTTGCTCGGGCATATAGAACGTAATGATGGCAACTTTCTTTTGCAGAGGTTCCTTGTCTTCGGCAAATCGGGCGTGCGGGAACAACGAACAGATAGCGGTTAGGTCTGAAGAAAGTCCTATATCAAGCCCGACGTAGAAGGGCGTTTCTTTATTGAGTTCCAGAAATCGAACGGTAGCTTCTATAGGCGTTAGGTTCTCTCCTAGCAACGCGCGGTGATCGCAAGCTTCCCACTTTGCGACGGGAATTGAGCCCATACGGTTGAGCGTCGCATCGGGCCAGATATTGCAGTGATACTGAAGCCACGCGTTCAAGCCGCTGGGGTCTTGCGTAACTTCGTCGCGAGTCTTGCGGAGATGCTCGGTATGGATTGTCACGCCAAGCGATGGGTTCCCTTTAAGCCAGCAGGCTTCGTCCATAGGGTCGTCTTCCTTGTCGATTGCAAATATGGCAACGAAGGTTGAATCATCATTGTAGATACCCCGCAGAATCTTCTCGCCAAGATCAAACTTGCCGAAGGCAAAGCATTGCTTCGTCGAACCTGCGGTCGTAACCGCAAACGTTAGCGGCTGTACGCGACTGACAACGCCTTTCACGAGTTTGTCCCACTGATCGCGATCCCCCCAGAAGGCGACTTCGTCCGCGATGATGACGGACGGCCTCAACCCGTCCATTGATTTCTCGTCGGAGGATAGCGGAGTAAAAGACCCGTCCGTATCCTTTACCGCCAGAGCGCCCGCCCATCTCTGTACGTGGGCCGCAAGTTCGGGGTTATCCTGGACGCATCTTTTAGCATCGCGCCAAACAAGTTTGGATTGCTCCTTCTTGGTCGCGGCGCTGAATACGTCGGGGTATTTCTCGCCGTCCGCAATCAATCCCCATAGTGCGACGCACGACGCTAGGCGCGTCTTGCCCGACTTCTTCGCGCAGGATATCCACGCTTCGGTAAAGCGCCTTGCTCCGCTAGGCTTCTTCCAGGCAAAGATATTGACCAGAACGAAGACCTGCCAGGACATCAACTTGATATCGCAGAAGCCTTCCGAAAATCGGCAAATATGCCGCGCAGCGACCGGGTCGAAGTACAAGCCCCGAGATGCTCCCGTATCCAGGTCGTTCAGGAAGCGATACGCCGCCCGTCGGATAAGCTCGCCCGCGACGATAGTTCCCGCCGATACTTCTTGTGCGTAGCGCCGTGCAATCTCGGCGGGGTCGCCCGTCTTCCACGAGTACGGCGTTCCGTCCCCATCGAGACAAACGGTATTCTCGGGATTAAGGCGGTCGGCGAAGGTATCCCGCTGCTTACGCACGAGTACAAGAAATCGTTCTAGGGTAAGCGCAGGCTTCGGGGGTTCGGGGAATGGCGGACGGCTACCCCAAGTTTCGTCGTAGATTTTCTGGGCAAGGTCTTTCTGACCCAGCTTCGTTGCCTTCGCCAGCGACAGCAAAGCTTCACCGTCGGAGAAGGCAAGCTTACGGACGGCGAGAATCTTTTGAGCGAGACGCTTCCACGCGGCCCATAGAGCGCGGTCGTTGCTAGCGTACTGGTCGGGGCAGAGCGGTACGCCCAACTCGAAAGCCGAGCCTTCTTGCTTCCTACGAAGTTCCGTCTCGGCCGCGGTTAGGTTCTTTCTCGGTTCTTGACTACGTCGGCTCACGAGTCCTTTCGCGCTGCGAATAGTACGGGCGTCGTCGGTAGGGACGTAGGCGTCGGCTCAACCTTGGGTTCGGGCGCGGGCGTCGGGGCTTCGGGTGCTACTTTCTGGAACCAGTTCTTCTTTCGGGCTTCCTGCTGGGCGGGCGAGTTCTTCGAGCCACCCTTGCGGCCAGCTTCTCGCGGATCGGCGGGCATAAGCGATCACCTCCACCGTAGCTGTGGGGCAGTTACGGGTTGTAGCTTGCGGGCTTCGGGTTATAAGTGCCCTTCCTACGCCGTTTTGGGCTTGGCGTTTCGGGCTTATAAACTCGCCTAAAGAAAGGTATAAGTCCGAGGAAGTGGCGGTTAACGGACGGTAAGGCTATCGGAATGAATCTTTATATGCGGGGCGGACTGGGAATACACGTACGAATCCGGCGCGCGGATCGTGGTCGAAGGCCAAAATGACTTTTTAGGCCCCTATGGTCCTCACCGTCGGTAAGCATCTACTACGCAACCAGTTAGCACGTCGAACGTCCAACGCGCTACGAATAAGGAGTCCGGGCTTCCAATAATAGGCTGCCTGTTACTCAATATCGGGATCGGCTAGCTTCCTATACCGGGCAATGGTTCGCTGCGGCTTGCGTGTGGTTGCGTGGCGTCTTCGCGGGGGTCTCTTATATCCTGTATTTCGTCGCACAGCGTTCTATGCCTGTTCTTTGGGGTCTTGGTTCTTCTTTGGGTTGGTTGCCGTTCTCTAGCGTGTTGCCTCTGTCGGGTTGGGTTCAGTTTACGTTCAACTTCCATAAGGCGTGGGAGAGTTCGCCGCGGCAATCGCCACCACATCCCGCGTTGTCCCATTTAAACATCAGTTCGTTTGCTGACGATTTATCGGGTACCAAGCAATAGCGCCAATGGTTCGTTTGACTATGCGGGCACTTTGCGAGAACGATCCAGCATTCGTTCAGTCCGCCGTCGCCGCCATAGAAGGTCAGCTTTGGGTACTTCTTGCGCGCGGTTTGTTGCCAGTTGGTCATGCTTCTCTCTACCGTTCCCCTACTTCAGTTACCGCCCACGGGCTGGCTTTCTCTGCCGTAGGTTCCGGTTTCCGAATGGAGTCGTCGTCCCAAGCAACGTCGTTGACGCTTCCGATATCAGGCGGAAGCCACATATGTTTTCCCCGTAGGGATTGGGGTATAAAATACCAGGTTATTTGCTTTGCGTTTCCGTTGTTCATTTGGGTTCTCCTATTTAGTCGATATACGATTCGTCTGGCGAGTGTCCGTTTTCCCCGATGAACTCGGCTAGGACGCGGGCTTCTTCGTCGCGCTTCTTCCTCGCGCGTATCGGTTCGCGGAACGTCCAGTCGAATCGAGACGCTAGAGTCTCGTACGACGCGGCGCCGCTCTTCGTTACCCAGTACCATTCCTGACATCTCCAGTAGGCTGCGCTTTTATCGTCGCGGGTTGGCGCGTTGTCTATCTTGTCAGCCCATTCCTGGATCCATCGTTCTTCCTCTGCCGTAAACGGTCGCATGGGTTCCAGTTCGTCTAGGGCTTCGGCTTTGTTCTTGTCGCCCCTAGCCGTCCATTTTGCGTCGTCTTCCGCTTTACCTTCGGGAGTTGCGAGATAGCATTGTTTTCGGAACTCCTCTAACCTGGCTTCGGTAACCTTGGCGCGCCAGTAAGCGTAGTTCGAAAGGAAACTAGTCCACTTATACTTGTCGTTTTCGGAACTAGGTCCGTTATGGTAGTAGTCTTTGACGGCGATATGTACGACTTCCCATCCGTCGTCTTCGACCTTTTTGCGAAGTTCTCCACGTTCGTTATCTTTGCGCCAGTAATCCGAGTCGGCCATTGCTTGGGGGAGACGTTTTGAGAACTCTTCCCAATCGTTCTCTTGGTTGCTGCCCGCGTTAGCGGGCGAAGAGTTTCCTCCCCCCGCCCCTTTTCTGGGCTTGGCGGCTATAGGGACAGATTTTTCGTTTCGTGGCGCGGGGGTTGGGGGTTTGTTGTTCTCTTGTTGTTCTTTGGTTGAGTACTTGTTGTGGCGAACCACTGGTTCGGGGTTCGCTACTTTATGGTTCGGGGTTCGTTCGTCTCCCGTTCGGGGTTCGTTCGTTTCTCGTTCGGGGTTCGATACTTTATGGTTCGGGGTTTCCTTCGGGGTTTCCTCACTAACCCCGTCCGTATGGTTCGGGGTTTCCTCACTAACCCCGTCCGTATGGTTCGGGGTTTCCTCAACGGTTTTACCGTTCTGGGGTTTAATCAGCCATTCGCCGTTCGGGGTTTGGTCGGGGAAGTGCGAACTAGACAAGTTCAGCTGATATACAGACGCGTGTCCCTGGCCGTTCCCGACTTCGGTTCGGGTGATCAGGCCGCGCTTGATATTCGACGCAATACGCTTTTCTACCGCGCGCGAAGTGGTTACCCGAAGGAATCCCATCAAGTTCCGATTTCCTGGACGCGCCGCGCCGTACGTATTCCAGTTCGCGTAGTCGGCGAGATAGAACAAAAGCGCCCCATCGGTTAAGTCAACGTCCGGGTGTGTGCAATGGGCCGCCGCGAGTCGTAGCGCGCGCCCGTCTTTAGGTGGTCCGTTCATCGCCGTTCTTCTTTGCCGTGATTTGTAAAGCAAAAAGTAAAAAGCCCAGCTTTTTAAGGCTGGGCTTTTCACTCAGATTTGGCTCACGGCGCGACCGGGCGACGAAGTCCCGATTCCCTGACCGAGCTAAGATCAGGAA
>Ga0307479_10003195_pt1 | contig 14905 bp, 17 predicted proteins | sample atmos_gasesECM4C_FD_203743 | JGI IMG/M metagenome (GOLD analysis project Ga0307479, IMG submission 203743) | Hardwood forest soil microbial communities from Morgan-Monroe State Forest, Indiana, United States - atmos_gasesECM4C_515 | ecosystem: Environmental > Terrestrial > Soil > Temperate... | reverse complement strand
CAACAGCGCCTGCAACGGCCGCCGCTGCGATCATGGGCTTGCCGCGCAGCATGCTCAGGCGAGCCTCTGCGGGCTGGCGATCGCGGCGCGCGACACGCGGCCGGCGGCGAACACGCCGATCATTTCCGCCGCGGCGCGTTTCGTCGCTGGAACTGACTGTGTCACGCGAAGCACCATTGGACATTGATGGTTCCATGCAACGCAGCCGCAGCACGTCCTGTTCCGTCCGATTCAATGCGATTGCCCGCCTTGCGTCGTTTCACGTCTTCGCGATGGAACCCGGCGCGGCGGGTCCGCGTTGCGGTCACGAACTCATCACTTGTGTTCATCTCTGGCGCGCAGCGCTTCGGCTTGCTGGGAGAATCACCATGCGTATCCTTCCCAGTGAACGGTTGCTGTCCCGTGCGCCGAAGCCGGAGGACGGCACGTCGCACGCCGCCATTCGCAAGACCGACATCATCGCCTTTGCGCTGGCCGGGCTGCTCGTCATCGGCATCGTTGCGGTGCTCTACGTGGCGAAAGCCTTCCTGCTTCCGGTCGTGATGGCCTTCGTGGTCGGCACCATGTTGTCGCCGGCGGCAAGCCTCTTGGAGCGCTGCAGGCTTCCGCGCGGCCTCGCGGCGGTGCTCATTGTCGCCGCACTCGGCTCCGCCATCACGTTCCTGATTGGCCTGATCGCTTCGCCGCTGCTCGACTGGAGCAGTCGCCTGCCGGAGCTCGCCGCGCGGCTGAAGGACAGGCTGCACGCATTCGACTATCCGGTCACGCTCTGGCGGGACCTGCAGCATCTGGTCGGAGGCACGGACATCCTGAGCAGCTGGCAGATGCCCAGTTTCGACTGGGTCCGCCCCACGATCGAATTCCTGTCGCCGACCTTCACCGAGTTCCTGCTGTTTTTTGCGACCCTCGTGCTGTTCGTGGCGAGCTGGCGGGATCTGCGCCGGGCCCTGATTCTCACCTTCGGAAATCACCAGGCACGACTCCAGACCTTGCGCATTCTCAACGAGATCGAGACGCAGTTGGGCCACTATCTGCTGACCGTGACGATGATCAACATGGGCGTCGGACTTGCCACCAGCTTGGTCTGCATGATCGCGGGCATGCCCAACCCTGCAGGTCTCGGCGCGCTGGCAGGCGCCCTCAATTTCATTCCGATCATCGGACCGATCGTGACGTTCGTGGTGTTGACAACCGTTGGCATCATCTCCTTCCCGTACCTTGGCGAAGGCCTGCTGGCCTCGCTCGCCTTTGCCGGCATCGCGTTCCTCGAAGGGCATTTCATCACGCCGACCATCATCGGCCGCAGGCTCGCGCTGAACGCGTTGGCGGTGTTCCTGGCGCTTGCGTTCTGGACCTGGCTGTGGGGCCCGATGGGCGCGTTCCTGGCCTCACCGCTCCTGATCGTCGCGCTGATCCTGAAAGAGCATCTGGTGCAGGACGATTCGCCGCAGTTGCCCACAGACTGAGCGCCCGCGGCCATGGAACTCCGGTTCATGGCGGCGCGTTTGCCACACTGACCAATTCGATGGAGGAGCAGATGCCGAGCAGCGATACGATGAGAGACGTCGCGGACAGCGCGACCTTCGAGCGTCTTCAAAAGGACGTCGGCGCCGTGAAGAAGGACCTCGCAGCGCTCGCGGACCAGATCACCGAGACGATCAGCCATCTCAGCGGCGCCGCCAGACGGCAGGCAAGGCAGGGCTACAAGCAGGCTCACGCCAACATGGACGCGGCCGTCAGCGACGCCACGGAGCGTGGCGGCGCCTTGCTGGACGCCGCGCACGATGCCGCCAGTTCGCTCGAGGAGACGCTGGAGGATGTCGTGACGCAGCGCCCGCTTGCGACCGTCGGGCTTGCGCTGGGCCTCGGCTTTCTGATCGGCATGGCCTGGCGCCGGTAAAGTCGGGACCCGTTGTTGTCACCGTCGAACCTTGATGGCGTGGGAGGCGATCCGTGTTTCAGCGCATAGTTGATGACGTCAAGGACTCGACCAGGACCGCGCTGCAGCTGTCCTCGCTCGCCGTCGTAATCGCGATCGCCGCGTTCATCACGATCGCATTCCTCGGCGCGGCGGCGTTCGTCGCCGTGCTGGAGGCCTATGGCCTGATCCAGGCCTGCCTCGCAGGCGCGGCCGTCTTCTTCATTGTGGCTGTGATTGCGCTCGCCGCCTATGCGGCCCGCAAGAAAAAGGCCGCGATGCGCGCCGCGGCAAGGCCGAAGCCGTCTGCCTATACTGCGCTCGCGGATCCCACGGTCATGGCGATCGGTCTTCAGCTGGTCCGCACGATCGGAATGAAACGATTGATTCCGTTGCTGGCGGTCGGCGGTATCGCGCTCGGGCTGCTGGCGAGCCGGCCCGGCGCCGCCGACGAGGCGCCGGCGGAATAACCGGTTAATCAAGGCATCAGGTCACGCAGCGACCGGGCGGCAGGCGCTTTGCGATCTCGGTCAGCACACTGACCACCGGCTCGCAGGCGATCGGCCTCTTGGCCAGATCCCTGGTGGCCAGATTCTGGGCCGGGCCCGCATTTTCGGTTTCGCGGCGGAGCGGAATCCGGATCACGACCGAGGTATTCGCAAGTCCTTGCGGCTGGATCGAAAAGGTGCGCATCGGGACAGTGGCGGCGATCTTGTCGCCGCGGTCGGCTTTTGGCGCGCGGTTGACGTCATTCTCAAAGGCTCCGGAAAGGGCGGAGACGCCGACGGAGCGATCATGGCCCGAGGCCAGTTGGACGGCGCCAAAGCTCAGCGAAAAGGCCATGGCACCCAGGATTCCTGTATGCAGATTCAATTTGGACATGGCTCGCGCCTACTTTCCAACGTCGCACCTCTGTCGCAGCACCCAGCCCTTGCGAACCTTCGAAATTGAAGGGCACCTGCAAACCTGTCATCTCGTACCGCTGTTGATTTCCTTGGGCGCGAACCTGCCGCTTGCACGGTTTCGAATTGCAGTCGGCGGGAGCCCTGACGCGGTCAGCGTTCTAACGTTGGTCGCCTGATTGGGGTTTTCGGTTGGGCGATCACTTAACCGTGTCTTAAGTTTTTTTCGCACGACGCAGGAACAACTCCTGGCGTCGTGCGTCATACCGGCAGCCGGTTATTCCCCCCTGCCCCCATTGACCGGCGATCCAGGGCGCGGCTGTGGATGACAGTCGCGCCCTGGTTGTTTTTTGCCAGGCGCTCGCTGAAGGGTCTTGGAAAGAGTCTTGCTCAAAAAAAATAGCGCGCCACTCGGGCGCGCTGAGCAAGACTTCAACGCAACGGCGCGATCAGGATGCCGCCGCCTTCGGAACGCGATTGCGCGAATTGCGTTGGAAGAACAACGCCTGGCTCGCAACCGCGGAAACCATCGCCGGCTGGAACGGTTTTGAAATCAGGAATGCCGGCTCGGGACGCTCGCCGGTCAGGAAGCGCTCGGGATAGGCCGTGATGAACACCACCGGAACCTCGAACGTGCGCAGAAGTTCATTGACCGCATCAAGTCCGGAGGATCCATCGGCCAGCTGAATGTCCGCCAGGATCAGGCCCGGCTTCTTGTTCTTGGCGAGCGCGACGGCGTCGGAATGAGTTCGCGCCACGCCGATGACGTTGTGGCCGAGATTCTTGACCAGGCTCTCGAGGTCCATCGCGATGAAGGTTTCGTCCTCGATGATCAGCACATCGGTCGCGATCTCCGCGGCGAGTTCCCGCCCCGCGGCCTCGGCGAGCCTGCGGGCCTCGGTGACTTCGACGCCGAGAACGAAGGCGACTTCCTGTTCCGAGAAGCCTTCAAGCGAGAACAGCAGGAACGCCTGGCGCGGCAGCGGCGTAATGTTGGACAGCCGGCGTTCCGGCGGCAACGGCAGCGTCGTCACCTCGGCATTGTCGTTGAGCGAGACCGAATTCCAGATCTGCGTGAACAGGTGAAACAGCCCGGCGCGCGGTCCGTAACGCTCGTCGAGCAGGGAGGGATCCTGCAGCAGGGCCTCGAGCATCGCCCCGACATAGGCGTCGCCGGACCCCTGGCTCCCGGTCAAGGCCCGGGCATAGCGCCGTAACAAAGGTAAATGTTCAGCAACAAGCTGTGATCGGGTCATCCCTACTCCATCCAAATTCTTGGGCCATGCATCCAAAGGGGTGGCCGGGTTCCCCTGACGCCAGACTACGCCCGACACCGAAAAAAGTTCCTGCATTCGGCCGGAACTTTTCGGCGAAGTTCGAATTAGCCTCCTGCGGAAGGCCTCGGAATCGACAATAATTCTTGAGCTACAGGGACTTAACTCGCGGGGACCAACGTGGAACGCAATCATGAGTGATTTAAAGTCTCAAGCCAGCAAGAATGCGGCGCCGGGCAAACATGGCGGACTCAGTGCCGAGATTCAGTCGAGAATCGGCCATCAACTCCGCGCGATATACGACGATGTTGTTCGCCAGGGTGTACCGGACCGGTTCGTGGATCTGGTCCGCAAACTCGACGGGCCGGCGACAACGCCCAAAGCGGCCGAGAGCGGAAACGATAATGGCCAAGATGACGGGAGGGATTGATGCCTCTCACAGATAGCCTTCGCGACGACATCTTGTCGTCGGTCCCGAGCTTGCGCGCATTCGCGATCTCGCTCTGCGGCAATGCCGATCGGGCCGATGATCTTGTGCAGGAAACGCTGCTGCGGGCGCTCGCCAATATCGATTCGTTCCAGCCCGGTTCGAACCTGCCGGCATGGCTGTTCACCATCCTGCGCAACCTGTTCCGCTCCGACTACCGCAAGCGGCGACGGGAGGTCGAGGACGCCGAGGGGAACTACGCCAAGACGCTGAAGACGCAGCCGGCGCAGGGCGCTCACCTCGAATTCGAGGAGTTCCGCGCCGCGCTGGACAAGCTTCCGCAAGACCAGCGCGAAGCCTTGATCCTGGTCGGCGCCTCCGGCTTCTCCTACGAGGACGCGGCGATGATCTGCGGCTGCGCCATCGGCACGATCAAGAGCCGCGTCAATCGCGCGCGCTCGAAGCTTGCGGCGCTGCTGTATGTCGACAGCGCCGAAGACTTCGGTCCCGACCAAACGGTGCGGGCGGTCATGGGCGGCAGCGGCGGCTGACCGCCTCGCAAGACCGACGAACGGCCGTCACGCCCGGCCGCTTCGTCCAACTCCGAAGCCGATGGAGCGCCGCCGTTTGCGGATGCTCAACGCGACGGCCTCACCGGCTCCGAAAACTGCTCTGTGCGATCGCGCTCCGTCATGTCGACCACGGTCGCCATCGGCGCGACCAGTTCATAGACATAGCTCAGCTCTGTGAAATAGCGCTTCGAGGTGCCGCCGAGCGCTTCGGGCGCCACGCGATCGAGCAGGATGAGGCCGAATTCGCTGTCCGGCCTGCGTGTCAGTTCGCTGGTGTTGAACTCTTCCCAGCGGAAATGGAAGGTCGCATCGGAGCCTTCTCCCGACACGTCCCATTTCGCCACGATGTGGGGGTGCTTGCCGACCAGCGAGAGCCCCTCGTCGGAATGCGACGCCAGCTCGAAGAACAGCAGCGAGAGGCTCTGTGCAGCCCGCGCGCTGACGGCGATGGCGGGCCCCGAGATCGCGATGCGCTCGGCGTGGGGCATCGCGCGGGCCTCGAACAGGCCCTTCAGCTGCACGCCCTGCCACTGGCTCTCGCTCAGCAGCGTCACGACGTTGGACATCGCGTGGATGCGCCCGATCAGCAACTCGCGTGCGGTGTCGATGTCCGAACCATGACGCAGCGTCCGCGTCACGATCGACTGAATCACGGCGAGGATGTTTTTCACGCGGTGATTGAGCTCGTCGATGACCGCTGTCAGCCGCTGCTCGAATCCGATCCTGACCTGGATTTCACGGCTGAGCCGCAGGTTGTTGTAGGCGACATATCCGAACAGGCCGCAGAGAATGCCGGTCAGCGCGACACCGATCACCGCCACGATGCCGGCCAGTTGCTCGGCGCGCCGCATCGCGTTGGTCTTGGCATAGTAGTCGAGCGACCAGTCACGATTGCCGAACGCCACGGTACGTGTCGCCGACGGAGCGGCGTCATCGGGGGTTCGGGTGCGCGCCGTCACAAGGCCTCGCTCGTTGGCGACGAGCTCGCCATCGGCGCTGCGCGGATCCTTGAGCGCCACCGAGAACAGCGACGAATCGTCGTTGGTGAGCATCAGCGGACCGATCTCATAGGCGAACGTCACGAAGCCGACCGGCGAGGTCGCACCTTCCTGGACCACGGGAGCCACGAGCACGAGCCCGAGCGGGCCGTTCGTACGCACCGGCGTCGGGTCCGAGGCGACCGGCTTCGCCTCGGCCAGCGCACGCGCGAGCACCGGCCCGAGCGCGGGATTGCGGTCCAGGGCCCGTCCGGGCAGCGCCTTGGTCTCGGCGCTTCGAGGCTCGAGATCCATCAGCACATCGACCGGTTTGTCGAGCGTGCGCGGATCCAGCGGCTTGTCGTCGAAATCACGAATGGTCGGATTCGGAAATCCGGCCCTCACCAGTTCCTTGCGGGCGGTCTCGAGATCGTTCGCCGTCAGCCGCGCAATCCAGCCGGCCACCACGAAGTCGGTCTTGAAGGCGTAGATGGCCGACCTCAGCGGCTCCAGCATGTTGGCCTTGGTGAGCGAGGGCGCCCGGAACAGGCCGGAGGCGACGCGCGCCAGCAATTCGCGCTCGGTCAGGCGATCCTGGACCAGGCTGGCGTTCACGTCGATGGCCCGCGCCAGCGCAATGCCGTCGATCGCCAACTCCTGACGATAGACGCGATAGGCCGCAAGCCCCGACAGCGACGCGCCGATCAGTGCAAGGAAGCCGATGATGAAGCCCAGCCGAGCCACTCGCCTACTCGGAAATCGGGGGTTGGCGGAAAGGAGGTCGTGAGGTCATCGGAGGTCCGCCGGTGGATCACGCAGCAACAAGGAACGAGAGCCAAGCGGACGTATAATGAGGCGGCTGTGAATCCTACGCAATCGCGGTACGCTTTGTTGCTTAATTGCCCTGCCCAAGTTTCGCCCCCAGCAGAATCGGGAAGGGGTAAACGCGATCGCAGCGCGCTTGTTCCGGTCGTCCGCGACTTTCTTGGCGGGTGGTCCGCGCCCTACGGCTCGCGCGATGCGTTAGCGTTAATGGAGGAATCCTGACACGCAGTTTACCTAGGGCGCGAGCCCGCCCTTGGCTTCGATGAAGCGCACGATGCGATCGAGGCCCTCGCTCTTCTTCAGATTGGTCATGACGAACGGCCGTTCGCCACGCATCCGCCGCGCATCTGCCTCCATCTTTTCCAGGGAGGCACCGACATAGGGCGCGAGGTCGATCTTGTTGATGACCAGTAGATCGGAGCGCGTGATTCCGGGGCCGCCCTTCGAGGGGATCTTGTCGCCGGCTGCGACATCGATGACATAGATGGTGAGGTCGGCCAATTCGGGGGAAAACGTCGCCGCGAGATTATCGCCGCCGGACTCGATGAGCACCAGATCGAGGTTGGGAAATCTTGCGCGCATGTCGGCCACCGCGGCGAGATTCATCGAGGCGTCTTCCCGGATTGCGGTATGAGGGCACCCGCCGGTCTCGACGCCGACGATGCGGTCCGCCGTCAAGGATCCCGAGCGCACCAAAAATTCCGCATCCCACTTGGTGTAGATGTCGTTGGTGATCGCGGCGATGTCGTAGCGCTCGCGCATGGTCTTGCAGAGCAGATCCATCAGTGCGGTCTTGCCGGAGCCGACCGGGCCGCCGACGCCGACGCGAAGCGGTCCGTGAGATTTAGGCATATTCAGAATCCTTCGATGATCGTCGTCCCGGCGGAATAGATCACGACCTGAACAACCGCGTATACTGCGTTTCATGCCGCAGGCTTGCGAGATCGGCACGGAATGTGGCGCTGCCGAGATCATCCAGCGTCGCGGCCAACGCGCGGTCCGCCGTCGCCGCAACGACAGGCTCCAGCATCGCGAGCAGACGCTGGCAGTCAGTTTGTCCAAGAGGAATCAAACGACTGCCGGCCGAGATCCAGTTCGACACGACAGCATGAAGGAAGGCGTGCAGCGTGGGCGCCAGCGGGATCGCGTGTGCCGCGCCGACGATCCCGACCGCGACGGGATAGACGATCGGGGCCTCGCAACACGCAATCGCCTGATCGAGGCCGTCGCAAGACCAGGCCGCGCGTGCGGTCTCGATGAAGGCCCGCCCCTGGGTCGAGGTCTCGAGCTGTCGCTCGCGCGACGGCACGAACGCCGCCGCAAGCTCGGCGACGTCGCGCAAGGTGCGGTCTTCTCCCGCCTCGACGGCGCGGTAGGCATGGCACAAAAACACGCCGTCGCAGAAGCCGGAGCCGTCAGCGAGCATTGCCGTGAGCCAGTCGCCGAATGACGCCGCGTCGACGATATCGCCGGCCTCGACAGCCCACTCGAGGCCGCTGGAATAGGAAAAAGCGCCGACCGGAAAGGCCGGCGACAGCCAGGTCATCAGCCGATACAGCGCCGCAGCCTCGCCCCCGGCCAGTCCGATGCCTGCTTCGGCAGGCTCCGGCCTATTTGTGGTCATGAGCATGGGAATGACCGCCGTCTGCGTGGTCGTGATGCTCGTGATCGCAATGCTCATCATCATGATGATGATGATGATGATGATGATGATGACCGTGGTCGTGCGAACGACCATGCGCATGATCGTGCGTCGCATGCTGCACGTGATCGTCGGCAGCGTGCTCATGGCCGTGTTGGTGACGACCGGGGTCGTGGCCATGCTCATGCCCTTGGCCGCCGCCTTCATAGGCGCCGCCTTCGGGATCGAACGGCGCCTCGATCTCGATCGCGCGCGCCCCCAGGCCCGTCACCATGGCTTCGACGACATGATCCCTGCGGATGCGCAGACCCTTCGCCATGATCTGCGTCGGCAGATGGCGATTGCCGAGATGCCAGGCGATGCGCACCAGATGCTGCGGATCGCGGCCCCTGATCTCGAGCAGCGGCTCGGCTGCCGCGACGATCTCGACCAGCCGCCCATCCTCCAGCACCAGCGCATCGCCGCTGCGCAGCGCGACCGCGCTTTCCAGGTCGAGCAGGAATTCGAGACCGCGCGTCCCGGTCATTGCCATCCGTCGCCGGTGGCGATCGTCGAAGTCGAGCACGACCGTGTCGGCCGGCGGGTCCTGCCAACGATACTGCGGTTTGACCTCGATAGCGCGGATCATGCAAGCAACCTCTTAGAACTTCTCGACCTTGCCGTCGCTGATGATCTCGATCACGGTCGGCGAGGCGCGCAGCGGCGTCGAATATTCGCGCCAGACCTTGATGTGCGGCGCCCGCGAATGGGCATTGAGATCCTCGCGGGTCTCCCAGCGCTCGACCACGACATACAGGTTTGGGTCGTTGACGCTGACATGGCCCTCATAGGACAGGCAGCCCTTCTCTTTCAAGGTCTCAACGATACAGGCCTTGTGCCCGGCGATGAAGGCCTCGCGGCACTCCGGCTTCACAGGCGTCGTGGCAATCACATAGATCACTGGATTCCTCCCGGTACGTCTTCTTGTTCAGCAGCTCTCTCCCGCGAGGGGAGAGAGTAAGAGACCTTAGAACATGAAATAGCGTTGCGCCAAGGGCAACACCTCGGCCGGCTCGCAGGTCAGGAGCTCGCCGTCGGCGCGAACCTCGTAGGTTTCGGGATCGACCTCGATCTCAGGCGTGGCGTCGTTGTGGATCATGCTCTTCTTGGAGATCTTGCCGCGGGTGTTCTGCACCGCGTAGAGCTCCTTCGACGTACCGAGCTTGCGCTTGAGCCCCGCGGTGACCGCGGCCTTCGAGGTGAACACGACCGAAGAGGCCGTCAGTGACTTGCCGAACGCTGCAAACATCGGCTGGTAGTGCACCGGCTGCGGGGTCGGGATCGAGGCGTTCGGATCGCCCATCGGAGCGGCGACGATCGAGCCGCCCTTGATGACACAGTCCGGCTTGACGCCGAAAAAGGCCGGCGACCACAGCACGAGATCGGCGAGCTTGCCCTTCTCCACCGAGCCGATCAGTTTTGAGACGCCATGCGCGATCGCCGGATTGATGGTGTATTTGGCGATGTAGCGCTTGACGCGGAAATTGTCGTTGTCCTTGCCCTTGTCCTGCGGCAGCGACCCGCGCTGCTTCTTCATCTTGTCCGCGGTCTGCCAGGTGCGGATGATGACCTCGCCGAGCCGGCCCATGGCCTGGGAGTCCGACGACATCATCGAGAGCGCGCCGAGATCGTGCAGAATGTCCTCGGCCGCGATGGTCTCTTTCCGGATGCGGCTCTCGGCGAAAGCGAGATCCTCGGCGATACCGGGATCGAGATGGTGGCACACCATCAGCATGTCCAGATGCTCGTCGATGGTGTTGCGCGTGAACGGTCGCGTCGGATTGGTCGACGACGGCAGCACATTCTTCAAGCCGGCGATCTTGATGATGTCGGGGGCGTGGCCGCCGCCGGCGCCCTCGGTGTGGAAGGCGTGGATGGTGCGGCCCTTGAAGGCTTTCACCGTATCCTCGACGAAACCCGACTCGTTCAGCGTGTCGGAATGCAGCATGACCTGGACGTCGTAATCGTCGGCAACCGACAGGCAATTGTCGATCGCGGCCGGCGTGGTGCCCCAGTCCTCGTGCAGTTTCAGCGCGCAGGCGCCGGCCTTGATCATCTCGACCAGCGCGGCCGGGCGCGACGCATTGCCCTTGCCGGAAATGCCGAGATTAACCGGGAAGGCGTCGAACGACTGGATCATCCGCGCCATGTGCCACGGTCCCGGCGTGCAGGTCGTGGCATAGGTGCCGTGCGACGGCCCGGTGCCGCCGCCGAGCATCGAGGTGACGCCGCTCATCAGCGCATGTTCGATCTGCTGCGGACAGATGAAATGGATGTGGCTGTCAAAACCGCCGGCGGTGAGGATCTTGCCCTCGCCCGCGATCACGTCGGTGCCGGGGCCGATCACGATGGTGACGCCGGGCTGGATGTCCGGATTGCCGGCCTTTCCAATGGCGCTGATGTAACCCTCAGTGATCGCGATGTCGGCCTTCACGATGCCCCAGTGATCGACGATCAGCGCGTTGGTGATGACGGTGTCCGCCGCGCCCTGCTTGTTGGTGGCCTGGGACTGCCCCATGCCGTCGCGGATCACCTTGCCGCCGCCGAACTTCACCTCCTCGCCATAGGTGGTGAAATCCTTCTCCACCTCGATGATGAGGTCGGTGTCGGCGAGCCGCACCCGGTCGCCCGTGGTGGGGCCGAACATGTCGGCATAGACGGAACGTTTGATCTTGGTCGACATTCATTGGGCTCCATCGTCGGAGATGTCGTCGTTCCCTCCCCCTTGTGGGGGAGGGAGCACCATCGCACACCGCTGCACCGCCAAACCGAACAACGCGGAGCTCACAACGTAGCCCTCGCATGGGCGACAGTTTCATCGAACATCGCATCGAGCGCGGCGTTGCCACCGCGGCAGCCGGCGACCACCTGCTCGGCCCAGGCGACGTAGTCGGCGAGTTCCTCGCGCTGCTCATCGTTCGGATTGGGAAAGATGCGCGCCCGGACATTGCTGATCTTGTCGGCGATCTTGATCAGCTTGGCGCTATCGGACTTGTGCGGGCAATCGACGATCTGCAGCCAGCGGCGTTCGCTCTTGGGCAGGTTCATGTCGTCGGTGCACTCCTGGACGAGCCCAGCAACCCGCAGGCCGAAAAACTCCGCCAGTTCCTCGTGCGTGGTGTTCGTGTCTTCCAGCGTATCATGCAGCCAGCCGGCGGCGACCAACTCGGCATCCGTGCCTTCGGTCGCGGCGGACAGCAGGCTGGCGACTTCGGCCAGATGATTGACATAGGGTTCGTTGCCGCGTCCCTTGCGCTGCTGGCCGGCATGGCGGCGCGCGGCCAGCTCGGCTGCTTCGGAGACGAGGCACAGCGGCGCGAGCATCGCTTTACAGCTTCCCCATCACGTCACCGCGAAAACCGTAGATGGTGCGCTTGCCGGCGAGCGCGACGAGCTGCACCTCGCGGGTCTGGCCGGGCTCGAACCGCACCGCGGTGCCGGCCGCAATGTCGAGCCGCATGCCGCGGGCCTTCTTGCGCTCGAACTTCAGCGCCGGGTTGGTCTCGAAGAAATGGTAGTGCGAGCCGACCTGGATCGGACGGTCGCCGGTATTGGCGACCGTGAGCGTCACGGTCTTGCGGCCGGCATTGAGCTCGATCTCGCCGTCCTGGATGAAGAGTTCACCGGGGATCATCTGTCTTCCTCCGTCATTCCGGCGCACGCCAAGCGTGAACCCGGAATCTCGATCAAGTACTTCTGGATTCCGGGTTCGGCCGTTCCGGCCGCCCCGGAATGACGTTAGCGGATCGGCTCGTGCACGGTGACGAGCTTGGTGCCGTCGGGGAATGTCGCCTCGACCTGGATGTCGTGGATCATTTCGGGAATCCCCGGCATCACCTGGTCGCGGGTCAGGACCTGCGCGCCGGCCTGCATCAGATCGGCCACGGTGCGGCCGTCGCGCGCGCCCTCGACGATGAAATCGGAGATGATGGCGATCGCTTCGGGATGGTTGAGCTTGACGCCGCGTTCAAGCCGGCGGCGCGCCACCATGGCGGCCATCGAGATCAGGAGCTTGTCCTTTTCACGGGGAGACAGGTTCATGCGATCATCTCTTCAGGATCGTCCGATCTAATTGAGCCACAACCGCGGCAGTTTTTCGCCGCCTGCGGCCGTCAGCACCGCCATCACATCGGCGCGCAGCCGGAACGCATCTTGGGCACAGAAGCGCGCCATTGCAAATCCATTCCAGGCGGAAAGGCCGACCTCGCCGGCAAAGGACGCGGAATTTTCGCGGATGCGCGCCACCAGCGCCTCGTCGCCAGGCACCATCAGCACGGTCGCGATGGCGACGCTGCCCTTGGCAATGGCGGGCCTTGCCAGCTTCTGGCCGATATCGCCGTCGAGCCGGACGGTCTCGGCAAACACCAGCCGGCCGTCCCGGCGCAGCCGCCAGCGATCGACGAAAGCACCGCTGCGCATCGTCTCGCCCATGGCGGCGCGGCCGAACACGGCGATCTCGCACAGCAGGAGCGAGGCGTCCCGTGCGAGATCAATGTCGATGCTGCGAAAGATCCGGGCCGCATCGAACAGGATGGTCTCCTGCGGCAGCCAGGAGAGATGCGCGGTTGATGCGACTTTCAGGCCGATATTGAGCTCGGCCGCCGCGCCCGGCGCGCGATAGACCTTCTCCGCGGCCGCCGTCGTCAAAGTCAGGCGCGCGCCTTCAGCGGCCGAGATATCGACGTCGAAACGATCGCCGCCGGCCATTCCGCCGGCGGTATTGACCAGCACCGCCGAAAGCCCGATGCCTTCCGGTGACGGAAACCGTACCCGCAGCGAGCCGGATTCATGCAAGACGCCGCGCCGGGTGACGCCGTCGCGCAATGCGACGTCGAACTTGACCGCGCCCCGCGCCCGGTTGGCGGCAAAGACCGCCGAGGCTGCGCCGGATGTGCCGCTCTGCATTTTCCCCCCGCGCCGCGGCAGCCGGATGCTGCCACGATGCCTCACAGCGCCATCTGGCGGCTGATTTCGGCAGGATCCATGCTGGCGCGATCGCAGGAAAACTTCACCGCGCCCCGGTCCATGACGGCGAATTTGTCGCCGAGTTCGCAGGCAAAGTCGAGATATTGTTCGACCAGGACGATGGCGATGCTGCCGAGATTGCGCAGATACGAGATCGCGCGCGCGATGTCCTTGATGATCGAGGGCTGGATGCCCTCGGTCGGCTCGTCCAGCAGCAGCAATTTGGGACGCATGACGAGTGCGCGGCCGATCGCAAGCTGCTGCTGCTGGCCGCCGGAGAGATCGCCGCCGCGCCGCCCGAGCATCGAACCGAGCACCGGAAACAGCGAAAACACGTCGTCGGGAATGCGGCGGTCGTCGCGCTTGAGCGGCCCAAAGCCGGTCTTGAGATTCTCCTCGACCGTCAGCAGCGGAAAGATCTCGCGCCCCTGCGGAACGAAGCCGATGCCGCGCCGGGCGCGCTCATACGGCCGCAACGCCGTGATGTCGGTGCCGTCGAAGGTGATGGTGCCTGAGGCGATCGGATATTGGCCGACGAGGGCGCGCAGCAGCGAGGTCTTGCCGACGCCGTTGCGCCCGAGCACGCAGGTGACCTTGCCGGGCTCGGCCGAGATCGAGACGCCGCGCAGCGCCTGCGCCGCGCCGTAATACAGGTTGATGTTGTCGACCTTGAGCATGCTATCGTCCCAAATACACCTCGATCACCCGCTCGTTCGCCGAGACCTGGTCGATCGTACCCTCCGCCAGCACGCTGCCTTCGTGTAAACACGTCACCTTGACCCCGAGCGCGCGAACAAAACTCATGTCGTGCTCGACCACCATCACCGTATGGTCGCGGTTGATCTGCTTCAAAAGTTCGGCGGTCTGATGGGTTTCCACGTCGGTCATGCCGGCGACGGGCTCGTCGACCAGCAGCAGCTTCGGGTCCTGCGCCAGCAGCATGCCGATCTCGAGCCACTGCTTCTGGCCATGCGACAGGCTGCCGGCGAGGCGATTGCGGGCGTCGGTGAGGCGGATGGTCTCGAGCACGCGATCGATGCGCTCGGCCTCCGGCCTGCTGCCGCGCCAGAACAGCGTCGCCTTGACGCTGTGATCGACGTTCAGCGCGAGCAGCAGATTGTCCTCGACGGTCTGGCTCTCGAACACCGTCGGCTTCTGGAATTTCCGCCCGATACCAAGTTCGGCGATGCGCGTCTCGTCGAGCCGGGTCAGGTCGGTGATGCCGTCGAACAGCACCGTGCCCTGGTCGGGCTTGGTCTTGCCGGTGATGATGTCCATCATCGTGGTCTTGCCGGCGCCGTTCGGGCCGATGATGGCGCGCATTTCGCCGGGCTCGAGCGTCAGCGACAGATTGTTGATGGCGC